>JACXTT010002433.1_pt1 | contig 29560 bp, 22 predicted proteins | sample 9270951 | NCBI WGS metagenome assembly JACXTT01 (sample SAMN15532306, study PRJNA645909) | rock metagenome | isolation source: weathered quartz diorite | place: Puerto Rico | collected 2017-06-21 | reverse complement strand
GCGCGCGGGCCCTTCGGGCTCTGCTCGATGTCGAACTCGACCTTCTCGCCGCCGTTCAGGCGGTCGAAGTCAAGTGTCGAGTCGAGCGCGCCGCGATGGAAGAAATAATCCTTGCCATCGTCGGCGGTGATGAAGCCAAATCCACGATCGGAGATGACCTTCTTGACTGTTCCGGTGGTCACGAAGACCTCCTTCACTTCCCGAACGAGGGAGGAAGAACGCACGGTCTGTTCGAGAAGGTAGGTCGACCACGCGGTGTCGTCACGAGAGGCGACGAGGCATCAACCCTAGCACAAATGTTCGATCTTGTCGACCCCGACCGTGTTGAAGGTGGTGCTGCTGCGGTGGCCCTGCGGCGATCGCATGGGCCATCAAGCCCGGCGACCTTCGGTGACCGAACGCACCAAGGCGAGGTCGGACGGACCGTCGTTGACCGTTGAGCCCGGCTTGCTGGGCGATACTCCAGCGTCGATGTCACGCAAGCCGGCCACGTTCCTCGCGCTGCTCCTGAGCGCCGCCATCGGCATGCTCGCGGGCGGCGCCGGCCTGGTCGCCGCCCAGACGGCAGCAGACCCGTCCGCGGTGGTCCTCGTCTTCGACGTCTCCAACGCGATCCTCCAGAGCAACGACGGCACCAACATCGAGTTCGCGGCGGCGCTCGACAAGATCGCCGATCGCGTCGGGACGATCGCGGCCGACCTCACCGCGGGCAACGCCACGATCTCGTTTGTCGCCTTCGGGCGGAAGGCGATTCCATATCCCTCCGGGTGCCAGCGGCTCCAGCTGCACGACGACCCGGCCGCAGTGACGCGCTTCGAGGGCTGCCTGCGTACGATCGCCGCCGACTACCAGGCCGGTTCCAGGGCACCCGTCAGGCAGCGCATCAACACCGCGGGCAGGGACCACTTCGCCGCCCTGGACGAGGCCTCCGAGACCCTCCCGGCGGGTTCTGTTCGATCCGCAGTCGTCTTTTTCGCCGTCGGCCAGAACGATCCGCCCGGGACCGCCCGCGACCACGAAGACGTCGTCGCCAAGGTCACGCCGGCGTTCGCCGGCCGGACGCCCCTCGCGATCCTGCCGGTTGGCCTCGGCGCGGGGGCGGGTGCGTTCGAGTCCGAGCTCCAGGCGATCTACGACGCCTTCATTCGAGACATGGCGCCGTGCAACGGTCGGGCGAGCTTCTCGTGGCCACAGGTCGTCTTCCCGTCTGCCGAGGAGGCGGGCGCCGCCGTCGCGCTCGGCCTCCAGGAGGTGACCTGCAGCTTCACGGTCACCCCGACACCGATCCCGACGTTGCCCCCGACCGCCACGCCCGCCCTGACCGCCACCCCGACCCCGACAGTCGCCGCGTCGCCCGCGGTCGTTGCGCCCGCTTGCAGCGCTGGCCTGTTCGAGTGCAACCCGTTGGCACTGTGGGTGGCCGTGGGCGGCGCCGTCGTTGCGATCGTGGGCGGTCTGCTGTTCGGGAGCCGGCTGTATGCCAGGCGCAACCGCGTCTGGGTCACCGCCCAGGTCGACGGCGGCCCGAATCGACCGCTGGGCTGGGGGCCGCGGCTCGGGATCGGCCTGGATCGCGACGAAGGTGGTTGGTACGCCGTCAAGCGGTCGGGGAAGTCGGCCCCGATCCAGGTCCGCTATCGGGGCAACAACCGGTTCCTCGTCCAGTCGTCGGCCGGGGTTCGGGACGTTCACCAGGGTGACCCCGCGACGGTCCGTGAGGGCACCGGCGAGACGCACCAGCTCATCCTCAGGCGGTATGTTCGGCGCCTGGGCGAGGAAGCTCCGGCCCGTCGAGCCCACGCCGATGACAGCGGCGAGGACTTCTCCGTCCGCCTCGACCGGTCCCCATCGAGCTCGTCGTCCACGGACGGCGGCTCGACCCCGGAGGACGCTGCCTAGATTCCCGGCCGTGGATCCGAGCATCGCCTCGCAGCGAGCTCCGTCGACGACGCCACGAGCACTAGACTGCGGCCGTGATCTGCCCGGCGTGCGGTAGCGAGAATCGGCAAGGGGCCAAGTTCTGCTCCGAGTGCGCGACGCCGCTGGCGGCGGGCTGCCCGAACTGCGGCACGATCAACCCGCCGAGCGCCAAGTTCTGCTCGGAATGCGCGACGCCGCTGCAGGCCGGCGCGCGGCCAGCAGGTGCCCCGGGGGCGGCCTCACCGGCGCCCTCGACCTCAACCGCGGCGGTCCGCACCGACGCGCTCCGTGCCATTGATGGCAGCGGCGAGGGCGTCGCCGAGCGGCGGCTCGTCAGCGTGCTGTTCGCGGATCTGGTGGGGTTCACCACGTTCTCCGAGGGCCGGGACGCTGAGGAGGTTCGCGAGACCCTCAGCCGCTACTTCGAGCTGGCGTCGGACCTGATCGGTCGCTACGGCGGCACCGTCGAGAAGTTCATCGGCGACGCCGTGATGGCGGTCTGGGGCGCGCCGATCGCGCGCGAGGATGACGCCGAGCGCGCCGTCCGTGCCGCGCTGGACCTCGTCGACGCGATTCCGTCACTCGGTCCGGGGATCCAGGCACGAGCCGGCGTGCTGACCGGCGAGGCTGCGGTGACGATCGGGGCGACGAACCAGGGGATGGTCGCCGGCGACATGGTCAACACGGCGAGCCGGCTTCAATCCGCGGCGGCGCCCGGCGCCGTCCTGGTTGGCGAGGCGACCCACCGTGCCGCGCAGGCCGCGATTGTCTTCGAGGAGGCGGGCGCGCAATCCCTGAAGGGCAAGACCAGCCCCGTGCCGGCCTGGCGCGCGGTGCGCGTCGTCGCCGAGCGGGGCGGCCGGAACCGAAGCGAGACCCTCGAGGCGCCGTTCGTCGGGCGAGACGAGGAGCTGCGGCTCATCAAGGACCTCTTCCATGCGACCGGCCGCGAGGGCAAGTCCCGGCTGATCAGCGTGACCGGACCGGCGGGCATCGGCAAGACGCGCCTGGCGTGGGAGTTCCTGAAGTACGTCGACGGGCTGGTCGACAACGTCTGGTGGCACGCGGGTCGAAGCCCGGCCTACGGCGACGGCATCACGTTCTGGGCGCTGGGCGAGATGGTCCGCGGTCGCGCCGGTCTGTCGGAGACCGACGACGAGGCGACCACGCGTGAGCGCATCCGCGCGACCCTGCGGCAGCACGTACCGGACGAGACGGACGCTCGATGGATCGAGGCGGCCCTGCTCGCCCTCCTTGGCGTGGGCGGGGGCGCATCGATTGCCTCGGACCAGCTCTTCGCCGCGTGGCGGACCTTCTTCGAGAGGCTCGCCCGCACGTCGCCCGTCGTCATGGTCTTCGAGGACACGCACCACGCCGACGCGGGCCTGCTCGACTTCATCGACCACCTCGTCGAATGGAGCAGAACCTCGCCGATCACCCTGATCACGCTCTCGCGCCCGGAGCTGCTCGAGCGACGCCCGGACTGGGGCGCCGGCAAGCGGGCGTTCACCTCGATCTATCTCGAAGCCCTGCCGTCGGGGGACATGGAGCGGCTGCTCGCTGGCCTCGTCCCGGGCCTCCCGCACGCCTCGATCGACATGATCGTCGCCCGAGCCGACGGGATCCCGCTGTACGCGGTCGAGACCGTTCGAATGCTCCTCGCCCAGGGCAAGCTGGTGAACGACGGCGACGCCTACAGACCGTCCGGCGCGCTCGACGACCTGGCCGTCCCGGAGACCCTCACGGCGCTCATCGCTGCCCGGCTGGACGGCCTCGAAGCCGCCGATCGAGCGCTCGTCGAGGACGCCGCCGTCCTGGGCCAGAGCTTCACGACGGCGGGGCTCGCCGCAGTCTCCGGGCAGCCGGCCGGGGAGCTCGAGCCGCGCCTGCGCGCGCTCGTCCGCCGTGAGCTGCTCGTGCTCGACGACAACCCGCGGTCGCCGGAGCGCGGCCAGTATGCGTTCGTGCAGGCGCTCATCCGCGAGGTCGCCTACAACACGCTCTCGAAGAAGGATCGGAAAGCGCGCCACCTGGCGGCGGCACGCTTCTTCGAGAGCCTGGCAACCGACGAGCTCGCGGGCGGTCTCGCGCAGCACTACCTCGCCGCCCAACGGCTCGCGGCCGACGACGACGAGGCGAACGCCCTCGCAGCACAGGCGCGAATCGCCCTTCGGGGCGCGGCGGAGCGAGCGTACGCGCTCGGCTCGTACGAGCAGGCCCGAACCTTCCTCGAGCAGGCCCTCGAGGTGACCACGGATCCCGCGGACCGGGCCGACCTTCACGAGCGTGCGCGACTCGCCGCGCAGAACGGGCTCGACCCCGAGCCCGTCGTACGCCACGCGGCAGCCGCCGAGGCTGAGCGTCGCAAGACAACGGATCGGGAGGCGATCGCGATGGCCGCCGCGGCACATGCCCAGGCCTTCCGCACGGTCCGCAACGACCCGGCGGCCGCGCTCCCGATGATCGAGCGTGTCTGGGAGGAGTTCTCGGACCTCGAGGAGACGCGGGCGGGCGTCGAGATGATGTCGGTGATCGCACGCGTCTACGGCGGACTTGCCGACAACAAGGCGGCCCTGGCCTGGGTGGACCGCTATCTGCCGATCGCCGAGCGTCTCGGCGACCTCCGGGTCATCGGGCGTGGCCTCCTGGGTCGCGGGTCACAGCTGTCCATGACCGGCCGACCCCGTGAAGGCATCGTGCTGCTGCGCGGTGCCCATCAGCTGGCCCTGGCGAACGACTATCGAGAGCTCGAGCTCGCGGGCCGCGTCCTGCTCACGTTCTATGAGCAGTGGGGCGAACCAGCGGCCGGGCTCGCCCTTGGTCGAGAGGGCCTCGACATCGGGCGCCGTCTTGGCTCGACCGCGTACGGCTTCCAGATGGTCGGCAACACCTCGATTTGCGCGCTGCGGGTCGGCGAGTGGGACTGGGTCGACGCCATCCTGGACGAGTGGCTCGAGGTGGAGTCCGACGAGGCATTCTGGGTGGAGCTCCACATCGATCGGGCGCTGCTGCAGGCGCATCGCGGACTCGACAGTGCCGCCGAGATTGACCTCGCGGCGCGACGCCGGGCAACGATCACGGATCCGCAGTACGAGTCCTATGAGCTGTTCGCGCGCGCAGTGGCGGGCCTTCTCGCCGGCGAGTACGCGGAGGCGATCGAGCATGCCGAGCGGGCCGTGGCGATCACCGGGTATTTCACGCCGCTGGCGTATCCGGTGGCGGCCCGCGCCGCGCTGTGGGCAGGCGACGCCTCCACGGCGCGCCGCCTCCTCGAAGCTCAGACGAGCGCGACGTATTGGGGACCTGTGCTCGAGGCCGACGGGACACGGATTCGGGCTGGCATCGCGGCGCTGGAAGGGCGCGCGAACGAGGCGCTGACAGGGTTCCTCGATGCGATCCGGGCGTACGAGCAGCTCGCCCTGCCGTTCGAGGTGGCGGCGGCCGCGGTCGACATGGCCGTGCTGCTGCCCGGCGCAGCGACCGAGTCGCCGGCGGCGGCAGCCGTGGTTGCGACCGCCCGCGAAACGCTGACGCGCCTCGGCGCAGGCCCATTCCTCGTCCGATTGGACGGGGCCGGCGGCCGCGACGGGCGGCGCAATGGAAGAGGCGAAGATAGGGTCGTGGCCGCCCCGGCCGCGACGCCCAGCGGCTGACTCCCGCCTAGGGTGCCGCGACCGCGGCGCCGAACCTCGCGAACCGCCCTGCATTGAGCAGCCCGAGTACGTCAACGCCCGACCGCGCCAGCCGGTCGCACAATGCCGGCTGTGCGGGCTGTCATCTACGAAGCCTTCGGTGAACCGCCTTCGGTCCGCGAGGTCGCGGATCCAACGCCGCCTTATGACGGCGTGGTCGTCCGGGTCGAGGCGACCGGGCTGTGCCGCTCCGACTGGCACGGCTGGCGCGGCCACGATCCGGACATCAAGCTGCCGCACGTCCCGGGTCATGAGCTGGCGGGGACGATCGTCGAGGTCGGTCGCGACGTCGCGAAGTGGAAGGCGGGCGATCGGGTCGTCGTGCCGTTCATCTGCGCCTGCGGCGTCTGCGGGCCGTGCCGCGCCGGCGACTACCAGGTCTGCGACGATCAGGAGCAGCCCGGCTTCACCCACTGGGGCTCGTTCGCCGAGCTCGTCGCGCTGCACCGCGCCGACCTCAACATGGTTCGACTGCCGGACGATCTCGACTTCGTGACCGCGGCCGCTCTCGGCTGCCGCTTTGCGACCGCCCATCGAGCGGTGGTCGCGCAGGGTCGGGTCGCGGCCGGCGAGTGGGTCGCGGTGTACGGCTGCGGCGGCGTCGGGCTGTCGGCGGTGATGATCGCGGTGGCGGCCGGGGCACGGGTGGTCGCGGTCGACGTCTCACAGGCGGCCCTGGCGGCGGCGAAGGAGCTCGGTGCGACAGCGACGATCGATGCGTCAGGCGGCGACGTCGTCGCGCGGGTCTTCGAGGCGACCGACGGCGGCGCCCACCTCTCGATCGATGCCCTCGGCAGCGCCGGCACGGCGTTCGACTCGATCGCGAGCCTGCGGAAGCGCGGGCGGCACATCCAGGTCGGGCTCATGCTCGGCGACGATGCGCATGCGCCGGTGCCGATGGACCTAGTCGTCGCCCGCGAGCTCGAGATCCGCGGCAGCCACGGCATGGCCGCGCGCGACTACGGGGCGATGCTCGCGAGCATCGCCGAGGGCCGCCTCGACCCGAGTCGCCTCGTCGGCCGGACGATCAGCCTCGATGAGGCCCCCGCTGCGCTGATGGCCATGGACGGACCACAGTTAGTCGCGGGGATGAACGTCATCCTGCCGCGGAGCTACACCTGAGTCGGTGGACAACGCGAGGGTCGGCACGTAAGCTCCGGTCACCAGGTCTGGTGATTACGCTATTTCATCAGGCGCCGCGAGCAATCGCCGAAGCTTGGCTATGGCCGCATCCACCTCACGACCGCGCGACTCGATTTGGTCGAGGAGCTCTTCCGGCGTCCGTTGGTCCTCCACGGCCTTGGCGTTGGGATTCACAGCCTTCAAATCGAAGTTCTGTGCTTCTATATCGCCCCGTGCCATTGTCCAAGAGCGGTCCGAATCGCTCCGACTCGGGAGAAGCTCGAAGAATCCTTCGAATCGGTCGAGTGTTAGCGGCTGCTTCTTCGTAACCTTGACGTCCGAGAGGTCGTAGTACCAGACCCGTTCGGTCGGGCCGCCCTTGGTGAAGAACAGCAGGTTCGTCTTCACGCCGGCGCCGGCCGACGAAAACACACCGGGTGGTAGCGAGACGATGCACCAAAGATCGCAGTCGTCCAAGAGCTTGCGTTTGGTCTGTACGAACGCAGTCTCGGTTGTGCGAAACAGTACACCTTCATCGATCACCATTCCGCATCGGCCGCCCACCTTCAGCGAAGCGATCACGTGCTGCAGAAATAGCACCTGCGTCGCGCCAGTCTTGTAGGCGAAAAGGGTCTGGGCCTCCTTGCCTTCTTTCCCACCGAACGGCGGGTTCATCAGGATCACGTCGTACTGCGATGGCGCACCGACGAACAAGCCGCCGTATGTCTCTTGGCCGGTCAACGTGTTGCCGTGCCAGATGTGTGGGCTGTCAATCCCGTGCAGGACGAGATTCGCTAGCGCAATTGGGTAAACGAGATCAGCCTTCTCGCGACCCCAGAATGTGTCCTCCCGAAGTGCCTGGAGAAGGTCAGCGGTCGCTGCCGACCCGAGTGCCGCGCGCATCCACTCAAACGCCTGAGCCAAAAAGCCTCCGGTTCCACAACCGGGGTCATAGACCGTCTCGCCGAACTTCGGGTTAACCGCGCGAATCATCGCGCGAATAACCTCCCTGGGCGTGAAGAACTGCCCGCCGTCGTTGTTCTTCTCGCCCATCTTGAGCAGCAGGCCTTCGTACGCCTGGCTCAGCGTAAAAAGGTGAGTCTGGTCGACGGCCTCAAGGCGGATCGAATCGACGCGGTCGAGGATCTCGAGGAGGTTGCGCTCGGTGTCGACACCAACCTTGTCGATCGCCGACACTACCTGGCTGATCACTTTCTGGCGAGCCGTTGAGCTCGGCGGATCGGCAAGCCCGCGGAGATAGGGCAGGAGCTCTGAGTTGACGAAGCGCAGATAGCCGCCAAATGCCGCCTCTGTCAGCTCGATCCGCTTTGTCCCACCGGCCGATGCCCAGTCCCGCCAGCGATACGGTGCCTCTAGCGATGGCGTAAAGGAGACCCCGACGGCGTCAGCCTCGTCAGCCTCAAGCTCCTCACGCTCATCGAGGATGCGGAGGAAGAGGATCCACGACAACTCCGGGACGTACTGAAGGGCGCCCGCGTAGTTCGACCGCCGCATGACGTCGGCGATCTGCTTGATCGCCGCGTTGACCGTGGACGGACCGGCAAGCCGGCGGGCGTTGACGACCACCGGCTACACGGCCTCCCGTCCGAGTATCGCCCGTCGGATCAGCGCAGCTGGTAGGAGCTCGAAGCCTTCGAGCTCGGCCTGTATCGAGTTCGCGGTCGCGCCGATGATGAGGAGCCGATCACGAAGCTGTGTGGCGATCCGACGCTGTTCAGATAGCGAGGGCACGCAGACCCGGAACGCCTTGACTGATGGCAAGTACACGGTCTTGTGTGTCGCCCCGCTCGAGAGCGAGCGCACATACGTTCGAGAGCGGATCAGTAGGTGCATTAGGAATTCGGGGTCGAGTTCGGGACCGCAGACCCAATTCACGAAATCCTGGCTCGTTGCCATTGCGCGCCCCATTCGGGTTACGAATCCGACAGATGCAGTACGAGACATCACTACCGTTTCCGCCGGCAGGATTCGGGCCGAAGAGTGTGCGATCCCGTCCGCGTTAGTAGTCTCGGCGGTCTCAAATGCGATGCGACCATCGAGAGCCCGGATGTCTGGGAGAGCGATCCAGGGAATGTCCCCACCCCACCAGTCCGATCGGTAACGGCTGGGAGTGTGACCGCTTTCGAGTCGCGCAAGGCTAGTCAATGTTGTCCACATCCAGCCGTTTGGTGGGGGCGCGGCGGTGCCTACGGTTAATGGGTGAATGCCCCTGAACGCTTCGTGGTACGTCCGCGTGCGAAGCGCGTCCACGGCCGTCCGTCTGTCAAGAGCTGCTCGCCGAGCGGTATCGACTGCCGCGAGCTCGTCAGCCAATCGCGCGGCGATGTCGCGTTGGGCGACCAGGCTTGGGACGAAAATGAGTACCGACTCGAAAGTGCGCTTGGTGACGTGCTGCATCGTCGCTCCGTGGACGCGGCTCCTGATCCTTGCCATCGCGTCGCGGAGCGCGTAGTAGAGATAGGTCCGATCGACTCCGACTCGCTCGCGCGCCTTGAATATGTGCTGGTTCAGGACGGCGGGACCACGGTTCCACACGAACGCGTCAAGCGTGGCTGACCAAGAAACCAGGAGATCCCCGTTATCGACGCGATGCTTGGCTTCGACCTGGCCTGAGTAGCGGTTAAAGGTCGCGGCTGGATTCGTGAGATTCTCGATTCGGATGATCGGGATCCCAAAGCTGGACCAGTCACTTGGCTTGAACGCACGCCCATTTTCGAAGGTTGCCACGTTGCCAAGTCGCATCTGGGTCATGCTGCGAATAGCCGTCGTTTCGTCTCATATAGGATCTCGGCTGCGCTCCCAAGGAGCCTGAGGGCGCCGAGGCCACCCGCAGCAACGACATCAGGTGTCTGGAGCACGCCGGGATTCTCGAGTTCTTCAGTGCCTGCGCGGGCGAACTGGCCGGCGAGCGCCCCAAGAGTTGCGGATGTCGGTGGCGGAAGGCTTGCTAACCACTCGGCATGCTTGTAGCTAAATGCGTCGGCTCGGGCGATCCGCGTTTTAGGATCGAGGCCGTAGCCAAGTTCGGCGAGGACGTCGAAGAGGTCGAAGTCTTCCATCTGCTCGACCTGGCGGACGAGCGGTGCCGACCGACCGCCATCAGGGAGCGAGCCGACGAGCTCGCGTCGCGCCAGCGGAGAGACCCATACTGCGCGGAAGTCATCGAGCGTCGAGGCGCGATCCAGCAGCGAGGTTGCGATCCGCTGCTTGTATTCCTCGAGAGTGATTGGCGTCGCGCGTCCATCAATGGTGGTGACAATCGCGACACCGGCGCCGCCAATGCGGACGTCGATGCCCTGCACCTGGATCGTTCGCTCCGGCGGTTCGCTTGAAGTCGGGGCATCACCCGGGTCGCGGACAATGGTCGCTCGAGTCCGGAACGCCTCGCCGAACAGCCGCGTCGCCGCGGTGTAGTCGTAGATCCGGAACATGAGCTTGCCTGTCGGCGGATCAAGTCGCGTTCCGCGCCCGACCATCTGATAGAACGCGATTGGCGACCGCACGTACTTAAAGATCACGATGTTCTTGATCGCCGGGACGTCAACTCCTGTCGAGAGCAGATCGACAGTGGTCGCTACGAAATGGCTCCGGGACGCGCCTCGCAGATCTGCGAGATAGGTCGCACCGTGACTCGCCGCGGTGCACTTGAATGCATACGGCTCGGCCGGCTTCCGACCGTTCGTCTTGGACCAGTCGGCGTATCGATTGTTCAGCGCGATCGCGACCGCGTCCGCGTGCTGGTCCCGCGCGCAGAACACGATTGACTTCTGCTCGGGGCCGCCAGTCTCAACGAGGCGGTCGAACAGGTCGTCGACCATTGCATCGACTCGCTCGGGCAGGACGAGCTTCGCCTCGAACTGGCTAGCTTCGTAGCGCTCCCGTGTCTCGGCGACGCCAAGGACTTCGCCTGTCCTGGCGTCGGCGATTGACTGCGCCCAAACCCCGAGGTCTTCGCGATCGATTCCAGTCTCGCGCTCGGTGAACGGGCTGTCACCGAGAAACACGTCGCGGCGGACGATCTCGCATGCCGCGAGGTACCCGTCCTCGATGCCCTGACCGATGTCGTACTCGTAGACCGGCTCCCCGAAGTGTCGAATGTTGTCGGCCGTGATAGCCGCGTCCGCCTTGGCCTCATGGGTCGCGGGGTAGTCCAGCTCGCGCGGTGTCGCGGTCAGCCCGATCTGGACAGCATTCGGGTTGCGGGTGAGGACCTTGGACCACTCGCCCCAAGCAGATCGATGGCATTCGTCGATCACGATGTGGCTGAAGTAGTCGATCGGGTAGTTGGCCACAAGGAAGCTCGCGTCCGACTCGGCTGTATCGATGTTCAGCGTCTGATACGTGGCCACGAGGACTCGGGCGTTCTTCTCGGGGTTGTGCCCGCTCGCAGCCGCAACATCCCCGCCAAAGGCGGCCTGAAGTGCGAGCAGGCCCTGGGCGCGGAGCTCATCGCGATCGCATAGGAACAGCGCACGCTTGAGTTGGCTGGCGTCGGCGATCTTTCGCAGCAAGTTCACGGCGATGAAAGTCTTTCCGGAGCCGGTAGCGAGGCTGAGGAGTGCTCGCTTCTCGCCGCGAGCGAGCTTCTCGAGCACGGCACGAACTGCCGCGTCCTGGTAGTAGCGACGCGACGTCTCACCGCCTTTGTATGGGATCAGAAGCGGCTTCGCTGCCGGGGCCGTCAGGTCAATGCCGACGGCGTCCTCATAGGCCGCCCGGAGCTCAGCCGGCGTCGGGAAGTCGGCCATAGGCCGAGGACGGGGAGTCGTCTTGGCGCTCCGCCGATCGAAGAGTGTCCACAGATGGCCGTTCGTCGCGATGACGAACGGGACGTTGAATCGCTCCGACTTCCGACCGTAATCCTTAGCCTGATCGAGGCCGTACGTTGGCGCCTTGTCCTCTGACTTCGCCTCCAAAATGGCGACGGCGACCGCCTGGGCGTCAGGTTCAGGCTTTACTCGCAGTGTGTAGTCGGTTCGGCCATGGCTCGCCCGCTGCGCACGCCCGTTGATGATTTCGACCGCGCCGAGGGTTTCTTCGCGGCGGATGAGGTCTTCGGTCCAGCCGCGAGCATGCAGGGCAGGATCAATTAGTTGGACTCGAGTCTCTGCCTCGTTGAGCAACGCCAGCAACCCTGCGATCGTGCGTTTAGTTGTCGAGGCCGAATCGGGCGAGCACCCGCTCGCGCGTGAAGCTATTACGCAAGGCGCAGGCCGTGTTCTGGTTCGCGAACATCCCCTTTTCCCAGACGTACTTGTCTCCCGCGAGTGTCTTCGTCCACTTCACCCGCACCACGCGCTCGCTTCGTTCCGGGTCGTCGGCGTACTCACCCATCTTTCCGGCGTGAATAGGAGCGTTGAGGATCGGGACCTCGACGCCATCAACGAGGACTGAGAAGTCCTTGACAGGGACAGACGGCGCTACGACCTCGCCTACGCCCACGTATCCCTTCTGAGGAATGCAGACGAATACCCGCTGGCCTGGCTGCAGAAGGTCCAGCGTCTGCCAGTACCACTTTCCTCCGCCGCCAGAGACGAACCCAAACTCTCGTGCGTCGTCCCAGGAGCGGTGCTCGCCCTCGCCGAACGAAACGTAGAAGTCGGTCCCGTTCCAGGTTTCCTTCTTGCCGCCTTTTCCAGTCTGTGTGTGAGCCTCGGCCTCGCTTGGCGGTATCAACCATGTCCGAGCGAGATATTCGCGACCGTCATCTATGAAATACCGAAAGAACAGGGCGTTGACCGGTACGCCGTAGTCGGCGGACAGGTAGTTCACGATCCGCTCGGTGCTGGCGTCGAGCTCTGACGCGACGATGATTAGGTGATGATCCTGGTTTAGAAGGCCTGGGATCGCGTCGTTGAATCGATCCGCGAATGCCACCTCCAGCGGAGTTGCCGCGTAGCCCTCGTGGATCGCAACGATCTGTTCATAGGTAAGGCCCTTGACCCAAGAGCCGTAGTCAAGGGCTTGGGCGACGACCTCTCGCGGCGTCTTGTCCCGCTTGAGCTCAATCGCGTATAGGGACCCCTCGCGGTCGATCGCAAGAAGGTCGATCTTCTTTCCGTACGCCGTGACGACCTGCCGGCCGATGACCATAAGATCAAGGCCCAGCATGGAGATTTCGGCAGCAAGGAGGGATTCGAGCTTGTTCTCTGCCGGCAAGAGAGCTGGGTCTACGCGCGTCGCCGGCCCATCCAGTCGCCAAAGCGCGAACTCGATTGGCACCGCCTATCTCTCCTCCATCGACCAGACTCGCGGCATCCTACGTGCGGGGAACAAAACACGCGTCGGACCGCTCACGTGCGTTAGGTACCAAGCGCGAGCCATGACAACAAGGTACGCGCGCCTGAGGCGGGCGGACTATTCTGAGACCGTCGTTTGGCGTTCGCCGATATCGACCCAGGCGGCCTGGAGGGCTTCGTCCGCTCCCCACGCCGAGGCCGCGATCCAGGCTAGCCGCCGCTTCTGGTTGCGAGTCAGATCGTTCGCGGTCTTGTAGCCGAGGTTATGGTTGGGCTCAGCGTACGCGTGCATGAAGATAGTCCGCACCTGGAGTTCGAAGGTACTCGGCATACGCGGTTCCTCCGCCCATCCAGTTGGCCGGACTGGCGGCGATATGTGGCAGACCAAGTGGGTGCTCTCGTAGCCGAACTCCGCGTCTGCCGCTGGAACCTTGTGCTCGAGCTCCATCTTTGTGAACGTTTCGAGTAGCAGCTCGACCACAGGCTCAATATCGTGCTTGAAGAGCACGATGACCCTGCCGCCGATCTGGTCTTCAACCTGTGCCAATGGATCTGTGTAGGCTGGCTTTGCCCCACGGTGAATGACTTTGTCGACGAAGCTATCCACATCCTTGACGCGGAAGCCTATGCGGTCAATGTGTGTTTGCGGGTACCCCGCCAGCCCCACCCTGGTGAGCTTTTCGAGCTGCTCGCCCGCCGCCTCCAGTAGAGGAATGCGCTGCAAGTAAGCCGCTCTAAGCTGCGTGGCCTCGCCTTCCACTCAGACGCTCCTTTACGATCGTCCCGCGACAGCTGAGCTGATCACCCTCAACGACGACAGCCCTTGGTTGATCCGGAGTTCCTACCTCCGCCAGCGGCGACGAGACGACCACGCCCGACTCGAGCGAGAACACGCGCGTCGTCAATAGACGGTCGTAAGACGCGCGGTTGATCTCGAACCTTGCGTTCGTCATCGCCGGATCGGAGGCTTCCCTTACCCTAGCGCCGAGTTCCTCGGAGAGGAACGTATCTGCGATTTCATCGAGTGTCCAACTCGGTCGCGGCGAGTTGCGAAGGGCGAGGACGGCAATATTTAGCTGCTCGCGATCTGCAGGTGCGACGAGCAGGGCATTTACCTTCCTGATGGCGGCGGCGACGTTCTCTGTGCCCTGAATGGAGGTTACGGCCAGCGAACACTCCAGAAAACGATCGACCCAGTAGTTGGCGACATCGATCGAATTTCGGCCCGTCTGGAAATCAAGGACCTGACCATCAAGGAAGCTGCCATCGTGCGGTTGTCCCGTGAACTTCGCCGCTTTTCGCAAACGCGAAGTTTGGCTGAACACGTTCTCAAGGATCTCGACAGTTGGATGAGTGGACGGGTCGAAACGAAGGGCATCGTCGCGCGGGAATGTCCAGAGAGTTGCTCGCCCGTCGGCGGTGGCACCATCGATACCGCCGACAACCACGAGGAGATGCGGCTGGGATCTTCCGTCCATCGCAGCCGAGAGGCGTGCCGCGAGGTATGCGGCGGCGGCGTCCTGTGCCCTGGTGATCCCAAACGCAAGCCGCATCAACTCATCGCGCGTGCGGCAGCTTCGACGACGACCGTTGTCGTCCTCGATCCACTCCACCTTGAAGACGACGTCTGTCCAGTCGCCTTGCCGCGCTCGCTCAGCGGCGATCTCTAACGCGGCACGCAATCTCGCTGATTCGTCTATCGGGCCGCCGACAATGCCCAGGTCGTGACCTGCGTCGCCGGCGCCCGGCCTGACCGCGTATGCCCAGACTCTCTCGGCCACGGTGTCCCTCCCCTGATGCTCGAGCGTACCGCATCGATTCCGCCGGGCCGTCTGAGCGCAGGACAATCGTGAAGGTCTGCCTGGTGAGCTGCGTGACGTATCGCGATGGCACCGCGCAAGCGAAGGCAACTCCGTCCGGCACCGCTCGTGAGCCGAGAACCCGGTATGTCTCCTCGATCCGCGCTGTCGTGGCTGTACGGCTTCGAAGGTCAACGACAACTTCGATCACGAGACCGAGGTCCTCAGGCTGCACACCGCCGTAGTCATTCAGCGTTCCCAGAATGAAGCCTGCCAGTATCGACACCGCGCGCGGCGCGAGGTCAGCCAGATAGCGAGTCAGGTCCGCCAGAATCCCGCGGGCTGCGGCAACATTGATCGTTGTAGGTTCAGTCAGCATCGTCTTCTCCCTCTCGTGTGAGAGCAGATCAATACACGATGCCGTAGTGACAGCTATGGTGGCAAAAGGAGCCACGAGCTAGCTGGAAACGGCCGAGCTCGTCGGCAAATCGGCACTAGATGAGGACATTGCCAACCGACTCACCGTATTGGTTGGAGGTCAGTTCTCTTCCTCATCGTCGTACTCGGCCCACAGGTCCTCGAGCGCCGCGTATGCCTGGTTGAACACCTTCCATGGGCGATCCTGGTCCGGCGTTACGTTCGGCGGTACAGGCAGTGGCTCAAACCTCAGGTAAGCGCTAATGAGCGATTCGGTCGTCTGCTGCACGGCCCATGCCGTACGTGCAGGATGCGGTGCACCCATGCTGCGCGCGGCACTGCCGTTGACAAGAACGTCGCACGACTTGTCCAAGTGGTCGCGGACGAACGGGTCGTCGACCTCCAGCGCCGCTCGACGAACAGGACGAACCAACGCGGATACGTCGTCCAGCTGCGGCTCGACGTACGTTCTCTGCGATTTGCCTTGTGCGGCCCCTCGTGCGTACCCGGCCGTCCAGCCGACTTCATCGCTGGCCTTGGCCAGGCGTTCCATCGCTTCGCGGGCCATCTCCTCGCTGCGCGTGCGACGACGCAGCGCGTCCTCGCGGCCCCAGCGCCTCTCGTCGCTTGATCGCTGGAACCTGCTTGTTAGCAGCTGTCCGACGACCACAGCAAGAATTGCCGCAAGGAAGCTGATCGCAGCCACGACGATCGGTATGACAATGGGCGTGAGGTCACCTGGCGTCGGCATCGTTGCGGAGGATAAGTCCGGTCCCTGTGCAGCCGCGTGCGAGTTCCCCGATCCCAACCCTCTTGACTGTGCGCATCGTCTCGCTGTTGCCCTCCGCCACCGAGATCATCTGCGACCTCGGCCTCGCCGAGTCCCTGGTCGGCCGCTCGAACGAGTGCACGTACCCGGCGGAGGTGCTGGATCGGCCGGTGGTGACCGCGGCGCGGATCGACCCACGCCAGCTCGAGAGTGTCGAGATCGACCGCCAGGTCCGCGCGGCCATCGCCGACGGCCGCTCGCTGTACGCGGTCGACGCGGCGCTCATTGACCGCCTGGCGCCCGACGTCATCGTCACCCAGGACCTGTGCGCGGTGTGCGCGGTCAGCTCGGGCGAGCTCACCAGCGCCTGCCCGGTCGGCGCACGGGTGATCTCGCTCGACCCGTCCACGCTCGACGAGGTGGCGGCATCGATCGAGACGCTCGGCCATGCGCTCGGCGTGCCGGAGCGGGGGAGGGAGCTCGCCGCCGAGATGCGCTCGACGATCGACAACGTCCGTCGATCGACCCGGGCCGCCCTCGAGGCCGGCGCTCACCGCCCGAGGGTCTTCGTCGCCGAGTGGATCGACCCGCCGTTCGTGCCCGGCCACTGGCTGCCGGACATGATCGATGCCGCGGGTGGCGAGGCGCTCCTCGCCGAGCCCGGCCGACCGTCGCACCCGACGACCTGGGCCGAGGTCGCCGCCGCCGATCCCGAGCTGCTCGTCATCGCCGCGTGCGGATTTGACGCCGAGGATGCCGCCCGGCGCGCCGCCCACCTCGACCTCGAGCGCATCGCGCCGAACGCCCGCGTGGTCGTCGTCGACGGCGACGCCTACTACTCGCGCCCCGGGCCCCGCGTCGCCGACGGCGTCCGCCAGCTCGGCCACCTGCTCCACCCGGAGGCGGTCGAGGATCCACACCTGCCGCTGATCGAACTCCAGGCCACCGCCCGAGTCCAGGTGCCGACCTACACGTCGAGATAGGGAATCGCGCACGCGCTGAGTAGTCGTGCGCCCGATGTCGTGCCGGGCTCCCGGATCAACCCTGTGTCGCACACGCAGGAGGCATCCGATGCACGACTACACGGGGCGCATACTCCACGACGACAAGATGCGCCAGCTCTATCGAGAGGCCGCCGACAGCCGCCTTGCGGCCCTGGCTCGCCCGCCGAGGTGGACGGCGCGCGTCCGCGCCATCGTGGGCTTCCGGGAAGTGCGCGTCAGCGCCTCACGCTGGCTTCGAGGCGATCCCGTGGCGCACGGCCACGGCGGCCGCCTGGGCACGCGTACCAACCCCGAGCTTGCCGAGAATGCTTGAGACGTGGTGGCCGGCCGTCCTCTCGGTGATGAACAGCCGAGTGCCGATCTCCTTGTTGCTGAGGCCCTCGGCGAGGAGCGCAGCGACCTCCGCCTCGCGCTCCGTGAGCCCAAGCGCGGCGGCAGGGGAGGCCGCGGTGGCGGGGCGCTGATCGACCAGGTCGACACGGGCCCGAGCGGCGAGCTCCTCGATGGCCAGACGGAGCGGCGCGGCGCCGAGCCGGCTCGCCGTTGCATGGGCGGTGCGCAGGGACGAGCGCGCGGCACCGTTCTGGCGCCGCGCGAGCAGGGCTTCGCCCTCGCGATAGCGGGCGTACGCCGCGTCGTAGGCCTGTGACCAAGCCTCGAAAGCCTGGGCCGCCCGCGCCCAGGCTTCCGGGTCGCTGGCGCCCTCGAGTCGGGTCCCTTCGGCTTCGCACATCGCGAGATACGGCTCGGCCAGGCGGAGATGAATCGCTGACTGCTTCGCGATCGCCTCGTAGTGGGCTCGCATCTCCGCCAGGTAAGGGGATCCCCTCGCCCGGATGCGCTCGACATCGGCCGCCGCGGTCCGTCGGCCCATGGCGCCCAGCAAGTCCGCCGCGGCCCGCACCCCGAGGCTGAACATGGGCCCGATGCGCGTGATGACGGCGGGCGCCCGCAGAACGAGGACGGGAAGCCCGGCGTCGATCGCGTCGAGCGCAGCGCCCGGTCGCCCGTCGAGGATCTCGAGCTCTGCCCGGACCGCAACGTACGCGGACAACCATTGACTTTCGCCCGACGCCTGTACGCGCTCGGCGAGCTCCTTGAGCCGCTTGCGCACGGCCACTAGCTGGCCGCGGCCGACCTCGAGCTGCGCGGCGCGAAGCTCGAGTGCGATCTCGCCCACGCCGCGGCGCGAGTGCAGCTCGTCACGCTCGAGAACCGCGGCCGATTCGTCCCAGCGCCCCCGCAGGTGCAACGCCTCCGCTGCGTCGGCGTACACGAACGTGACGGTGACGCCGGTTCGCGTCACGTCGACCGCCCCGATCACGGAAAGGGCAAGCTCCGCGGCCTCGTCATACCGCGCCGCTGCAAAGATGAGCACGTCCAGGAGGTTGCCGTAGGCACGCTCGATGTCGTCGACGCTGTCGATCTCCCGGGCGATCGCGAGCGAGCGGCGCAGGAGCGCGATTCCGGATTCGGGGTCGCGGCGGTAGGCAACCAGGACGCCCAATGACGTCAGCGCAAGGCTCTCGATGCGTGGTGCGCCGACCTGTTCGGCGGTCGCCACCGCCTCCTCGCAGAGGGCGATTCCATCCTCGGCGTCGGGCACCATGAGGACCATGAGGATCTGACCGAGCGCCGCCGCAACGGTGGCGCGAGCGAGGCTCGGCGGATCGGATGGCACCAGGTGGGCTGCCGAGCGGCACGCCTCGAGCGCCCCGTTGCCGTCACCGGCGAGCCATAGGTAGCGGCCGAGCGCCGCAGTCAGCAGACCGGCGCGCACCGGGTTGGCAGTGGCGTCGACGAGCCGGAGGGCCTCACGGATGTAGCGCACGGACCGCGCGGGATCGTGCTCGCCGTTCGCGGCGGCTCGTTCCAGGAGCTCGACTCGGTCGAGCGCGAAATCCTCGGGTATCTCCGTACCGCCATCGATGAGCGCGAGGGCTCGTTCGAACTGAACGGCTGCCTCTTTCCGCGCACCCGCTGCCTCGGCCGCATCGCCGGCTCGGATTGCCGCCCGCAGCGCGCGTTCCGGCTCTTCCGCGGCCTGCCAGTGATAAGCGAGCTCGGCCGCACGGATCGGGTCGGTTGGCGCAAGGCCGCCCGCCTCGATCGCCCGGGCGCACGCGGCGTGCAGCCGGAGACGCTCTCCGCGCAGCAGGTCCGCATAAAGGGCCTCCTGCAGCAGCGCATGCCGGAAGCTGATTCGATCGTCGGCCCCGGCGAGCTCGCGAACGAGGACATACCGGTCGATCGCCTCGCGCAGGGCGGTCCCGAAGGCCGGGCCGTCCAGGCCTACGATGGATTCGAGGAGCTGCTCGGGAAACTGCCGACCGGCCACGGAGGCTGTGCGCACGAGCGCTCGGGCCTCTTCGCTCAGGGCGCTGACCCGAGCGACGACGACGTCACGGATGGTCGGCGGCAGGGCCGCGCCGGTAATCGGCGTAGCGGCCACGAGCTCCTCCGCGAAGAACGGGTTGCCCTGGCTGCGAGCGAACACGTCCTCGACAAAGCCGGAGGCGGCGCGGCCGCCGAGGATCGCTGCCATCTGCTGCGCAACGTCGGCGCGGTTGAATCGATCCAGGTCGATGCGCTGGACGCTCGGCTGCCGCTCGAGCTCGGCGACGACAGGCCAGGGGCCGCGTCCCGGCTCCGGCTCGTCGGTTCGAAGGGTCGCAACAAGGAGGATCCGTTCAGTCCGAAGATTGCGGGCGAGGAACGTGAGCAGGTCGAGGGTCGAGCTGTCGGCCCAGTGGATGTCCTCGATGACCAGGATCAGCGGCGACTGGTGCGCGAGCCGCCCGAGCAGGCCGAGCACGAGCTCGAGGCGTCGGCCCTGCGAAGTGTCGGGCGAGATGCCGGTGGCGCCGCGAACCTCGGCTGCTGCCGCGGTCTCGGGCAGGAGCGCGTCGAGCTCGGCTGCCCGCGGACCGGCGACGGCTGCCAGCTCGGTCGGCGAGAGTTCCGTCGGGAGCACCCGCAGCGCCTCGACGATGGGCGCGAACGGCGCGACCTCGCCGCTGAGGCTGACACAACCGCCGGTGAGCACCCGGTACCCCTTGGCTCGGGCCCAGGAAGCGAGCTCCGCCAGAAGTCGCGACTTGCCGACTCCTGCCTCACCGGCAACCAGGACGAGGCCCGGCCTCCCCGCAGCGGCACGTTGGGTGGCCTCCTGCAGCTCGGCAAGCTCCGGACGCCTGCCGATAAGCGTCGGACTCGAGACTCTCCTGGCCACGCCCGGATGCTAACGCGAGCACCTTGCGCCACCGCCGATGGTGAGAAGGCGTTCGCCTAGAAGCGCCGCCTGATGCCGGAGACACCGTCGAAGTCGGTGTCGAAGGACAGGACATCGCCAACGTCGCGTCGCTTCATCACCGCGACATGGAGCGCATCACGCGCCCCGAGGCGAGTCGTCGACACGATCCTGCGGGCAGCGGCGACGTCCTCGAGCTCGATCGGGAATACCTCGTCGACCAGCTCACGCAGTGTCTTCCAGGCCACTTTGATCGCGTCTCGCCTTTCGATCGCGACGTACCGATGCAGGATCTCCTGGAACACCTCGGCGTCCGTCACGAGCCGTTCGCGTCGGGCGATCGCGATCTCCAGCAGCTCTCGAGCGCGCTCGCGGTTCAGGTGAGCGCCACCGACGAGGTACATGGGGATGTTGGAGTCGACGAGGATCAAGGACCCTGCTCGAGGTATCCGCGCTCGATGTCCGCGTTGATGGCCTCCATCTCGCCGGTGGGATAGTCGTACGCAAGGGCCTCCCGGATCGCGCGGAGCTTCGGCGCCGGGTCCGGGTAGTCCTGTTCCTGCCGCGCGGTGCGGAGCATGTCTCGCACCCACGCCGCGGTCGTCTGCCGCCGACGCTTCGCGAGCCGCTGGATGGCGGCGAGCTCCTCGTCCTCGAACAGCACCTGCAGCCGCTTTGTCATCACGATGAGCGTAGTTGACTCATGCGCATGAGTCAACCGAGTCCGCAGACCCTGCGGTCGTTAGCTCGGGGCGGGAGTTCCTGAAGGTGCGATGGCCCTCACGTTCTCGTCGGCGTGGTCGGTGAAGACCGCGGGGAGTGTGCCATTGACCCATCGTCCGTGGACGAGCAGGTTCCCGATCGGGAAGCGCAGGTCGCCGGCGTATGGGTCGTGGCGCGAGACGAGAAACTCCAGCCTCGGATGGGTCCTTGAGCAACCGAGGCTTGCAGCAACCCAGTAACCCAGTATGCTGGGTTGATGAAGGCAACCTTGGACATCGACGGCGAGCTTTACCGTGCCGTGAAGGTCGAGGCGGCTCGGACCGGCCGAAGCGTCCGCGACGTCGTCGCAGAGGCGCTCGAGGCCTGGCTTGCGCGGGCCGAAGACCTCGAGGATCGCGAGTCGGCCGAGGCAGCGTTGGAGGAATACCGGCGCGACGGCGGCGAGTCGGCTGAGCGCTGGTTCGAGCGGCAGGCCGCCGAGGCGAAGGCGACTTACGGCTCCGATCGGGGTTGAGCGAGCACGATCGGGTCGAGCTCGCACCCGCCGTCCAACGCCAGCTTCGACGACTCCCGCCGGGTGTCGGCGCGTCGCTCCGCGGCCCGATCCTCGCGCTCGCCATGGACCCGCGCCCGCCGGGAGCGCAGAAGCTCGAGGGATCGGACTTCTGGCGGCTCCGCGTCGGTGAGATGAGGATCGTCTTCGCCATCGACGACGCGGCGCGAGTCGTCGTCATCCTCAAGGTCGCGCGTCGTTCGGAGAGCACCTACCGCCGGATTCGCTAGCGGGTCGGCGCTGGACCCCGGCGGTGCCAGAACCCGAGGGTGCTAGAACCCGGCAATGTTCGCTAGATGATCATTTCTGGGGTTAGAAAAGGCACAAGCTCCGGCTGAGCGGCATGGGCGCGCCGTGAAGGCCGCCTTGTCGCCCTTGATGTTCACCACGTGCGCATCTGCCGCCATACGCCGGCCTGGTGTGGCCTCGGGCCTGCGGCGCGCGGAGCTTAAGGGGCTCCTTGGCCTGAAAATGCTCATCTGGCGAACATGCGGACGCCGTTGGGCGCGGCTTTGGCTTTCCGCGTCGCGGGCCGACCGACGCTGCTCGGGTCACTGCGCGTGGTCGCTCACCGTGATGCCGTTGCTGCAGAGGACGGAGCTTCCGGCCGTGAGGCTCTGCCACAGAATCTTGTACTGCGGCGGAACGGCGGGCGAGAACGTGACCTTGCTCGAGAACCCGGCGGCGGTCCAGAGGCCCTGCGCCTTGACGCTATTGAAATCGAGCAGGCTGATGACGGTGCACGTCGGCCGTGGCGTCGGCGGCGCAGGCGTCGGTTTCGGGGTGGGGGCGGGCGCCTGGGTCGGACCGGGGTGCGGCGTCGGAGCGGCGACCACCTCCGTCGGGATCGGCCGGTCGGATGATCCGGGCGCGGTCGCCGGCGGCCCTGGTGATTCCAGCGCGATCGCGAGGCTCGGCAGCGGTGTTCCGAGGTCGGAGGTGACCGCGTCGGTCGACTGCGCGTTGTGGGCCGGGGCGACGATCGCCGAGTCCGGCGCCAGCCTGGTCAGGACTGCCAGCACGGTGACCGTGGCCACGACCGTGCCCGCCCTTGCCACCGCCCGAACGAATCGACCCGACAGGAAGCTCCAGGGCGGCCGCGCCGCGCCCGCCGCAGCAGTGGGTGAGGGCCTGACCATCGCAGCGGCACTGACGGGCACGAATGCCCTTGCCGCGGCCGACACTGGCGCGAATGGCGGCTGCGTGACCGGCGGCTGCGTGACGGGCGGCAGCACGACCGCCGCCGGCGCCACGGCGACCGGCTCCCCTTCGTCGGCCAGCGGTCCCGCGGGCTGGACATGCCACGTCCACGGCAGTCGGAGCACGTGGAAGTCGTGCCTGGACAACAGGTCGCGTACCACCAGGGCGGCGGCCGCATCGCCGAGGACGTCGACGATCTCGGCCGTCGGCGCGGCCTCGCCGAGCCGGTCGCGGGCGATCGTCGCCGCGCCCAGGCGAGCCCGCGCCCACGCGTCCGGCCGCTGCTTCTCGGCGACGTGCTGGGCCGCGAGGAGCGCGGCGACGTAGCCCTGCCCCTGGGCGATGGCGTGGGCTTCCCACACTTCGAGCGCCCGATCCAGATCGAGCTCGCGGAGCTCCGCGAGGAAGATCCGGACCTGCGCGCCGTTCACCCCGAACTCGGGGTCCGACAGGCTCATCACCTCGCGCGCAGTTTGGCACGCATTCGGTCCCAGCCCGCGCAGCGAATGGTCCTGGGTAGCTCGGGGCGGATGGCCGTCTACCCGGCGGCGATCCCCTCGATCCAGGTCGCGAGGTTGACGTCGCGCTGGGAGATGCCGCCGACGTCGTGGCTCGTCAGCCGGACCACGACGTTGCGATAGCCGGTGATGTAGATATCGGGGTGGTGGTTGCGGCGGTCGGCCTCGGGCGCGATGCGGTTGACGAAGGCGATCGCATCGGCCCAGTCGCGGCGGTGATACGTCCGCACGAGCACGTCGTCCTCGCGCCACCAGCCCGGCAGGTCCTTGAGGGCTGCAGCGATCGCGGGGTCGTCGAGGCGCGGCATCCGAGCGTCAGCCTGGCCGCATGCCTACAGATACCCCTCGGGCACCGGCCCGACGACCTCCATGCCGCGTCGCTCGGCGATGTCGTTCAGCTTCTCCGGGTCGGCCTCGCCACGGGCGATCGCGGCCGACAGGTCATCGAAGTACCCGATCATCTCCGACGGGGCGTACAGGTTCAGCTTGCGGCTCGCGACGGCGCCGGTCCGGAAGCCGTGCTCCAGGCCGCTGGGGATGAGCACCAACGAGCCGGCAGGGCAGCGGTGCTCCTCGCCCTCGACGAAGATCCGGTACTCGCCCTCGAGGACGTAGAAGGCCTCGGCGCAGTCGTGATGGATGTGCAGCGGCGGCCCGAAGTTGGGCGGCTCGGCCGCCTCGAGCAGGGCGAAGGAACCGCCGCTGTCGGCACCGGTCGCCTTGACGACCATCGCGAAGTTGCCGAGGTCGATCTGCCGGCCGTCGCCGGGGCGCAGCACGATCGGCGAGGCGTTCGGCTGCATGCGCCTCCTCCTTCGGCCGTTCAGCGCACGGAGAGCAGGAACGTGGTGTCCACCGAGCGGTCGTCGCCGCCGACCGTCCGCGGGTTGGTGACCGTGACCCCGATCGAGAGCTGCCTGGGCAACGGCGTCGTCGAGGTGGTGAACATCTCGCTGGTCGTGGCCGTGGTGCCGACGATCATTGGCTGCGTGTCACTGGAGAGCACGATGGGATCGCCGCCGTCGAACGTCAGGCCGCTGACGATGATCATCCCGCGCTGGAAGTAGGTGCCGTCGTCCGGGCGGTCCGGGTCGTACGTCCAGGTGAACTGGACGGTCAGGGTCTCCTTCGACAGCGTCGCGTACGCGATCGCCAGGTGGAGGAAATGCTTGCCGTCGCGCTCCTGCCACCAGAGGTCGTGGATGTCGGAGGCCGCGGTCCGATACGCGGCAAGCGGGAGGTTGCCGTAGTCGAACGTCCAGGTCTGCCCGTCCGGCGACGTGAGCCGGGTGACGCCGTCGTTCAAGGTTGCCAGGTACCCGCCGGCATCCTGGACGACCGTGAACTCCGTGGGCGAGAGGACCACCGGGAACGCCGCCCGACGGAGCCCGGAGGCGCGCAACCCGGGCGCCGTCTCGCCGAGGTACGTCTGGGCCGTCGCGACGTCGCCGGCGTTCGCGGCGGCGACCAGGCTCTGGAGCGTGTCGTACGCGGCCTGGGCGAACGCGGCCGGCAGCCCGGTCGGGCCTGGCGCAGTGGGCTGGACCGTTGGCTCGACGGTCGGCTCGACGGTCGGCTCCGGCGTCGGCGGCAGGGGACTGGGCGTCGGCGGCGCGGCGGTCGGTGCCGGGGTCGAGGTCTGGCGGACGGCCACGCCGGTCGATCCGAGCGTCGAGTAGACGAGGTAGACCGCGACGACGCCTGCGGCGATCAGGGCGCCCCAGCCGAGGATGGCCCGCCCGGAGATGCCGACGCGCCCCCGGCTCGACCCCCTCGCGCGCTGGCGGCGCGGCTCGGGCGGTGCGGGTGGTGTTGCCGACCAGGCGATGCTCGAGGCGTCGGCCGACGATCTGTCGAAGCTGCCCGCCGGTCGGTCGAGGTCGTCGTCGAGGGGCTCGAAGTCGTCGGCTGACTCTTCGTCCCCCGATTCGTCGTCCCCCGTTTCGTCCTCGGTCGACCCGCCGTCCGACGCTCCCGCGGCGCTCGCGGTTCTGGCCTTCGACCGGCTCGCAGCCCTGACCCGAGAGGCGTCGTAGCGGCCGCGCAGCTCCGGGTCGGTCAGCCATTCGCGCGCGACGCGAGCGCGGAAGATGCGCCGTTCGGTGGAGGCTCCGGTGTTCCCGCTCTGCGCGTCGATCAGGTCGAGATATGCCTGTTCGATCGCGACGAGATCGGCTGACGGATCGACCCCGAGCGCGGCGTACAAGTCGAAGCGGGGAATCGACTGGCGGGCCACCGCCGTCTAGGGTGCCACCGCGCACCACCCGCCGACAACGTGATTCCGAACGCGGCGGTTCGGAGCGGGCGGTTCCGGTGCGACGAGGGTCAGGGTGCCCAGGCCTGCATCGTGATCGAGCCCGGGCCGCTGCCCTGGCAGCTCGGGACGCCGCTGGTTGAGTCGCTGGCCGGGTCGGCGACGATGAAGTTGGTCCCGTCGCGGAAGGCGACGGTGACCGGCTGTGCCGGCTTCGGGCCGCAGTAGTTGTGGACCTGGACCTTCGTGCGCTGCACGTCGCCCGGTCCGATCCGCTCGAGATTCGAGGCGACGTCCACCCCGATGATCAGCGGCGTCCGCCCGTGATCGACGAGCCACGGCTCCGGCAACGGATCGATGAAGCACGCGCCGCTCGAGACGTTGTGGAGCTCGACCGAGGCGATCCAGTCGCCGCCGAGAGCCTCCCAACCGGTGACCCGCGCGGTCAGCTCGCCCGGTTGGCAGACGCGCGTCGCATCGCTGGGCACCGGCGTGACGATAGCGACACCACCACCGCCGCCACCGAACAGGCGCGGCACGATGAGGAGGGCCACGGCAACGCCGGCCACCGCCAGCCAGAGGCGGCGATCGAGCGCTCGCGCCCGTTCGAGCAGCTCTCGAAGCGTTGCCTCCAGCTGCTCGGGGAGACCGGGTTCGGGCGCCGTGTCGATGGCGGCCTTCGCCACCTCGGCCGGATCGAGGGCGACCAGGGCGCGACCCGCCAGGGCGCGGATCCGCTCCGCGAGAGCGGCCTCGTAGTCGGCGACCGTCTGGGAGGGCATGCCCGCGAGGCGGTCCTCGCCCACGAGCCCCTTGAGGATGCGCGCGATTCGCGCCAGGACCGCTCGCTCGGGAATGTCCAGCTCGCGCCCGATCGCCTCCGCGTCCATGCCGCCGACGTAGCGCAGCGCGACGATCATCCGATCGTGCCCGTCGAGCTCGGCCAGGGCATTGGCCAGCTGGAGCTCGTCCGACCGGTAGGCCCGCGCCTGCGACGCCTGGGTCGCCTGCACGCCGGATTCGACGGCGCCGTCCTGGCCTGGCCGGTAGCCGGACTCGACGATCTGGCGCGCCTCGGCGGCGGCGAGACCGAGGAGCCAGTCGCGCTGCCGGTCCGGAGCGGGCGGTGTCGGGCTGGTGAGTCCGCGCCAGGCCCTGGCCCACGCCGACCTGACCGCGTCCTGCGCCGGCCCGGGGCCCTCGCTCACCACGAATGCGACACGCGCCATCTCGTCGTGGTTCGCCGCGACCATCGCCTCGAACGCGGCGAGCTGCGCGGGATCGACGTTTGGCCGTGCCGGCGCGGCCTCCTCCGCCTCCCCGGCCGGTCCGGTCCCTCGCTTTGCTTCGTCGACCACTCGCCCGTGTCCCCCCGTTCCACGCGCGACGAACGAACTGGTCGCACGCAGCGCGATCGTATGGTGCCTGTTGGCAGCATGTCAGTGGCCCGATCGGGCCATGCCGCCCGAGCGGTCATAATCGATCCGATGGTCGAGGAGGCAACGGCACCGGCGGCGCAGGGGGCACCGGCGGCACAGACGGCAGCGGCGGATCCCGGGCCGCTCCGGCTGCTGGCGGGCGACGCGCTCGATCCGCTCGTCCAGTCGCAGTGCTCGCTGTCCGTGCAGCTGCGCCGCGCGACGGGCTCGATCGTCGGCCGCAGCGCCGAGCTGACCGCGATCGCGCAGGCAATCCGCGAGGCCGGGACTCGCCTCACGGCGGTGACCCTCGAGGGCGAACCGGGCATCGGCAAGACACGGCTGCTCGTCGGGGCCGCCGAGATGGCCGAGGCGGCAGGCTTCACCACCGTCGCGATCACGGCCGACGAGGAGATCCGCGGCCCGTTCCTGGTCGGTCGATCGCTGTTCGCAAACGGCGCCATCCGCGAGTCTGCCCTGGGCACTCGCGGCGAGGTTGCCCTGCGGCGGGTGGTCGAGGCTCTCGGGGGCCGGGACGAGCCGGGCTTCGAGAACCTGTCGCCGGACGCCAAGATGCTCCGCGCCTTCGACCTGGCCGGCATCGCCATCAGTGACCTGGCCCGCGTGAAGCCGATCGCGCTGCTGATCGACGACGTCCAGTGGGCCGACGACGACACATTGCGCATGCTCCGGTACGCCGTTCGCAGCGTCGCCGAGCAGCCCGTGTTCCTGTTCCTCTCGCTGCGACCGGACGAGTTCGCCACGGTGCCCGAGGCCGTCAACTTCGTCGCCGACATGGAGCGGATGGGACTGGTCCGGCGCCTCCGGGTCACACGCTTCAGCGCCTCCGAGACCGGGTTGCTCCTGCGCCAGGTCCTGGGTGGCCCCGTCGATGGCCAGTCGATCGCGGCGATGCAGACGCAGTCGGAAGGCGTGCCGTTCATCGTCGAGGAGCTCGCCCGAGCGCATCGCGAGGCCGGCACGATCCAGCAGATCGACGGGGAGTGGCGGCTCGGGCGGAACGCGGCCCGGCTGGTGCCCTCCGCGGTCCGGACCCTGATCGCACGCCGGGCCACGCACCTGCCGCCGGCGACCCTTGCGCTCCTCGGCGACGCTGGCGTGCTGGGTCGCTCGTTCAGCGTCCGCGACCTGCTGGCGGTCGGCGGCTCCGTCGCGACGGGTGACTCCGCGGCCACGCTGCACCCGGCGGTCGAGGCCGGCCTCCTGCTCCAGCACCCGGAGGGCGACGCGGCCGACTACACGTTCACCCACGAGCAGGTCCGCGAGTTCGCCGTGAACCAGCTCTCGAACGCGCGCCGGCGCGACATCCACCGCAAGGTCGTCGATCTGCTGCTCGAGGGCGGCGAGGCTCCCACCGGGGGCCTGCAGATGCTCGCCCAGCACGCCCTCGCGGCGGGGGACACGGAGCGCGCGGCGCGTTTCTCGATCGACGCGGCCGCGGCGGCCCTCAAGTCCAATGCCCCCGACGAGGCGTTGCGCCTTGTCGAGGCGGCGCTGCCGGTCGTGTCGGCGCCGACGGATCGGCGCGTCCTGCTGACCTGCCGCGACGACGCGTACGCGGTGCTGCGCCGCTCGTCGGACCGCCTCGACGGCCTGTCCGAGCTGGGCGCCCTCGCCCAGGCGATGCGCGACCCCGGCCTCGAGATCGACGTCCAGCTGCGACGCGCGGCCGCGCTGCGAAGCGGTGGCGACCACGAGGCGGCGGTGGAGCTCGCGCGACGGGTCCGCGAGCGGGCGGCGAGCGCCGGCGACAAGGCGGCCGAGCTGCGGGCCAACCTCGAGCTCGGCCAGGCGCTCACGAAGACCACGCTCGGCGAGTCGTTCGGCATCTCGTCGTCCGAGGTCGACATCGACGCTGCGGAGGAGGCCTTTCGCCGGGCGATTGCCATCGCCGGGGAGGTCGGTAACGAACGAGCCCTCGCCGCCGCGCTGCGCGAGGTCGGGACACTCCTCGTCTCGCGCGTCCGAGACTGGTTCGTCGGCGAGCTGCGGACCGGTGCCGTGATGGACATCGCCCGCCAGGTGCTCGCAGGCGCGTCGGTCGACGAGCTGCTCCTCCAGACGCCGATCGGGCCGGTCGTCGGCGAGGCGAGCGCGCTGTTCCAGCGCGCGCTCGAGATCTACGAGCGGCTCGACGATCGAACCGGGGTCATGTCGACCGTCATCGCCATGGCGTACATCAATTACGCCCCGATCATCCACCTCACCTCGTCGGCCCGACACCTCGAGGAGATCCGGCGGGTGATCGGTCGCGCCGACGCCCTCGTGACCGAGAGCGAGCGCGCGCTGCAGGACCTGCAGATGCTCTTCGGCGTGCACGTGTACGCGCGGGCCAAGGTCGTGCCGGACCTCGCCCTCAGTCGTGGCCAGGAGGCGCATCGAGCCGCGAAGCTGCTCGGCGACCAGGCCACCGAGTTCGCCGCCGCCGGCGGCGTCGCGCTGGAGGAGCTCGAGCTCGGCGACGTCGCCGAGGCCGAGCGCTGGCTCGGGCTCGCGGCACAGGTCGTGTCGAACACGCCGACGCCGTACCGAACCCGCCAGCTCGAGTCGTGGCGTGGCCGCGCCCGCGCCGCCGCAGGTGACGCGGCTGGCATGCGTCTGCACCTCGAGCAGGCGATCACCCTCGCGTCGCGGGCCGGC
>JACXTT010002432.1_pt1 | contig 29563 bp, 20 predicted proteins | sample 9270951 | NCBI WGS metagenome assembly JACXTT01 (sample SAMN15532306, study PRJNA645909) | rock metagenome | isolation source: weathered quartz diorite | place: Puerto Rico | collected 2017-06-21 | reverse complement strand
TCGCGCGAATCCGCAGCAGCTGTTTCTGCCGGTGATCATCGATCCGCAGTATCACTACGAACAGGTCAACGTCGAGGCGCAGCAGAACAGCCAGTACTCGCTCCTGTGGTGGATGAAGCGCCTGCTCGCGATTCGCAAGCGCTACAAGGCGTTCGGCCGCGGCACGATGGAGTTTCTGCAGCCGGAGAATCGAAAGATCCTCGCGTTCGTCAGGCGCTATGAGGACGAGACGCTGCTCGTGGTCGCGAATCTGTCGCGTGTCGTGCAGTGCTTCGAGCTCGATCTGTCGCAGTACCGCGGAATGGTGCCGGTGGAGTTGTCGGGACGCTCGAGATTTCCGGAAATTGGAGAGCGGCCGTACTTCCTCAATCTCGGGCCCTTCGCGTTCTATTGGTTTCAGCTCGAGCGCAGCGAGGTGACGGAGAGCAGTGAAGGGGAAGAGCTCCCGCTCATCGCTGCGAAGAAATTCGAGGAAGTGCTCGCCGAACGAAATCGCGACGCGCTGCAACGTGCAGTTGGGAAGTACCTGCGCACCCGCCGCTGGTTCGGCGGGAAGGCGAAGACGATCAACGCGATCGCGTTGCGCGACTCTGTGGCGTTGCCGAAGGATGCCGGTTACCTCGCGATCATCGACATCGAATACACCGACGGCGAGCCCGAGACGTATCTGCTGCCGCTCGCGCTGATGCAGGTGCGTCGCGCGGATGAGAGCGAGAAGAAGACCGCGGCGTTCGTCGCACGGCTCAGCGATGGGCAACTGCTCTATGAGCCGGCCGGCAATCCGGCGTTCACCGCTGCGCTGCTCGACGTGATCGCGCGCAAGCGGCGCATTGGCGGACTGGCCGGTTACGTGTCGCGCGAATTTCGCGAGCTGCGCGGTGGCGAGGCGCTGGAAGGGCAGGTGCTCAAGGCGGAGCAGAGCAACACGGCGATCGTGTATGGCCAGCGCCTTTTCCTGAAGTTGATCCGCAAGCTGGAGCCGGGCGTGAACACGGATCTCGAGGTGATGCAGTTCCTCAATGAAGAGACGTCGTTCACGCATGCGCCGCGGATCGCAGGTTCGATCGAGCTCGATGGGATGACTGTCGCGATCCTGCAGGGCTATACGCCGAACTCCGGTGATGCCTGGACGTACACGCTCGACGCGATCAGCCGCTTTTTCGATCGCGTGTTGAGCGATGCGTCAGCAGCGGAGCGGATGAAGAAGCCTGCGGAGGCCGCGGAGCTCATGGGGAGCTATCTCGCGGACGTGGAGCTGCTCGCGCGCCGGACGGCGGAGCTGCATCTCGCGCTGGCCTCGCGCCCGGACGTTGACGCGTTCGCGCCTGAGCCGTTCACGCCGCACTATCAGCGCTCGATCTATCAGTCGATGCGTACGCAGGCGGTGCAGACGATGCAGCTTCTGCGGCGCCGGGCGAGAGAGAACCCCGACGCGCAGATGCTGCTCGCGCGCGAGGCGGAGTTGCAGGCGCGGTTCCGCGCGCTGATCGAACGGCGCATCACCGGTCAGCGTCTCCGCACTCACGGCGACTATCACCTCGGCCAGGTCCTCTATACGGGTAACGACTTCGTCATCATCGATTTCGAAGGCGAGCCGGCGCGTCCGTTGAGCGAGCGGCGGATCAAGCGGAGCGCGTTGCGTGACGTTGCCGGGATGCTGCGCTCGTTTCATTACGCGCCGTACGCCGTGGTGTTCGGCCAGGCGCCGGGCGTCGTGATCCGCTCGGAAGATGAAACACTGCTCGATGCCGCCGCGACGTTCTGGTATCAATCGGTGAGCAACGCGTTCCTTCGCGCGTACCTCGCCGCGAGCGCAGGCGCGCAGCATCTCCCGTCGTCTAACGAGGAGCTGCACCTGCTGCTGGATGCGTATCAGCTGGAGAAGGCACTCTACGAGATCGTCTACGAGTTGAACAACCGCCCGCAGTGGCTCCGGATCCCGCTCCGCGGGGCGCTGGAACTGCTGGGGTTTCAGGGGTGACGGCGGAAGGCAGAATAGAGACTCACTCCCCGTCATCCCTCGACTACGCTTCCAAGAAACTTCCAGTGTTTATGCGGGTTTGCGGCCGACTAGTCCCTTCTCCCCCGCACGGGGGAGAAGGTGCCGAAGGCGGATGAGGGGCCTCTTGTTCGCGCGTTGCACGAACCCCTCTTCCGCGCTTCGCGCACCTTCTCCCCTCGCGGAGGGGAGAAGGAACTGATGGCCCGAGCCCCGCGAGTTTCTCTTACTCAGTCGCGGCGCGTGCGCGCGACGTCGGCCGCTCGGGATGACGGAGGCCCTTGTTTCTTTCTCTCAGTCGCGCCGCTTACGTCTTCACCGGCCCCGCGATCCTCGCCACCGCGTCCACCAGATCGAACGGATCGATCGGCTTTGCGAGATATTCATCGAAACCGCTGTCGCGTGCGACGCGGCCGGCGGGGAACGCGCTCAGCGCCACGATCTTCACCTTGTTGAGCTCGGGGCGTTTTCGGATTTCGCGGGCCAGCGCATAGCCATCCATCAACGGCATCGCGATGTCCGTCAGCACGAGGTCGGGCCGGTACTCCATCAACTCGCTGAGCGCCGCCTCGGCCGATTCCGCGATCACTACGTGCGCACCGGCCGGCTTGAGCGTCGCACGAACGAGGTCGCGCGCCTCGCGGTCGTCATCGACGATCAGCACATCGATGCCGGCAAGCTTGCTCGCCATCACCGCTTCGCGCGGCTCGATCTCCGGTTTCGGCGGCGTCTCAGGCTGCATCTTCATCGCGCCGACCGGCAGCGTGATCGTGAAGCGTGAGCCCTTCCCGCGGCCCTGGCTCTCCGCCGTCACCGTGCCGCCGTGTGCTTCGGTGAGATAGCGGACGATCGACAGGCCGAGTCCGAGTCCGCCGTGTACGCGCGTGCTCGCGGTCTCCGCCTGGCGGAATGCTTCGAAGATGTGCGGCAGAAATTGCGGATCAATTCCCTCGCCGCTGTCGGTGACCGAGATCTGAATGTGCGACGACGTGCGCCGCGCATCGACTGTGATCGCGGCGCCCTTCTTCGGCGTGAACTTCACGGCGTTGGTCAGGAGGTTCCAGAGAACCTGCTGCAGCCGTGTCGGATCGGCGACGGCGGTGCCGATGTTTTCGGCGGCGTTGAAGATGATGCTGATGCCGCGGGCATCGGCGCTCGCGCGCACCGCCTCGATCGCACCGTGAATCACTTTCTGCAGGTCGACGCTTTCGATGGAGAGCCGCAATTTGCCGGAGACGATCCGCGACACGTCGAGCACGTCTTCGATGAGCCGCGCCTGAAGCAGGGCGCTTCGTCCGATCGCCGCGATCGCATCGCTGAACTCCTGCTCCTCGGGCCGCATCGTCGGCAGCAGACGGGCCCAACCGAGGATTGCAGTCATCGGCGTGCGCAGCTCGTGGGAGAGCGTCATCAGAAACTCGTCCTTTGCGCGGTTCGCCTCCTGCGCGACCCGGTACGAATCCTCGGCCCGTCTTCGCTCTTCTTCCGCGCGGAAGCGGGCCTCGCGCTGTTCGAAGAGCGCGCGTTGCATCTCCTCCGACTTCTTTCGTTCGGTGATGTCGCGCGTGATTTTCGCGAAGCCGCGCAGCGCGCCGGTTTCGTCGTACACCGCGGTGATGATGACGTTCGCCCAGAAGCGCGAGCCGTCTTTGCGGATTCGCCAGCCCTCGTCTTCCACGCTGCCGAAGCGTTTGGCTACTTCCAGCTCATGCTGCGGCTTCTGATCGCGGATGTCCTCTGCGCTGTAGAACGTCGAGAAGTGCCTGCCGATGATCTCTTCCTGCGTGTAGCCTTTGATGCGCTGCGCGCCCGCGTTCCAGGTCGTGACGTTGCCGTTCGGATCGAGGAGGAAGATCGCGTACTCCTTCACCGCGGCGACGAGCAGGCGAAAGAACTCCTCGCTGCGGCGCAGGGTTTCTTCACTTTCGCGGCGCCGGGTCAGGTCTCGCGTGATCTTGGCGAAACCTCGCAGCTCGCCATCCTCATCGCGGAGTGCCGTGATGACCGTGTTGACCCAGAAGAGCGAGCCGTCCTTCTTCCTTCGCCAGCCTTCGTCCTCGACTCGCCCTTCGGCGCGCGCCGTCGTCAATGTGCGATCCGGCTTTCCGCTCTCGATGACCTCGGGTGGATAGATCAGTGAGAAGTGATGTCCGACCGCCTCGTCTGCGTCATATCCCGTGATGTCTTTCGCGCCGCGATTCCAGGACAGGATCTCGCCGCTCGGACTGAGCAGCAGCATGGCGTAGTCGCGCACTGAATCGACGAGCAGCGCGAAATCATCCGCCTTCACTCTGTGGCGTATTGGATCCATGCCCACGGTACGAGAACGGACCTTGCACGATCCGCGCCGCAGACTCCGTTCGGATATGCTCGGGCGCATGCAAGCGAAAAAAGGCGACACGGTCTCCGTGCACTACAAGGGAACTCTCGATGACGGCAGCATCTTCGACTCCTCGGAGGATGGCGATCCAATTTCTTTCACACTTGGCGATGGCCAGGTCATCCCCGGCTTCGAGACAGCGATCGAAGGGATGAACGTCGGCGACGAGAAGAAACAGCGGATCGACGCGGAGAACGCCTACGGAGAGCATCGCGAAGATCTCGTGTTTCGCGTGCCCCGTGAACAGATGCCGGACGGATCCGAGATCGAAATCGGCGACATGCTGCGCCTCGGTTTTCCCGATGGAGGGTCTGCCGCGGTGCGAGTCGTAAACATGGATGACGAGTCGCTGACCCTCGATGCGAATCATCCTCTGGCGGGGAAAGACCTCACCTTCGAATTGCGCCTCGTCGGGATTCAATAGAAGCGGACTCGCGTGTCATTCACCTCAGACCCTTACTTCACCGTTCTCGCTCACGACAAGTTTCGCGGAGCGACTCTCTCGCCGCAGGCGGACGAGGAGTTCTTTGCCACAGGCGAGACGCATGTCGCTCATTTGCTCCATCGTCTCGTTCCGTTGAGACCGGAGAGCATTCTCGAATTCGGATGTGGACCGGGGCGGCTCGCGATCCCCTTCGCGAAGCGCGCGAAGACGACGGCGGTCGATCTCGATCCTGAAATGCTGGCGCTGGCGCGCGCGAATGCCGAACGGCACGGCGCGCATGGCATCCGCTTCCAAACGCCGGACGAGCTCCGCCGCAGCGATGAGCGCTTCAATCTCGTCAATGCGTTTCTCGTTCTGCAACGCATGCCGCAGGATGAAGGTCTCGAGATCCTGCGCCTCCTCATTTCGCGGATCGCGGGCGTCGGTGTTTTTCAGCTTCCCGTGCACCGCGAGCTCGATCTCGTGCGGCGCGCGGTGAATGTCGTTCGCCACAAGCCGCCGTACATCTATTCGCTGCATGACGTGCTCGCGGTCGTTGGTGAATGCTCGGTGGTTCCGGAACGCTGGGGCGATCTCGACGTCGTCACGTTGTTCGTCCATCGTGCCGCGCCCGAACCGGAGCAAACCATCGAAGAAGCGCAGGAAGAGTTGCCGCGCGATTTCATCGACGTCCGCACGTTGATCGCCGAGCGCTCGATCGAGCAACTCAACGAAACCGCCGAGCAGTACTTCGCATCGAGAACGGACTGGACCGGCTTCCTCGCGAAGCCGTTCAACGCGATCGATGACGCTCCCAAGATCCTCACGAACGTCGGCGTGGTCCTTCCCGGACTGCGGCTCTTTCCCGGAGCACGCGTGCTCGAATTCGGCGCGGGCACCGGCTGGCTCTCGCACCGCCTCGCGCAACTTGGATGCGAGACGACGCTCCTCGATGTCTCGCCGACCGCGCTGCGCATTGCGCGCGAGCTGTTCGAGAAGCATCCGCTTTTTGGCGAGAGTGCGAAGCCGCGCTTCCTCGTCTACGACGGCAGGCATATCGATCTGCCCGATGCCAGCATCGATCGCATCGTCTGCTTCGACGCGTTCCATCACTCTCCGAATCCCGAAGATGTGATCCGCGAATTCGCACGCGTGCTTGCGCCGGGAGGCATCGCCGGATTTGTCGAGCCTGGGCCGGAACATTCACGCACGGCACAGTCGCAATCGGAGATGCGGCTCTACAACGTCGTCGAGAACGACATCCACATTCACGCCTTGTGGGACGCCGCGCGCAGCGCAGGCTTCGAGGACCTCCGGCTGGCGGCGTTCACCGGTGCACCGCTCTACATGAGCCTGGACAAGTATGAGGAGTTGCTCGATGGCGGCGCGGCGCTGAGCCATTTCGCGCAGACCTCGCGCGCCTTCCTGCACAACTGCCGCACGTTTTTTCTCTACAAGGGGAACGCCGACGCGATCGACAGCCGCATCCGCGAAGGATTGTCCTGCGCAATCGAGATTCTCGAGCAGAGCGGACGGCAGTTGCGCGTCAGAGTCACGAATGATGGCCGCGCAGTGTGGCTGCCGTCGGATGCCGGAATCGGTGCGGTGTATCTCGCCGCACATCTGTTGACCGTCGATGGCCTTCCGCTCGTCAACGATTTTCACTGGCAGAAACTGCCGCGCGCGCTGCAGCCCTACGAATCGATCGAAATCTCATTCGAATTGCCACCGCCGCCGGATGCCGGCGAGTATGTGGCGGAGCTCGATTGCGTTGCGGATAAGGTCTCGTGGTTCGCAGAAGTGAAACCCACGGCAGTGCGAGTTCACTTGTCGTGAAGTCCTGTGGGGCGACAGGCGCCCTCGCCTGTCGGCTCGGTGCACAGGCGAGGGCGCCCGTGCCCCCACATCCGGTCTCGTTTTTGCGTACGAAACCACGCGAATGGCAACGACCGCGAATATCATTCCTGACGTGGTGCCGCATTCGCTCTTCTCCGACTGGGACCTTCACCTCTTCAACGAAGGCACGCACGTCAAGCTGTGGGAGAAACTCGGCGCGCACATTCTTCCTGGCGGCGTGATGTTCGCGGTGTGGGCGCCGAACGCGCAGCGCGTCAGCGTCATCGGTGACTTCAACGACTGGAACTACGACGCGCACCCGCTGGAGCCGCACGAGCACTCCGGCATCTGGGAAGGCTTCATCCCCGACCTGGGCAAGGGGACGCTGTACAAGTACCACATCGTCTCGAGGTTCAACGGCTATCGGGTCGACAAAGCGGATCCCTTCGGGTTTCGTCACGAGACGCCGCCGCAGACCGCGTCCGTCGTCTGGGATCTCGCGTACGAGTGGAACGATTGGGAGTGGCTGCGTCATCGCAAGGAGCACAACGGCTTTCACGCGCCGATGTCGCTTTACGAAGTGCATCCCGGCTCGTGGCGCCGCAACGAAGACGGCGAGTTCCTCAACTATCGAGAGCTGGCCGAAGAGCTCGCGGCGTACGTGAAGAAGATGAACTTCACGCACATCGAGCTGATGCCGGTGATGGAGCATCCGTTCTACGGTTCCTGGGGTTATCAGGGCACGGGCTACTTCGCGCCGACGAGCCGCTACGGCACGCCGCAGGATCTCAAGTACTTCGTCGATCACATGCATCAGGAAGGAATCGGCGTCATCCTCGATTGGGTGCCGTCGCACTTCCCCTCCGACGAGCATGGCCTCTCGTATTTCGATGGGACGCATCTGTTCGAGCACGAAGATCCGCGCAAGGGATTTCATCCCGACTGGCAATCGCTGATCTTCAACTATGGACGCCGCGAGGTCTGCTCGTTCCTCTACTCGAGCGCGATCTACTGGCTCGACGAATATCACGCCGACGGTTTGCGCGTCGACGCCGTCGCCTCGATGCTCTATCTCGATTACTCGCGCAAGCATGGCGAGTGGGTGCCGAATCAGTTCGGCGGACGGGAGAATCTCGAGTCGATTGCGTTCCTGCGGCGGCTCAACGAAGACGTCTACAAGCATCATCCCGACGTGCAGGTGATCGCCGAGGAATCGACGGCGTGGCCGATGGTCTCGCGTCCGACGTACATCGGCGGTCTCGGCTTCGGTCTGAAGTGGGACATGGGGTGGATGCACGACACGCTCAACTACTTCTCGAAGGATCCGATCCACCGCCGCTTCCATCACAACGCGCTGACGTTCCGGATGATGTATGCGTTCAGCGAGAACTTCACGCTGCCGCTCTCGCACGACGAAGTCGTCCACGGCAAGGGCTCGCTCATTCGCAAGATGGCGGGCGATGCGTGGCAGAAGTTCGCGAACCTGCGGCTGCTCTATGCGCACATGTATTCGCAGCCGGGCAAGAAGCTGCTGTTCATGGGCGCCGAGCTGGCGCAGATCCGCGAGTGGAATCACGATGCGCAACTCGACTGGGACTTACTGGAAGAGCCGCGGCACGCGCAGCTGCAACGCTGGGTTGAGGACCTCAACAAGTTCTATCGCGACGTTGCGCCGATGCACGAGCTCGATCTCGAACCGAAGGGCTTCGAGTGGATCGATTGCTGCGATACGGAGAACAACATCATCAGTCTGCTGCGGTTCGGGCGCACCGAGGATGTGATCGTGGCGGCGGTGCTGAACTTCACGCCGATTGCGCGGCACAACTACCAGATCGGTGTGCCGCGCGGCGGTCTGTGGCACGAGGCACTCAACAGCGATGCCGGGATGTACGGCGGCAGCGGACAGGGGAACATGGGCGGACTCGAGGCCGCGCCGATTCCGCTGCACGCGCGGCCGTGGTCTCTCACGCTGACCGTGCCTCCGCTGTCCGCGGTGTTCTTCGTAAGCGAGCTCGTGCAGGCTGAATCCGAATCGTGAAGCATCTCGGCGCGCGATTGCTCGACGATGGGCGCTGCGAGTTCCGCGTCTGGGCTCCGCTGCATCAAAACGTTAGCCTGAAGGTGTGGAGTGCGGACGCCTCGTCGGCACATCGCCTGATTGACCTCGCACCCAACGGCGGCTATCACGAAGCCGTCGTCGAAGACGTGCGCGAAGGGATGCGCTACGCCTGGGTGCTCAATGGCCGCGAGCGCCCCGACCCCGCATCGCGCTCGCAGCCCGAGGGTGTTCACGCGGCGAGCGCAGTCGTCGGATCCGGCTTCGAGTGGCACGACGCCGCGTGGCGCGGCCTCCCGCTCGAAGAGCACGTCATCTACGAGCTGCACGTGGGCACGTTCACGGCGCAGGGAACGTTCGACTCCGCGATCGAGCGCCTCGATGATCTGAAGGAGCTCGGTATCACCGCGGTGGAGCTGCTGCCGATCGGGCAATTCCCCGGCTCGCGCAACTGGGGCTATGACGGCGTGTACATCGGCGCCGCGCAGCACTCGTATGGCGGCGCGCGCGGGCTCAAGCGGTTCGTCGATGCGTGTCATGCGCGCGGCCTCGCCGTGCTGCTCGACGTCGTCTACAACCATCTCGGCCCCGAGGGGAACTATCTGAGTGAGTTCGGGCCGTACTTCACGGATCGCTACAAGACGCCGTGGGGACTGGCGGTCAATTTCGACGGCCCGCACAGCGATCACGTGCGCTGGTTCTTCCTGCACAACGCGCTGCAGTGGGTCGGGGAGTTTCACATCGACGGCTTGCGTGTCGATGCCGTCCATGCGATTCGTGATCACACGGCCGAACCGTTCCTGCAGCATCTGACGACGGCGGTGCGCGAGTGCAGCGAAACGTTAGGCCGTGCCGTCTGGACCTTCGCCGAGAGCAATCTCAACGATCCGCGCGTCATCGCGCCGAGCGAGCGGTTCGGGCTCGGCTTCGACTCCCAGTGGAACGATGACTATCACCATTCGCTGCATGCGCTGCTGACCGGCGAGCAGGAGGGCTACTACGAGGGATTCGGGACCGTGAGTCATCTCGCGAAAGTGATGCGCGAGGGCTACTACTGGTCGGGGCAGTACAACCCCTATCGCGGCCGGCGTTACGGCGCGAAGGCGCGAACGAGCAATGGCGCGCAGTTCGTCGTGTTCGCGCAGAATCACGATCAGATCGGCAATCGCATGCATGGCGAGCGCTTGTCGCAGCTCGTGACGCATCAGCAGTTGCGGCTCGCGGCGGCAGCAATCGTGCTGTCGCCGTTTCTGCCGATGCTCTTCATGGGCGAGGAGTACGGCGAGCCCGCGCCGTTTCAGTACTTCACGTCGCACTCGGATGCGGATCTGGTCGAGGCAGTGCGACGCGGGCGCCGCGAGGAGTTCAAACACTTCGCGTGGAAAGGCGAGGCCCCCGACCCCCACGGCGAAGAGACGTTCGCACGATCACGTTTGACGTGGCAGCCGCGCAATGACCTCTGGACGTTGTACCAGGAGTTGTTTCGCCTGCGCCGCGAGACACCGGAGCTGCGTTCGCTGGACATGTCTGCAGTGCGGACCGTGGCGAATGACGAGGAGGGGACGCTCGCGGTGTGGAGGGGGGCGCTGCTGGTGGTGTTCAACTTTTCGGATCAGCCGCGCGTCGTGGAGGGAGTGGAGTTGGAGGCGTGGGGCTGGATGGTGCGGGGGAGAACCAGAAGCGAAATGCAGAATTCAGAATCACAGAATTCAGAATGAACAATTACGCGCGAATCGCCACGTCGTCATCCCGAGCGAAGTCGAGGGACCTGGGTGGGCGGGCGGTACGAAGATCATGTAGCGCGCCTCCCACACACACAGGTCCCTCGACTTCGCTCGGGATGACGGAGATCTGAGCTTGCCACTACAATCAGCCCCATGTCCACGAAACTCGACGGCGCTGGCGGCACGACCGGTGGTATCGGCCAGTTTCTCCTCGGCCTCGGCATGGCGGTCGCCGGCGCGTATCTGCTGACGAATCAAGTCACCGTCACTTCAGGCTACTGGCGCCTCTGGGGCTACAACGGCTTCGGCCTCTCGCTCATCCCGCTCGTTCTCGGCATCGGCTTTCTCTTTTTCAACGGACGCTCGATCGCCGGCTGGCTGCTGACATTCGCCGGCTCGGTGATCATCTTCGTTGGCATCCTCACCAATCTCGACATCTATTTCCGGCCGACGAGTCTCTTCAACACGATCCTCATGCTCATCCTGCTTGCGGGCGGCATCGGACTCGTGGCGCGCTCACTGAAGGCTCAGTGAAGATTCAGTTCATCCTGAGCGAAGCGAAGGATCTTCGGTTACACCGGCAGGGTCGTTGTCTCCAGGCGACCTTCGTGCGGTGGAACCGTAGATCCTTGTCGCTTCGCTCCTCAGGATAAAGTTTGCGCTACAGCGATCTCAGGAACGCGAGCAGCCGCGCGCGATCCGTTGCGTTGAGCTGCTGGAAGCGATCGCGTGACGCGCGTCCCTGACCTTCATGCGCGGTGATCGCTTCTTCGATTGTGCCTGCGCGTCCGTCATGGAGAAAGGTCGTGATCGCGCGCAGTCCCCACAGCGGCGGCGTGCGGATCTCCGAGGCCGTCGCACTGCCTTGCACGATGCCGTCGCCGAGGGAACCCATGTCGTGCAGGAGGAAATCGGAGTAGGGGTGATAGATGACGCGATTCAGGGCCGCGGTCGGCGATCCTCCCGTGCGCAAGGTGGCGACGTGACACGTATCGCAGCCGATGCGGTTGAACACGGCCTCACCAGCCGTTGCATCCGCGGAGATCGGGCCGCGTGAGGGCGGCGCGAGAAACTTCATGAAGTCGGCCAGCGCCTGCGTGTCGGTCGTGTCGTTGATGCCCGGCGCAGGATTGAACGCGAGCTCTGCACAATTGCCCTGCGGACAATTCTCATTCGGGAACTGCGGGTTCGTGATTCCGAGCTCGTTCAGATATGCATCGCCTGCGAACTGGAAGAGCGTCGGGTTCTGTCCCTTCCATCCGAACTTGCCGACGGTCTTCATGCCGGCCGAGAGATTGTCGACCATCGATGCATGGCCGGCGATGCCGTCGCGCCGTGCTGCCTGCTGCGCGGCGAGGTCGATGAACACGGAGTCGGGCGTCGCGTCGACGAGTCCGAGTCCGAAGAGCGGGGTGGAGCGCCGGCGCGCGACGGTGTTCGCGATCAGCGGTACCTGCTCCGGACGGAACGCATGCGTGGAACCATCGCGCGGCCCGATCCCCTGATTCTGAATCAGCGAACCGCCGAGTTGCGAAAGAGGATCGAACGTGCCGTTCGTCGTCCGGCCGAAACGCGTGACGAGCCGAGGACTGCCGCCGCCGGCGCCGCCGCTGTTGTGGCACTCACCACACGAGCGGCCATTGAAGACGGGACCGAGACCATCGGTCACCGTTTCGACTTTGACGAATTCGTCGCGGCCATCGTTGAACGCAGCGAGCTCCGTGGCCGAGAGCGCATTGAACGGATTGCCGAACTGCGCTTGCTGCGGTGGTTGTGGCGGCTGCGGCTGCTGTTGCGGTGGTGGCGGCGGCGGTCCGCTCGGACGCCTCTGCGCGTAGAGCGGAATGCTGATGACCAATGCGAGGAAAGGGACAACGACGCGGGCTTTCATCGGGAACTCCTTTCGAATTGGGATTCTCGGAGTTCCTGCGTTCGCGATGGTTATCGTGGAGCAAGGAGGCTGTAAGAAATGTAAATTCAGGCAGCAGACAGCAGGCAGCGGACAGCAGGAGCTCGGCTGACTTCCGAGTCTCCACGCCTCCGCGTGAAAACGGTTTTGGGCAGAGGTGCGAAGAAAGGGTTGGCCTGCCTGCTGTCTGCTGCCTGCTGTCTGCTGCCTGCCACTGCCCCGCCCCCCGGGCACTCCTTTCGCACCGTGCTCATCCCAATGAGCCGTACCCCGCTGGCTACGTATCGCCTGCAATTCAACGCGCAGTTCACCTTCGACGACGCCCGGCGTATCGCCGGTTATCTCGCGCGACTCGGAATCAGCGACATCTACGCCTCTCCGATTCTCAAAGCACGCAAGGGAAGCACGCATGGCTACGATGTCGTCGATGCCGATGCGTTGAATCCCGATCTGGGCTCTGAAGACGATTTCAACGCGTTGCACGCTGAGTTGAAGAAGCACGACCTCGGACTCCTGCTCGACATCGTGCCGAATCACATGGCCGCGAGCGCGGAGAACGCGTGGTGGATGAGCGTGCTCGAGAATGGGCCGCAGTCGCGCTTTCTCCATTTCTTCGACATCGACTGGCGCCCGGTCGCCACCCGCCTCGGTACTGAGAATCGCGTGATCCTTCCGATCCTCGGCCGCCCTTATGGCGAGACGCTCGAAGCGCAGGAGCTCCGCCTCGGCGTCGATGCGGATGGTTTCTTCTTCACGTACTACGACAAGCGTCTGCCGCTCGCGCCGCGCTCATACAAGATGATCCTCGCAGAGTGCGTCGAGGCGTTGCCGGCGGAAGGAGTTGCGATCGAGCTGCGCGAGCTCGTGCAGGGCGAAGAGGCGGTGACGAACAGCCGCTTTCTGAAGGAAACGATCTGGCGGATCTACGAATCAGATTCGGAGTTCCGCGCCGCGCTCGCCGAGACGATCGATCGCTTCAATGGGCGGAGCGGCGAACCGGAGTCGTTCAACGCACTCGATGCGCTGCTCGACGCGCAGTGGTATCGGCTCGCGTACTGGCGCGTTGCGAGCGAATCGATCAACTATCGGCGCTTTTTCGATGTGACGGATCTCGTCGGCGTGCGGGTCGAGAATCCGGAGGTGTTCGAGGCGCGCAATCGGAAGCACCTCGATCTGGTTGCGGCGGGCGTCGTGACAGGACTGCGCATCGACCACATCGACGGTCTCTACGATCCGATCGCGTATCTGCGCAAGCTGCAGGCGCGGGTTGGGGATATTTATGTCGTCGTCGAGAAAATCCTGGGACCCGACGAGCCGCTGTCTCCCGATTTGCGTGCGAGCGGCACCACCGGCTACGACTTTCTCGATACGGTGAATGCGCTGTTCGTCGATCCGCGGGGGCTGCAACAGCTCGGACGCTTCTATCGCGATTTCACCGAGATGATCGACTCATTCGATGACGTTTGTTACGACCGGAAGACACAGGTCATCGCGGAGTTGTTCGCGGGCGAGATGCGGTCGCTGGGGGGGGAGCTGGCGGCGCTGGCTGCGCTCGATCGCAACGCGCGCGACTTCGCCTCGTCGGAGCTGCTCGCGGCCTTGACGGAGATCACAGCCTGCATGCGTGTCTATCGGACCTATGTCCGCGAGGCGCCGGCTTCGGGGCGCGATCGTTGCGTGGTGCAGCGCGCGGTTAGGGAGGCGCGGCACCGCGCCGGAACGGCCATCGATGACCGCGTGCTCACGTTTCTCGAACGGACGCTGCTGCTCGAATTGCCGTCGTACGTGGAACAGCTGGAGCCGTGGCTCGCTTTCGTGCAGCGCTGGCAGCAATTCACCGGCAGGGTGATGGCGAAGGGTGTCGAGGACACGGCGTTCTACAACTACAACCGGTTGCTCTCATTGAATGAGGTCGGAGGACATCCGGGGCGCGGCCGCGATTTCGATCCGGTCGCCGAGTTTCATCGGCGCAATGAGCGGATCGAGCGCGACTGGCCGCAGACGCTGAATGCGACGTCGACGCACGATACGAAACGCAGCGAAGATGCGCGCGCCCGCTTGAACGTACTGTCGGAGATGGCGGAGGTGTGGGAACGGCAGGTGCGGCGCTGGTCGGCGATGACGGCATCGCTGCGCGCTGGCGGTGCGCCCGACGCTAACGAGGAGCTGCACCTCTATCAAACGCTGGTCGCCGCGTGGCCGATCGAGGCGGATCGCCTGCGGCAGTACGTCGAGAAGGCGGCGCGCGAAGCGAAGACGCACACGAGCTGGATCGCGCCGGATGCCGGGTACGAGAGGGGACTGCTGCAGTTCGCGACTTCGCTGCTCGAGCATCCGGAGTTCACGGCGTCGCTGAAGCGCTTCGTGCGCCGCGTTGCATTTCATGGATTCCTGAACTCGCTGTCGCAGGTCGTGCTGAAGGTCATGTCGCCCGGCGTCCCCGATTTCTATCAGGGAACGGAGCTGTGGGATTTCAGCCTGGTCGATCCCGACAATCGGCGGCCCGTCGACTTCGAGCGGCGCATCGCGATGCTTTCGCGGCTCGAGGATCCGGCGCTGCTGTTGCGGCGATGGGAAGACGGACGGGTGAAGTTGTTCACGACGCTGCGCGCGCTCGAAGTGCGAAGGCAGAATCGACTCGAAGGCTACGAGGCGATTGAATGTGAGTCGCCGCACGTGGTCGCGTTCCGGCGCGGTGATGTCATCGTCGCCGTCCCACGCCTGACCTCGCGTCTCTCACGCGGTCTGCCGCTCGGCGACGTATGGGGCGACCTCGCACTCCCAGTCCCCGGCCTCTGGCGCAACGCCTTCACCGGTGAGCAGCTCAAAGGCGAGTCACTCCCCCTGAAACAACTCTTCGCCACCTTCCCCGCCGCGGTCTTAGATGGGGTCAGGTCGAAAGTCGAAAGTTTGCGCTACGGCTCGTAGGATTTTGGCGGGTAAATCCACGTCCGAACACCGTTTCGGCGCCGAGGCCCCCGGTATTCCTCGTTTTTCATCTACTTCTGGTGGAGCTAAGTTTCGACTTTCGACCTGACCCCATCTAATGCGCGTAGTTTTTTGGCGATCTTGTTGGCGTTGTGCCAGTTTTTCTGTCTCTCGATCGCCTTTAATGCGAGCTCGATCGCGGCGCGTGGCGCGCTGCCGTAATACTTGACCAGCGCAAACGGGAGTGCGATCGCGGCTTCGTCGTGCGTCGTAATCGCCGTCTCGTCCTTGTCATCCCGCTCCTCGGGCTTTTTGGCGAGCGCGGTGGCGATCATCGACGCGACGCCCCAGCGGCGGAAGAGGTTCGCGAGAAATCGAATCGGATCCTTCTGTGCGCGCGGGTCCTTGCGGACGTCGTGGAGTAAATCGGCGCCGGTGTCGTTGCCGTTCGGCGAGAAGTCGTTCGTCGCCTCCCAGAAAAATGGATCGTCGAGGATGCGCCGCGCATCGGGATGAAAGTCTTCCCAGTCGAGCCCGAGGAGATCCCAGGGAGATTTGGTCGCATGGTGGTCGGCCTTGCGCTGTTCCTCCGACTCCGCGAACGCCTCGAGCTCCTGCTGTGATCGCGGCGCCGCGATCCGTGCGGCATCGACCCATTGCCCGAGTTGCGCAGGCTCGAGCTTCGAGAAGACCTGCTGGAGCTCGTCGAAGGCGGCGCCGAAGAATTCGAAGTCGAGCTCGTGATGCGGAAGCACTTCTTCAATCGCGCCGAGTGCCGACCCGTAATCGATCGAGAGTGTCGCCTTCTTCCGATGGAACTTCACCTTCGGAAGCTGCTCCATGCGGAGATTGAAGTCCTCGTGAACGGACTCGAGCGATTTTCGCGGCGGTCGCCGCGTCGTGAACCAGATCGTGATCTCGACACGCCGCAGCGCGGCCGCAATCGGCGTCCGCTCGAGCAGGCCGGCGATCAGCGTGAGATTCTTCTCACCGCCGAATTGATCATAAGAAGAGAAGTGCACATAGACTTCGGTGGCCATATCGTGGAGAGCGATTATCCACGTGGTGGCAAGCGAGAGAGGAGGGAAGTCCTGCGTCCTCTCGTCGCGATGATTCCCAGCACGAACACCACGACCATCGGCAGCCACACCCACTTCAACTCGCTCGTGAGCACCGGCAGCAGACGTTGCGTCGTCCCGATCGGCGATACGCGGATCGGGCGCCATGGTGCGAAGAAGCGGTGATTCGAGAATGGTGCGAGGAAGCCGACGCCGCGGCCGCCGCTGGTGAATGCGTCGAGCACTCCGTGCGACATCGTGCTGAGGAAGATGTACGCGAATGCCGCGAGCTTTCGTGGCGCCCGCGTGAGCGGGAGCAGCAGCGCCGACACCAGCAACGCGAAGACGATCGAGTGCGTGAAGCCGCGGTGGCCGAACATGCTTCCGTACGCGACTCCATTGCCGAGTCCCGCGACGTCTGCATCGGGCACCATCGTTCCGAAGACTCCAGCAATCAGGACTGGCGTCGTGATCGCGTCGCGAAACCACGGCTTCGCGCCGAGTGCCACGGCCGGATGAGTAAAGATGGTCGGCATTCGCTACTTGCGGCACTCGGCGGAGTGCGCTTGCACATAGGCCATCAGTTCGTTCTTGTCACGCGCGGCGACGAGAGCGTCGAGATCGGCGCGCCTCGCCTTGGGATCCTTCGTCACAATCGCCTCGTACGCCTTCAGCGAGGACTGCAGCCCGGCGAGAAACGTCTCATCGGATCCGGCGTCCGCGTCGGGATGCTCGATCGTGTATGCGCCCTGCGCGTACATCGATTGAACGAAGATCTCCGAACCGTATTTGTATTTCTTGTTTCCGACCACGTCATTGAGAAACGCACTGCACAACTTCACCGTGATGTCGGGCGCCGCGATGTAGAAAACGGTCAGCCACTGCCGCGCGTCTTTCGCATTGCGCGCGAGCGGATCGCTCTCCAGAGCTCTGGCGAGTTGTACGGCCTTCGCTTTGTCTTCCGCCGACGACTTCTCCGCGGCGGCCGCATTGAGCGCAACGAGAGCCAATGAGAGAGCAGCGAGGATGTTTCTCATCTTGCAATGTCCAAACTCAAGCCCGGCCCGTGACCTCCGCCAGTCTCCGCAACCTTGTCCCATGTTCCGCCGTCAGCGCGCCGCTTTGCAACCGCCACGTCCAGTTGTGCTTCGGATCGCCGGGACGATTCATCCGCGCGTCGCTGCCGAGGTTGAGGATGTCCTGCGCTGGGACGATGGCGATGCTGGCGACCGAAGCATATGCCGCGCGAATCAATGCCCACGAAATGTTCTCGCACTCGGGACCGAGATACGCGGCGGCGAGCTCCTGCTCTTCGTGCGCCGCCGACTCGTACCAGCCGCGCGCCGTGTCGTTGTCGTGCGTGCCCGTGTAGACGATCGTCTTTGATTCGAAACGATGCGGCAGGTGCGGACTGTCGAGCTGCGAGAAGCCGAACTGCAGAATCTTCATCCCCGGCAACCCGGCCGCGTGACGCAGCTCGTGCACATCCTTCGTGATGAAGCCGAGATCTTCGGCGACCAGCGGGAGTGATCCATCGAGCGCGTTGCGAATCGCCTCGAAGAGAGCGAGCCCTGGCCCTGGCTTCCACTGACCATTGATTGCAGTCGGTTCCGAAGCCCTGATCTCCCAATACGCCGCGAAGCCTCGGAAATGATCGAGACGGATGATGTCCGCATGTTCGAGATTGCGTTTGATGCGCGAGATCCACCAGTCGAACCCGCGCTCCTTCATCACATCCCAGCGATAGAGCGGATTGCCCCAGCGCTGTCCGGTCTTGCTGAAGTAGTCGGGAGGCACACCGGCGACGAGCGAGGGATGCCCCTGCGCATCGAGCTCGAACAGATCGGGATGCGACCAGACGTCGGCGCTGTCGCCCGCGACGTAGATCGGCACGTCGCCGACGATGCGGATCTCGCGCGCATGAGCGGCCTCGCGCACCGCGGTCCACTGCCGGTCGAAGAGCCACTGCACGTATTCGTGAAAGTCGATTTCGCCGGCGAGCGACTTGCGCACTTCGGCGAGCGCATCCGCCTCGCGCCGTGCGAGCGCGCGATCCCAGTCCCACCATGCGGCGCCGCCGCTCTTCTCTTTCAGCGCGGCATACAGCGCCCAGTCTTCGAGCCATCCCTGTTCGTCGGCGGCAAAGCGCGCGTAGTCGTCGCGCTGTTCGGCCGAGGCGTGCTGCTGAAAATGTTTCCAGGACGCTTTCAGCAGATCGTTCTTCCAGCGCTGCACGCGATCGAAGTCGATGTGGTCCGTCGCGAACTTCGGAACGCGCTCGAGCTTCGCAAGGAGTCCTCGCTCGAGGAGTTGCTGCGGCGAGATCATCAGCGGATTGCCTGCGAATGACGAGTGGCATCCGTACGGCGAGTTGCCGTAGCCGGGAGGATTGAGCGGGAGCACCTGCCAGAGGTGCATCCGCGCGTTAGCCGCCCAGTCGAGAAACGCGAAGGCCTCGCCTCCGAGATCGCCGATCCCGAACGGGCCGGGGAGGGAAGTGGGATGGAGGAGGACGCCGGCGTTGCGTTCTTCCAGGGTGTCGGGCTCGGAGGAGTGGGCCATCACGCCTGCCTCTCCGAAGTCAAAAGCGAAATGCAGAATTCAGAATGCAGAATGCAGAATGAAATCGTCGTTACTTGCGAGCACCTTTCCACATTCTGAATTCTGCATTCTGCATTCTGCATTTCGCTTCTCATCCCCTCTCTCATGCCGCCCCCGCCTTCGGACTGATCGACAACTTTTCCCCCAGTGCATCGAACATCAGCAGCCAGCGATCGCTGTCCTGCATCTTTGGCCGCACCTCGATCTTCAGCGCGTAGTAGTCGTTCTGCGGCTTGCGCAGGTCGAGCTCGATTTGCATCTCTCGGACCAGCACGACGATGTCGTGATACTCCATGAGATTCTCCATGCTCGAGGGCTGTGCGCGGAGCCGTGATGACGCACGTTCGATGCCGTTCGTGAGCGCGAGTTTCGTCGTCTCGTCGACGCTGACTCGTTCTTCCTGTGCCTCGCGCAGCCGCGACTCGATTGCGTTGACCGGCAGCGGGTCCTCCGCCAGGAGCCGCCGCAGTTGCAGATTCACGTCGAACTCCGCCGCGGTCTGCAGCACCTTCGGCAGCGGAATGCCGAGTCTGGTGTGATAGCGCATCAGCGGGTCATAGCGATCGTGCAGTTGACGGAACGCCGACTCCGCCTCTTCCAGCGTCGAGTTGCAGATCACGTTGAGGATGCGCCGCTGCTCGTCGCGGAAGAGCGAGCGGATCGAAAGCGTCGATTCGCCGAGGTGCTGATCGAGGAGGCGGATGACACCCGGAATGCCGCCCGGCTGCATCGTCTGCATCAGTTCGCGCTTGATGGCGTCATAGTCGCTGCCGGCGTGGCGCACACCGCCCGTGAGCTCCGTTTCGCCGAGGTGCAGGACGGCGAAGTCGAAGGCGGCGGACTCGCGTGTGATCAACGACTCGACCGTGATCGATCCCACGGCCATGCGCGCGCGGCCGGCGCGATCGGTGTCGTAATCATTCTGTGTGACGCGATAGCAGTAGACGGTCTCCGACGGCGCGAAATTGTCGAAGAGCGACGCGACTGCGTAGTGCGCCGCGACGCGCGAGAGGTCGAGGCGCATCGGCGTGACTTCATTGATGTAGATGTCGCGCGCCGTTCCTTTGTCGCGCAGGTTGCTCTGCGCCGGTGCGAGATGCTCGAGAAACTTCGGCTCGAGATCGACGCCGGTGATCTGCTGATGGAGCTGCATGACGCGCGCGGCGTAGGCCAGCACCTGGACGGTCTCGATGCCAGAGATGTCGTTGAAGAACCAGCCGCAGCTGGTGAACATCAGCATTGCATTACGCTGCATCTCGAGCAGCGAGAGGACGCGCGAGATCTCCACTCCATCGAGCGCGTGATGGCGGAGAAAGTCGTGCAGCACCGGATCCGAGCGATCGAGCACGACGGAGATGTAGGCATCGCGTGCGCGCCACGGATCGTGCAGGACGAGGCGTCCTTCACGTTCGAACAGATCCGCCGCATGATCGCGCAGCCAGTCGAGCGATTCGCGCAGTGGCGCGCGCCATTTCTGATTCCATCCCGCGCCGCCGCCCGTGCTGCAACTGCAGTCGCTGCGCCAGCGCTCGACGCCGTGCGCGCAGCTCCACGCGGTGTTCTCTGCGATCTCGACTTCGTACTCCGGCGGATGCTCTTCGAGGAACGCGCGATAGTTCGTGATCGTCGCGAGCTTCTGCGCTTCGATGTAGCGCAGCGCGTAGGCGAGCGCCATCTCGCCGAAGCGATGGTGATGACCGTAGGTCTCGCCGTCGGTCGCGATGTTGACGAGCTGCGGATGTTCCCGCTGAGTGCTGAACGCGCTGGTGAGCCGGTGCGCGAAATACTCGCCGCGTGCGAGCAGGCGCTCGAACGCAACGGCGCGCGAGATCGGGCCGTCGTAGAAGAAGATCGCGATGCTGCGTCCCGACGGGAGATGGCAGAGATACGGTCTCGTCGGGTCGAGCCCTCCGTTGGCTTCCGTCCAATCGGTGTCGCCGATCGCGCGATAGCGCGTTGCCTGATGCGGCTCGAGAATCGTGAAAGCGATGCCTTCCGCGGCGAGCGCCTCGAGCGAGGGAGTGTCGACCGCGGTCTCCGGCAGCCACATCCCTTCCGGTTTGCGTCCGAAGCGCGATTCGAAATCGGCGATGCCCCAGCGAACCTGCGTGCGCTGATCGCGCACGTTCGCCAGCGGAAGGATGATGTGGTTGTAGGCCTGCGCGATTGCCGAGCGGCTCACGCGATCGGCGTCGAGAATCGCGCGATACGTTTCGGGTGCGGCGGTTTGCATCCATGACAGCAGCGTCGGCCCGAAGTTGAAGCTGATCGAGGAGTAGTTGTTGACGATCTCGAGGATGCGGTCCTTCGCATCGAGAATGCGCGAGGACGCGTTGGGCCCGTAGCACTCCGCGGTGATGCGCTCGTTCCAGTCGTGATAGGGGGCGGCGCTGTCCTGTGTCTCGACCGCCTCCAGCCACGGATTCTCGCGCGGCGGTTGATAGAAATGGCCATGGATCGTGACGTAGCGCGATCGTGGAACAATCGGTTGTGCCATTGCGGGCAGTGTACGACAGGCGCCCTCGCCTGTCGGTGGGACGGTTGCTCAGCGGCCCCCTTCGCGAGTACCGTTTCGAATTCGATGCCGAAGAAAGACGACGAGAAGACTCAGCGGATCAATGTCTGGCTGCTCCCGGATCAGGTCGAGTGGCTGAAGACGAAAAAGAATTCGTCCGCTGAAGTTCGTGCGCTCATCACCGAAGCGATGAACATGGAGAAGCTTGCGCTGAGCGTGAAGAAGAGTAGGAAAGTGACGAGTAAAAAGTAGCGAGTAACGCACTCGTCACTCGTCACTCGTCACTCGTCACTCGTCACTCGTCTCTCACTTGAATCATCTGCGCGATCACGCTGACCGCGATCTCGTACGGATTGCGGCTTCCGATCTTCAGACCGATCGGGCAGAAGAACGCGCGCTGCGCTTCTTCCGGGAGGCCTGCTTCTTCGACATCGCGCCGCAGAATCACTGCTTTCGAATGGCTTCCGATGACGCCGAGGTAGGGGAAGCGGCGGGTGCGGAGGATTTCGAGGAGGATGGGCTTGTCGGTCGTGTGGCCCATCGTCATCAGCGCGACATACGCGTCATCGGGGACGTTTGCCACGTGTGAGGGCATGTCGCTCGCGTGAACCGGCGTGAGCTTCGGCGACTTCGGCAAACGCTCGAGCCACTCGGGCCGCGGGTCGATCACCGTGATGTGGCAATCGAAATGCACCAGCAGGGTCGTGAGCGCCTGCGACACGTGTCCGGCGCCGAAGATCACAATGTGCCAGCGGTGGGCGTTGTGAGCCTCGAAGTAGAGCTTCACGATTCCGCCGCAGGTCATCCCGACGTCTTTGTTGAGGTTCCATTGAACGAAATGCGTGTTGTCAGGCAACTCTCCGCGAAGCATCTTCTGCGCTTCCGCGATCGCCTTCGTCTCGATCTTTCCGCCGCCGACGGTGCCGTGGCGCAGACCATCCGCGGTGACGATCATCTTCGCGCCGCGGTCCTGCGGCGCGCTCCCCACGCAATCGACGACGGTCGCGATGACGAGCGGGACTTCCGCCGCCATCAGGTCGTTCAACGTTTCGAAGAAGGTCGCCACGCAGCGATTGTAATGCTCGTCCTTCTGCTGCTCGCGGGATGCGCCAAGCATCGTCTGACTGTCACGAGCTCAGCGTTTCAGGATCGAGACGAGATCCCGGCGCAGTACGGCTGCAAGGGCGGCGGGCAGAAGCCGCCGTTGATGATCAGCGGAGTGACGCCGGCCGCGAAGTCACTCGTATTGATCGTCGATGATCCCGATGCGCCGAGTGGCACGTTCACGCACTGGATCGCCTGGAACATCCCGCCGTCGAGCGCGGCTCTGACCGGTGGAATCGAAGGCAAGAACACGAGCGGCGCCCTCGGTTACACGCCACCCTGTCCGCCGGCAGGAGAGCATCACTATCACTTCAAAGTGTTCGCGCTCGATTCGATGTTGAACGTGAACGCAGGAAGTGAGCGCGCCGATGTCGAGCGCGCGATGGAAGGACATGTTCTTGGGAGGGGAGAGTTGGTGGGGAGGTATCGGAAGTGAGAAATTGAAAATTGAAAATTGAAAATTGAAAATGAAAAGCGACGCTCGCAAGCAATCAAAATGAGCGAAGCGCCTCAATTTTCAATTTTCAATTTCGCTCACCCCACCGCGACATTCACCAGCACCTGCCGCTTCTCCATCCTCGCGAACTCGATCGCTCGCCTGATTCCGGCCAGCAGATCGCGGGGCTCCTCGATGTACATCCCCTTGGCGCCGCACGACTCGGCGACCGCATCGCACTTCACGGTCGTCACCTGGTTGAACACGATCACGACGATCGGCAGCTTCTTCCCGTTCGCCACGGTATGCGCCGCGAGCGGCTCGCTGGCGAGATAGCTCTCATCGCTCATCACCACGACCATCGTCTGATCGCGATTCGCGAGATTGGCGCCGATCGCCGCGCCGAACACCCACCCTTGTGCCGAGGAGGCGAACCACGAGTCGGTGAGGCGCCGCGCGACGAGTTGCGGATCGAGGTTGGAGTCGTTCCAGATCGTGACGCGATCGTCGATCGCCTCGCCGATGCAATACGACAAAAACTGCGCCGTCACGAACGGCCTCGCCGCCTCGGCGATCGCCCGGCTCTGCGCCTGCTGCAGCACGCGGCGATGCTCCGACGCGAATGCTGCGATGCGCGCCGAGACCTTGTCGCGCTCCGGACGCACCTTCTCCAGGCTCGCGGTCAAACGGCGGAGTGCCAGCGCGGGATCGCCGGCCAGCGTGATGTCCGCCGGCCGCGGCGACATCCCGGCGTCGATGATCAGCGGATCGTGCGAGAGGTTCGTGAACTCCGCGTCCCATGGCTCCTCGCACTCGACGATGAGGACGACATCGGCATGCTTCACCACCGGCGACGAGTTGAAGCCGAGGTGCAGCGAATGGTTAGTGGGGAAGTTGAAGAAGGAGCGGCGCCCGTGCTCGACCACCGCGATCCCCAGTCTCTGCGCCAGCTGTACCAGCGCCTCGGGGCCTCCGCGATAGCGGCCGAGCTCTCGCGTCACGATCAGCGGACGCTGCGCCGCGGCGAGCATCCGTGCCGCGCGGTCGACCGCATCGCGCGAGGGCTCGACCGGCGCCGCGGGCTGGAGCCGCGCCGCGTTGCCGAACTGTACCTGGACGGGCGGAGCGGCTTCGTCGGATGCCGGAAGGGGAAGCCGCACCGGAATGCGCTGCGCGAGCGCACCATCGATCATGGTCTCGAGCGATGGTGCGTGCGCCGTTGCGGCATTCCGCGGCTGCGACAGGAGCACGACGGGGATATTGCCGACCATCGGCTGCGATTCGGTGATCGCGGCCTGCGGACGTCCTGAGATCAGCCAGTGTCCCTGCGCCATCGCGATTGCGGTCTGATCGTGCGGGACGAGCACGGCGTGACCGGCGGGATCCGCCGGCGCCTTCGCGGAGACGAAGCAGCGCGCGCGGCGATGCCCGAGGATGGTGAGCATGGCGTGCGCGGGAGTGGTGGCGTCGATGAAGATCGGCCGCGGCCTCGCGACGACCGTGCGTTGCGTCTCACTTCCCCGCGCGCGCAGCAGATGCGACCAGAGCGCATGCGCGAGGTTGCGCGGGTCGCCGGACTCGAGCTTGATCAGCTGCGAGGTCGCGACCGCGGCGTGCATCGCCTGGAAGAATGCATTCGGATTGATCAGCAGCAGCGGAACATCGATCAACTCGAAGAGCGTGCGGAACTCCGCGTGATCTTCCGGCTCGAATTCGGAGATCGCGAGCGACTGCACGAGATCGGACCGGCGTTGAAAAAGATCGAGCGCAACCGCCGCCGGCTGGCCCGAGGCGACGAGGTGCGCGCGGCGAAAACCGCAGTGCTCGATGACGGCGGAAGGAGGATCGTTGGGCGCGATGACGACGCTGAAGCGGTCGGCGAGCGCATCGACGACCTGATCGTCGACGGACGAGAGGAAGACGACCAGCTCGTCGCCTGACCCCTTCTTCTTCACCAGCCCATCCGTTCTCTGGTCGACGTGATGTGGCCGGTGTGATGCCGGCCATGCCACGAGTAGAGCGCGACGAGCCAGTCGATCGTATGCGTGCCGTTGTCGGGATGAAGGAACGTCTTTGAGAAATCGTCGTCCTTCATCGACTGCCAGATCGTCATCCAGCGCTCGTGGACGGAGTCGAGGAGTGTGAGCGAGACGCCGATCGGCTGCTTCGCATCGGCGAGCGTTGCCCACGCGGCCTCGTCGTAGGGACGGATCATCGGTGTGCCGGGTTCCGTCAGCGCGATCTTGAGCCGGCAGTAGGCATTGAGATGCGAGTCGGGCACGTGATGCACGACCTGCCGCAGCGTCCAGCCGCCGTCGCGATAGGGAGTATCGAGTTGTGAATCGGTGAGGCCGGCGACGGCGGCGCGCATCTTCTGCGGAGCCGCTGCGATGTGCGCGAGTGCCTCGGCGCGCTCCGCGGAAGTGAGCGATTCGCGCGTGGTGAACGGGCCGATCGGATAGCGGGGATCGGACATGGCGCCTCCTGCGATTGCATCAATCTACAACGGATTGCAGGCAGCAGGCAGCAGACAGCAGACAGCAGAAGCACGAGAGCCCGACGGAATCTCCTGCTGCCCGCTGTCTGCTGCCTGCTGCCTGCTCTGATATCTTCTCCCCATCCATGAGCTACCTCATCCGTGAATGGCTGAATCTCGCGCTGCGCTGGTTTCACGTCTTCGCTGCGATCATGTGGGTCGGCCAGACGTACTTCTTCACCTGGCTCGACCGCCGGTTTCACAACGGCGAGAAGAACGTCTGGATGGTGCACAGCGGCGGCTTCTACATCGTCGACAAGCAGAAGGTGCCGGAGCTTCGCGATCAGACGCTGCACTGGTTCCGTTGGGAAGCGGCGCTGACGTGGCTCAGCGGAATCTGTCTGCTGATCCTCGTCTATTACACGGGCGGGTTGATGCCATCGACGAAGCAGGTCGGAATCAGCGTTGCGATGATCATCATCGGCTGGCTCGTCTACGACCTGATGTGGATCTCGCCGCTGGCGAAGAACGAGCTGGCGGGACTCGTGATCTCGTACGTGCTGCTCGTTGGTGTGATCTATCTGAACTCGCGTTTGTTCGATGGACGCGCCGCGTTCATGCAGACCGGCGCGATGCTCGGCACGTTCATGGCGGCGAATGTCTGGATGCGCATTCTTCCCGCGCAGCGGCAGCTGATTGCGGCGACGAAGGCGGGGCAGCCGGCGGACATGACGCTGGCCGACCGCGCCAGGAATCGCTCGAAGCACAACACGTTCATCGTGCTCCCGGTGGTGCTGATCATGCTCAGCAATCACTTTCCGGTCGCGCTCTACGGCAATCAGTACAACTGGCAGATTCTATCCGCGCTGGTGCTGGTTGGGTGGGGAGTCGCGAAGGTGATTCGGGAACACTGACCAGACAGCAGGCAGCAGACAGCAGGCAGCAGGCAGCAGGAGAGATTCGGAAACGATGACAAGAACGACGCTCGCGCAGGATGAAATCGCCGTTGCATCAGGCCCGCTCGACAAAGCGCTGACCCCGTTCATGCGCCGCTTTCCCGGCGACTCGCCGGCACGGCAGCCGGTGCACACCGTCTACGGCGGCGCGCATCTGTTCAAGTCCGACACGACGGTGAAGCTCGGCGCGCTCGCGCTGAAGTCGCTCGACGAGTTCGCGCCGGACGGGGCGACGCTCGCGCATGCCATCGGCATCGACGGCGCGATTGCCGATCGCATCTACTCGCGCGTCGTCGAGAAGTTGAAGCGCGAGCCGGTCGAGGACTTTCGCATCGACTTCGAAGATGGCTACGGCAATCGTCCGGATGACGAAGAGGACGGACATGCCGCTGCGGCCGCGACTGAAGTTGCGGCGGGGTTGGCTAACAAGACGCTGCCGCCGTTCATCGGCATCCGCATCAAGCCGTTCACGCAGGAGCTGATGAAGCGCTCCGTGCGCACGCTCGACATTTTTCTCACGACGCTGCTGGAGAAGGCGGGCCACCTGCCGCCGTGGTTCGTCGTCACGCTGCCGAAGATTCAACTCCCCGAACAGGTGACGATGCTCGCCGATCTCTACGACATCCTCGAGCCGCGCCTCGGGCTTGCTCCGGGCGCGCTCAAGCTGGAATTCATGATCGAGACGACGCAGTCGATCCTCAGCGAGCACGGCGTCTCGAATCTGCCGCTGTTCCTTGCGGCCGCGCGCGGCAAGGCGGTCGCGGCGCACTTCGGGACGTATGACTACACCGCGAGCTGCAACATCACGGCGGCGCATCAGCGGATGGATCATCCGTCGTGCGATTTTGCGCGGCAGATGATGCAGGTCGCGTATGCGGGAACGGGTCTCTGGCTGTCGGACGGCGCGACGAACATCATGCCGATCGCACCGCATCGCGGCGCGAATCTCACGCAGGAGCAGCTCGCCGACAACCGCAACACCGTGCATCGCGCCTGGCGGCTGCATGTCGATCACATCCGCCATTCGCTCATCAATGCGTATTACCAGGGATGGGATCTCAACCCCGCGCAATTGCCGACGCGTTACGCCGCGGTCTACTCGTTCTTCCTCGAGGGCGCAGCGGCAGCGACGGAGCGCCTGCGCAACTTCATCGAGAAGGCCGGACAGGCGACGCTGGTCGGCGACGTCTTCGATGATGCAGCGACCGGTCAGGGCCTGCTGAACTACTTCCTCCGCGCGCTCAACTGCGGCGCGATCACCGAGGAGGAGGCGCTGGCGACGGGCTTGACGCTGGAAGAGCTGCGCAGCCGCTCGTTCGTGAAGATCATGAAGGGGCGCCGCGAGAAGAAGGGCTGAGGCATGCTGGCCCTCGTTCTGGCTGCCGCGATTGCGGCGGCGCCGGCGCGCTTCACGTGCGGCGACCGTCCAACGCAAAGTTCTATTGAGGAAGTTTCGAGCCGGCTCCTTCCAATGACCGCGAAGGAGTTCGCTGCGCGCTACGCGTCATTCGATCGCACGCAGTTCGGGCCGTTCGCGAATCGGTATGGGATCGAGCAACTCGATGCCTATACACGCGTGGTCGAGAGCAAATCCAAGGATGACGATGACACCGATACGTCGTACGACGTTCCCGTTATCTTCGTTGTCAAGCGCCGCGGAGTGACCCACTATTACCGGTTCGCGAACAAGGCAGATGAGAATCTCAGTGCAGAGTACGACAAGCCGCAACTTGCCATCGGCCTCGGCACACCTGATCGTGAGCTTCCGATTCTGCGGCTCTCATTTGTGAGCATCTACAGAGGAGCGCATTCCGGTTCTCACGACGAGTCGGTCTCGTATATCGACTTCGGTTTCAGCTCGCCTCGTGTCATCGCGAAGATGGTCTGCTCCGACGGATGGATGGGCGGAGCATGTGGCGCGTTCGACTCCCGCTCCTGGACTCAGGTCAAATGTTCCTGGAGCGCTGCGAAGCGCGATTATGACTGTCAGGTTCACAAAGAGCTCGACGCGGATTGGGTCAATCGAAGCGAGGTGCGATCCGTCGATCTCTTCGCGCATCGCGAGCGTATGCCACAAGGAGTGCTGCCGTCGCTTGCTGCACTTGCCGTCGCTGCTCGCGCAGATCACAAGTTGTCTTCGCCTGTTGTCGCCGGTGTGGGAACGCTTCAAAGCGCAGGTGTGCTGGCCAATCGCTGGCTGCTCTTCGTGAGCACGAGTCTGGATGTTCGGCAGATGCTGCGCATTTTCGTCGTCGATCTCACCACAGACGCACCCGCGCAGCCGATTGTCGTGAAGACCCTGACTGCGCCGCGCGAAGACGAACCACCGCCCGACCCCGACATCATGATTCTCGAGAATGGGTTCACGCCCTTGACCGTGCCGTTCTCGATTGCGCGCGCGAATGTCGCGAAGGAGTCGTCGCTCGAGATCGTCTCTCTCGTTCTTCAGGAGAAGAAGCAACGGGCGGTCTTCTGGATCGGAGGGGATGCTGCGACTGGCGCACTCGATGCGATGCGTCTTGCGTCCGATGCACCGGAGTACAAGCAGTGTGACCGCTTCACGCTGCCGGATAGTGCATCCAGCATCAGGATCGCGAGACCTTTCTTCGCGACGATGCACGTCGAACCGTCCTGGCTTCTTTACAACGACGGAGCAGAGAGCGATGGCGAGAAATCATGCGAACGCATCGCGCACGTGAAGTGGGGGAAGGGCTTCGAGATCGAGTGGGAGCAGGCGGAGTGTCGTGATGGCTTGCCCGCGCATCGCGTCGTCATCGGGAAGAACGGCGAGCTATCAACCGGACCGCTGCCCCCGCCAGCGACGGAGTAGAAGCGAGATACAGAGTCTCAGGGGCATCTCCCGTCATCCCGAGCCGGCGAAGGCCGCGGCAGCGGCCGCAGCACGGTCGAGGGACCTCCTGCGAACTCGCGAACGATCATTGTTCGCGACCTTGATGAAGAAATGACACTGCGTGTCATTAGAAGCGAGAGCGAGGGACCTGGGTGGTTGGGAGGCGCGCGACATGAGCTTCGTACCGCCCGCCCACCCGGGTCCCGGCCCGAACCGGACATCGAGGACAAAACCGGAGACATCGAGGACAGCTGCACACGATATCGCGAGCCGTCTTTTTTCTCACTCCACTCTTTTTCGTCGCTGGCGG
>JACXTT010002431.1_pt1 | contig 29565 bp, 19 predicted proteins | sample 9270951 | NCBI WGS metagenome assembly JACXTT01 (sample SAMN15532306, study PRJNA645909) | rock metagenome | isolation source: weathered quartz diorite | place: Puerto Rico | collected 2017-06-21 | reverse complement strand
GAGGGGAGAAGGTGCGCGAAGCGCGGATGAGGGGTTCGTGCAACGCGCGAACAAGAGCCCCCTCATCCGCCTTCGGCACCTTCTCCCCCGTGCGGGGGAGAAGGGACTGGTCGGCTCAAACCCGCATAAACACTGGAAGTTTCTTGGCAGCGAAGTCGAGGGACCTCGCGTGTGTGGGAGGCGCGCTACATGAGCTTCGTACCGCCCGCCCACCCGGGTCCCTCGACTTCGCTCGGGATGACGGAGATCTGAGCTTGCTCAATCATCGTCAGATGACCCAGCGCCCCAGCACCCGCCCTCCTACTCCTCCAACAATGCCGCGTGCGCGAAGTTGCCGATCACCGCGGGCTTGATGTGCCAGATGTCGCGCGCGTACTCGCTGATCGTGCGATCGGACGAAAACTTACCCATCCTTGCAATGTTCAGCAGCGACTTCTGCTGCCATGACTGGCGATCACGATAGGCCTCGTCGACACGCCGCTGCGCATCGACGTACGACGCGAGATCCGCGAGGTGCACATACTCGTCGCGTGAGCCGAGGACTTTCGCGATCAGAGGGCGGAAGAGGTCCTTGTCGCCGCGCGAGAAGTGGCCCGACGAAACCGAGTCGATCACGCGGCGCATCCAGGGATGTTCGCCGAGGTACAGCTCCGGGCTATAACCGTCGAGCATCAGCATTGCGACTTCCTCCGCGCGCAGTCCGAAGATGAAGATGTTCTCCTCACCTACTTCGTCGCGGATCTCGATGTTCGCGCCGTCGAGTGTGCCGATCGTCAGCGCGCCGTTCAGCGCGAGCTTCATGTTGCCGGTGCCCGACGCCTCTTTGCCGGCGGTCGAGATCTGCTCCGACAGTTCCGCCGCCGGAATGATCGCCTCGGCCAGCGTCACGCGATAGTCAGGGAGAAAGACGACGCGCATCCACTCCCGCGTGCGCGGATCGGCATTCACCACTTCGCCGATCGAATGAATGAACTTGATGATCAGCTTCGCCATGAAGTAGCCCGGCGCGGCCTTGCCGGCGAAGACGAATGTGCGCGGCACCGGCGGCTGCTGGCCATCTTCGACGATGCGCCAGTAGCGGTCGACGATGTGCAGTGCGTTGAGCAACTGCCGCTTGTACTCGTGGATGCGCTTCACCTGCACGTCGAACATCGAGAGCGGATCGACGGGAACCCCGGTGAGCTCCTTCGTGAGCCGCGCGAGCGCGACCTTGTTGCGGCGCTTCACGGTTTCCAGTTTTTCCAGCAGGCCGTTGTCGTCGACGAAGAGCTCGAGCTGCTTCAGCTCATCGAGATTGCGAATCCAGCCCTCACCGATCTGCTTCGTGATCAGCGATGCAAGCGATCGGTTGGCGTGCAGCAGCCAACGCCGGGGCGTCACGCCGTTCGTCTTGTTGTTGAAGCGATCGGGATAGAGCTTGTGGAACTCCGGTGCGAGCGTCGACTTCACGAGCTGCGAGTGCAGCTCCGCGACACCGTTCACCGAGTGCGAGCCGGCCATCGCGAGATTCGCCATCCGAACTTCGCCGTGCTCGACGATGGAGACCTTCTGCAAAATCGCCGCATCGCCGGGAAATCTGCGCTCCGCTTCCGCGATGAGACGCCGGTTGATCTCCTGAATGATCTGCAGGTGCCGGGGCAGGACCGTGCGCATCAGGTCGAGCGGATAGCGTTCCAGCGCCTCGGGGAGCAGCGTGTGATTCGTGTAACCGAGCGTGCCGACCGTCATCGGCCACGCCTCTTCCCACGGGATGCGATGGTCGTCGACGAACGTCCGCATCAACTCCGCAACGGTAAGCGCGGGATGCGTGTCGTTCATCTGAATCGCGTTCTTCGCCGCGAACTGCTCGAGCGATTCATGCCGCTCGAGATAGCGGCGGATGATGTCGCGTACGGCGCACGCGACGAGGAAGTACTCCTGCAGCAGGCGCAGCTCGCGGCCCGACTGCACTGCATCGGATGGATACAGAATCTTCGAGATCGCCTCGGTGCTGATCTTCTGTTGCACCGCCCGGATGTAATCGCCGGAATTGAAAATGCCGATGTCGAACTGGTGTGATGCGCGCGCCGAATAGAGCCGCAGCACATTGACCGTCTGGCCGCCGTAGCCGACGACCGGCATGTCGTGCGGAACGCCGACCATCACCTTGAAGTCGACCCAGCTCGGCGCATACGCGCCGGTGCGATCGTTCGTATGCGCGATCGTGCCGTAGACGGGAACGATGACCGCTTCATCGTTGCGCTCGATCAACCATGGCGATGCGCCATCGAGCCACTGATCGGGCTGCTCGACCTGCGCGCCATTCACGAACGTCTGCCGGAAGAGCCCGAACTCGTAGTTGATTCCGTAGCCGAAGCCCGGCAGATCGAGTGTGGCCATCGAGTCGAGGAAGCAGGCGGCAAGACGGCCGAGGCCACCGTTGCCGAGCGCGGCATCGGGCTCGAGCGCGGTGAGCTCTTCGAGATCGGCCCCGAGCTCGGTGAGCACCGTGCGCGCTTCATCGTAGATGCCGAGATTCGTGAGGTTGTTCCCGAGGGCGCGGCCCATGAGGAACTCCATGGAAAGGTAATAGAGGCGCTTCGCATCCTGCTCGGTGTAGCGGCGCTCGGTCTCGCGCATCGCGTCGAGGGCGGGCCGGCGCACGGAAGTCGCGAGTGCCGAGAGGCGCTCGTGCGGAGAGGCATCGCGCCAGAGCCGGCCCTTCGCAAATCGCAGGTACGTCTCGATTCCTTCGCGGAGATGGATGGCGGGGCCGGGGCTGGAAACAGTTCTTACCATCGAAGTTTTCAACGCTCGCTGAAGCGGGGAGATTCTTTCACGATACGATCGTTCGCGTGAGCCATCTGAGCAAGTATCTGGAGTCGATTGGCCACATTCGGACGGACCACCGGCGGGTCATTTCGGAGATTGGCGACCTCGTCTTCGAGTACCCCGATTCTCCCGAGCTGACGAGCGAGGCGAAGTCGGATCTCGCTGCAGCGCTCGCGAACGTGCGCGAGCTCGTCAGCGCGCATGGGAAAACGCGCGAATCGCCCGTCGTCACCGCGATGATCCTCGGCAAGCTCGGAAGGTTCGACGAAGCGATCGCCGATGCGAAAGCCGAATATCGGGCAGCACCCGACTGGAACACGGCGATCGCGGTCGCCAATGTCTATCGACGCGCGGACGATCTCGATTCGACGATCGAATGGTTCACGACCGCGGCGGGACTCGATGCGAAAGACGTCACGGCGTATCTCGACATCGGCGATCTCCAGCTTCGGCGGGGAAACACGGCGAAGGCGCTGGAGGCGTATGAAGCCGCGCTCGCGCGAGACAAGAAGCAGGAGTGGGCGCTGCCTTCCGTGTACTACTGCCGGTACCTGTTGACGAAGCGGAAGAAGTGGCTCGACAAATTGCGGTTGATTGCGGGACGGCCACCGGATGAGTGCGGGATCCAGGGCGTGCTGGCGAAAGTGTTCGGGACGTATACGCCGGAACAAGGGCGGCAGCGGGCGCACGAACTGTTGGAGGGCGTTGAGTAGGAGAGCGGGCGGGACGCCCGCTCTCCATCACTCCAGCAGTTCCTCCAGCTCCTCCACCGTGAACTGCTTCACCAGCGTCGGATCATCGGGCCGAATCAGTTCCGTCGCGAGCCGTGCTTTGCGCGCGATGAGATCGTCGATCTTCTCCTCGACGGTTCCGCGCGTGATCAGCTTGATCACCTGCACGCCTTTGTTCTGACCGAGGCGATGCACGCGGTCGGTGGCTTGATCTTCGCGCGCCTGATTCCACCAGCGATCGTAGTGAATGACGACCGAGGCGCTCGTGAGATCGATGCCGAGTCCGCCGGCCCGCAATGACGCCGTGAAGACGCGGCACGCCTCATCGTTGCGGAAGCGCGCGATCTCGCCGCCGCGCTCGCGCGTCGAGCCCTTCACCGTCGCAAAGCCAATTTCGCGCGAGCGGAGATGCTGCTCGATGATCTCCAGCATCTTCACGTACTGGCTGAAGACGACGACCTTCAATCCCGAAGACATGCAGTCGTCCAGCAGATCGACGAAGGTCTCCCACTTGCCCGATGGCGTGTTCTCCGCGAAGCCGCCGCCGGCGGAGAGCGGGTGATTGCAGATCTGCTTGAAGAGATTCAGGGCGGCGAAGACGTGGACATACGACACGTTCGCACCGGCGCGCAGCTGCATCCGCAGCGGCCTGGCGCGCGCCTCGATGACACGCTCGTAGAGCGCGCGCTGCTCAGTGGTCAGCTCGCAGTAGCGCTTGTCCTCGAACTTGGGCGGCAGCTCCGTCAGCACCTGCTGCTTCGTGCGGCGCAGCACGAACGGGCTAACCATTCGTTGCAGCAGGCGGCGATCCTCATCCGCGTCGGCCGGCAGATACCCAGGCACGACGAAGTCCAGCAGCGCCTTCAGCTCGCGCTCGTGGTTCTCGATCGGCGTGCCGGTGAGCCCGACTGCGATCCGCTTGTCGAGGGCACGCAACGCCTGATGCGTCGTCGTGTCGGAGTTCTTGATCGTCTGCATCTCGTCGAGCACGAGCAGGTCGTACTGCTTGCCGCGGAACTGCTCGATGCGATTACGGACGATGCCGTACGTCGTCAGCTCGATCTTCGCGTCCGGCACGTAGCGTGCGAGCTTCTCGCGCCAGTGATCGATGACGGACGTCGGGCAGACCACGATCACCCTGGCGTCGCGCTGTGCGAGCGTCACCGCGCGGATCAGCGCCATCGCCTGATGTGTCTTGCCGAGTCCCATGTCATCGCAAAGCAGGCCGCCGAAGCCGTTCTGATGGAGGAGCCAGAGCCATTGATAGCCGGTCTGCTGATAGCCATAGAGATCGAGCCCGGTCGCCGGCGCATCGGTCGCGGTCTGGATCTCGTCGAACATCGAGAAGACCTTGCGGCACGACTCTTCGCCGGCGAACGATGCTTTGCCGCGCAGGGCCGCACGGATGCGCAGTAGCTCCAGCTTCGTGACGAGCAGGCGCCCCTCGCGAGGTGTCATCGAGTCGAGCCAGGCGAACTGCTTGTCGTCGACGTCAATCCAGACGTTGCCCCGCACGAGTGCCCTGACCCCGTCGCGGCGCGCCTGTGCGATGTCTGCGATCGTGACGCCGTGCTCGAAGCCGATCGCGATGTCGAGGAGCCCGCGATCGGTCGAGGCGAAATCGAAGCGGACCTCTCCTTCCAGGCGCACCGGTTTCGCGTTACGCACCGACTCTGGCACGAGTGACTCCGGCATCGCCGCGAGCTCTTCGCGATGCCGCTCGATGAAGGAAAAAACATCGGATTCCGCGATCACTGTCACGCGATCGATTGGAAGTCCTGCTGACGAACGCGCTTCGAACAGTGACGCCTGCGGGCCCTTCTGCTCCGCGAACATCGGCGGTGCCGGCCGCGCCGAGGCGAAGCGCTTGCCGATGAGAAAGAACTTGCCGAACTGTGGCAGGCGCGCGCGCGTATGGATCGCCGCACCATCGATGAGCATTGGCGTGAAGGACAGCTCGCGATCCTCAGTCACCTCGATTCGCAGCGAGGCGTCGAGCGCGTGCGATGCGACCTGGAATCCGCTGCGCTCCGCGATCGGCGTCAGCGCGACATGTTCCACGGCCGCATTCGCGATCACGACATCATCGAGCAGGAACTCGCCATCGCCGAGCTTCAGCGTTACGCCCTCGCCCTTCGGATCGAGGAGGAACATCGACTTCGCCCAGCGATACCAGGGTGATGCCTCCCACTGCAGTTTCGTGCTGCCCGAGCCGCGCTTGATCAACGCCTGCTCCTGATCGGTGAGCACGTACTTGCGCAAGAGTTGCTCGCGCGGATCGGACTCGTTCACCACGAGCCGCAGTTCGTGTCCGGCGCTGAAGGAGGAAAAACCGACCGCGCGCCAGACGCTCGACTCGAATTTCTCCGATTCGCCCGCACTCTGCGCGACGAGTGCCGCGATGTGCCGGCAGAGATCATTCGGCTTCATCGCGACCGCACACGTGCAGCGCGCGCTCGTCACTTTCGTCGAATCGATGACGACGACCGGGGAAAAGCTGCGGCGCTCGCTCTCGATCACGTACGCCGTGTACGCGCCGCGGAAGAAGAGCGGCTGGCGCACTTGCAGCTTCGCGCCCTGGCGCTCGAGCGACGCAATCGTGGCGGAGGAGAAGGAGTTCCGAAAACGGTCGAGGGACATGTTCGGGGTCGCGTAGTGTAACTGTCATCCTGAGCGAGAGCGAAGGACCACCTTCAGCTGCGGTGGCTTCGTCATCCCGAGCGAAGTCGAGGGACCTCGCGTGTGTGGGAGGCGCGCGACATGATCTTCGTACCTCCCGCCCACCCAGGTCCCTCGACTTCGCTTCCAAGAAACTCCCAGTGTTTATGCGGGTTTGCGGCCGACCCAGTCCCTTCTCCCCCGCACGGGGGGGAGAAGGTGCCGAAGGCGGATGAGGGGGCTCTTGTTCGCGCGTTGCACGAACCCCTCATCCGCGCTTCGGGAACCTTTTCCCCTGGCGGAGGGGGGAAGGAAACGGACGGCCAGAGCACCGCGAGTTTCTCTTACTCAGTCGCGGCGCGTGCGCGCGACGTCGCACGCTCGGGATGACGAGAGTGCGATAGAGTCCCGCGCCAATGTCGTATCGAAGTCTGGCCTTCGCTTTACTCTTTCTCGCTCTTCCTCTTCACGCCCAGCATCGCCGTGCCTCGAGCCCGCCGCGTTACGTCGAATCGGACGCGATTCGTCTGGCGCGCGAGACCGCGGCGTGGCTTGCGACCATGGAACGGCCGATGCCGCCTGACGGGCTCGCGTGGGTCTATTCGACAGACAGTCCCTACGTGACCGGACCTGGGATCGATGGCGGAGCGTCCGGCGTCGGATTTTTTCTCCTTCGCCTCTATCGGGCGACCGGAGACGCGGCGTACCTCGAGAAGGCCAGGAAGGCCGCCAATTACGTGGCCGCGCGCAGCTCGAGCATCGACTCCTACGATTGGCTGAATGGTGCAGCAGGTTGTGGAGAGTTTCTGCTCGCGATGCAGGCGGCGACGAGCGACGAACGCTACCTCACCGGCGCGCGTGCCTACGCCGACTGGCTGATCGCGCATGCCGTCGTCAGCGGAGACGGTATTCACTGGACGTTGCCGCAGCTCACTCACGACTACACCGGTCTCGCGCATGGGCCCGCGGGTGTCGGCATCTTCCTCATCGATCTCTATCAAGCAACGCACGAGCAGGCGTACCTCGACAACGCGAAGCGCGCGTGGAACTGGACGGCGCGCTATTCGATCAACGCAGGCACCAATGCAACCACCTGGAAGCGCTTGACGACGGATAACGTCGACTATCCGGGATGGTGCGGCGGATCGACCGGCATCCTTTTCTTTCTCCATCGCCTGTTCGATGTCACAGGTGAGACCGTCTATCGCGACGCATTGATCCAGACGGCGGACGGTTTTCTGGCCACGGCGATCGATTCGAATGACGGCAAGCTCGCGTGGCGGCAGTACGGTCCCTCCTCCGCCCTTTCGACGATCTACTGCCATGGTGTCGCCTCGGCCGCCGCAGCTCTCGAAGATGCGTACGTCGTGACGAACGATGCGCGCTATCGCAATGCCGCAATGAAGGCGGCGGCCTGGATCGATGCCGCGGCCGCGCCGCAGAAGAGCGGCCTGTCGTGGCATCACGACCCGACGAGCATCTACCACTTCACCGGTTTTCTCACTGGCACTGCCTCGGTCGGACACACGTATCTGCGTCTCTATCGCGCCGAACGAAATTCTGCGTACCTGCAACAGGCGCATGCGGCCGCGGCGTTTCTCGAAAGCATCGCGGACCATCCCGCAGCGGGCCAGAGCCGCTGGCTCGATCAGCTGAATGCACAGCAGGCGGGCGATACCGCTCCTACGTATCAGACGGGCTGGTACGAAGGGGCAGCAGGCGTCGGTCTTTTTTTCCTCGAGCTCGATGAGGCGGACAACGGCCGCGCCCCATCGGACTTCTTCTCGGGAGTGAATCCGTGAAACATCCGTGGAACCTTCTTCTGCTGATCGTGCTCGCCGGCTGCCGGCTCGCGGCACCCATGCCGTTCGAGCTCGAGGTCGAGCGAGCGCCGCTCGCGACAGGAACGCCGCTACCGATCCTCGAAGAGAGCGACAACGTGCGCCGGATCGCGTCGCCCGCGTGGGAAACGCAGATCGCGATCTCACCCGCGAATCCGAACCTCGTGCTCGCGACTGCGATGCGCCGCATCGACGACACCTACTCGCGCTGCGAGATCCGCAGATCCGAGGACGGCGGGAAGACGTGGGGCGAGCCGGTCCCGCTGCCTCTGTCGCTCGCAACGCTCACGTATCGCGGCCAGGCGGATCCTGTGCTCGCATTCGATCGCACCGGAGTCGCGTACTGCGCGCTGCTCTTCGTCGAATGGACCACGAAGTCGGGCGAGGCGGTGCTGCGCTCGACCGACGATGGACGCACGTGGGAGACGATGACGTTCAGCGAGCACACGGCCGTCAACGGCAAACTCACCTTCGACGACAAGGAGTGGATTGCCGTCGACAACTCGGGCGGTGAACACGATGGCGCTCTCTATCTCGCATGGATTCGCGCGACGCTCCCGCTGGACAAGAATCCGCAGCAGGAGATGTTTCTCACGCATTCGAAGGACGGCGGCCGGACATGGAGTGCGCCGCTCTCCGCCGGCTCTGCCGGTTCGGCATTTCTCGCGATGGGACCCGATGGCCGCGTCGTCTTCTCGCACAGCGGAGGAATCGGTTACGTGGTGCAGGCCTCGAGCGATGGCGGCGACACGCTGACTCCGGCAGGCAAGGGTGTGCCGATGACGCTGCTCAATCCGCCGACACTGCCGAACGTGCAGTCATCGACGAATGTGCTGCAGCAGATGGCCGTCGATATCTCGAACAAACCATGGCGCGGCAATGTGTACATCGCGTATCCGGGATGCGAAACGGGCAGCGCGCCGCCGGCATCCGTCTGGTTCGTGCGTTCCACGGATGGCGGTGCGACATGGCAGAAGCCCGTGCGGCTCTCGGCGCCAGCAGCGCTCAAGCGCGATGCGTTGTTGCCTGCAATCGCGTCCGATCCGATCACGGGCGACGTCGTCGTGACCTGGCTTGATCGCCGCGATGATTCGCGTAATACGCTCGCAAGGCTTTACGCCACGGTGTCGCACGATGGGGGTGAAACGTTCGTGCCCGCGTGGCCGGCGACCCCGCAGTTCTCGATCGACGCGCTGTTCATCGGGCATTACAACAGCGTGGCAGCGTACGGCGACACGCGGCTCGCGATGGTGTCGGACGCGGCAGGGAACGCGAGCGTGGTGCGGATCATCGAGCCGAAGCCGCCAGTGCGGCGGCGCGCGATGTAAATCGAGAATTCTCAGTGCAGAATCCAGTGGAGGCACAGGCGCCCCCGCCTGTGCACCGAGCCGACAGGCGAGGCGCCTGTCGCCCCACAGGAGTTTCCTTATCCCCGCGCCACCTCGACGATCGCCTCGATTGCCTTGTCCAACTGCTCGCGCGTGTGCGCCGCGCTGATCTGACAACGCAGTCTCGCCTGTCCCTGCGGTACGACCGGGAATCCGAACCCTGACACATACACGCCGCGGCTCAGCAGTTCGCGCGACATCGCGATCGCCTTCGCCGTATCGCCGATGATGATCGGCACGATCGGGTGAATGCCTTCGCGCACGGTGATGCCCTTCGACGTCAGCTGGCTGCGGAAATAGGTCGTGTTCTCGCGCAGCCGCGTGATGAAGCTCGCATCCTTCTCGAGAAGGTCGAGCGCCGCGAGCGATCCCATCACGACCGCAGGCGGCAGCGTGTTCGAGAACAGATAGGGCCGCGATTTTTGGCGCAAGTAGTCGACGAGCACTTTCGGCCCTGTCGTGAATCCGCCGTGCGATCCGCCGAGCGCCTTGCCGAGCGTAGACGTGTACGCGTCGATCTTGCCGAAGACTCCGAGCTCCTCCGCCGTTCCGCGTCCGGTCTTGCCGAGGACGCCGGTGCCGTGCGATTCGTCGACGACGAGGAAGGCGTCGAACTCGCGCGTCAACTCGATCATCTCCGGCAACGGCGCGAGCGAGCCTTCCATCGAGAACACGCCATCCGTCATCACGACTTTGTTGCGCGCGTCGCGCGTCGCCTCGAGTCCGCGGCGCAGATCGGCGAGATCGCGATTCTTGTAGCGCTCTTTGCGCGCCTTCGACAGGCGCACGCCATCGATGATCGATGCGTGATTCAGCTCATCGGAAACGATCGCATCCTGCTCCTGCGCGACCGTCTGAAAAAGTCCCTCGTTCGCGTTCCAGCACGAGCCATAGAGGATCGTGTCCTCGGTTCCGAAGAACTTCGCAATGCGCTCTTCGAGCTGGCGGTGAATCGTCTGCGTTCCGCAGATGAAGCGCACCGACGCGAGCCCATAGCCGTAGTCGCGCTCCGCCTTCTCCGCCGCCTCGACGATCGCCGGGTGATCGGCGAGCCCGAGGTAGTTGTTGGAGGTCAGCATGATGACCTCGCCGAAGCCTTCGACTTCGACGACCGGACCCTGCGGCGATTTGAGCGAGAGCTCTTTCTTGAGCGTTCCGGCCGCGGCCATCTGGTCGAGCTCGGTAGCAAGCGTGGACAGCAATGTCATTCGATTCCCTCGGATACGCGGGCTCGCGGGTGCGCGGGCTCCGCGGTAGTGAAGTCGAGTCAGAACCGCGAGCCCGCGAGCCCGCGTACCCGCGCAACCTTATTCGTAGTCGTACTTCAAATCCCGCCGATAGCACGTCTGCGCTTCCATATCGAATACGACGCACGAATCGATGGGGCGCGAATAGACGTGCATGCTCACCGCGCGTTCGTTCCACTCGGCGAGGTTCTGGATGCGGTGAATGGTCTGTGTCTTGTCGACGGTGTTGAGCGGTCCGCCGGGAACGGCGAGCTCGTTGGTCAGGTGCTGCATGTCGATCTGTGTTGCGCCGGCGATGCAGTCGATGCCGACCACCTGCTCGTTTTCCGGTGTGTTACATCGAATCTTCTTGAAGTTCTCGACGAGCAGCTTTCCTTCGTACATCGACATCCAGCCGAGTTGCCCGTTGTGCGTGTGCAGCGGCGTCTTCACACCGATCGGCCAGCAGATGATCATCGCTTCGAGCATCTCGTTGCGAAACACTTTATTTCGCGTGTGACGCTCCGGAAGCCAGTGTTTGTATCTCTCCAGATCTTCGCGGCGAAGCGAGTAGGATACGAGGAACTCGTACATCCTCTGTTTCGTAATCAACCCCTCGGACAACTTTCGCAGCCCGTCGATGAACTCATCCACCGGAAGGGCAACGGGGTCGGCGACATGGGCGGGCTGCTGCGGAATTGAAACCGAATCCGGTGTTTCCATCGTAGTTCCCTCGATTCGATCAACTATATCGCGGTCTCGAGAAAGCGAAAGGAGTACCTATGAAACGACTCTCACTCGTCGCCCTCTGTCTTCTTTTCTCCATGGCAGCGCTCGCCGCTGACGCCCCGAAGCCCCAGCTCTTCATGATTCACGAGGAGATCGCCGTCCCCGGCATGATCCCGCAGTACGAAGCCGTCACGAAGGACCTGATCAAGATCTTTGCCGAGAAGAAACTCACGTCGGCTTCGTTCGTGGTCAACACCTACATGACGACCGATCTCCACTACCTCTACGTCACTCCGATCGCGAACTGGGGACAGATCGACGCGGCTTACAAGGACTGGATGGGCCTGCCGGAGGTGGTCGGCAAGGACAAGTTCGACGACATGATGAAGCGCGGGAGCGCCGCCACGGTCTCGTACAGCGACACGGTCGCCGCAAAGCGCGATGACCTCTCCTACGTGCCGGAGAACCCGCGCGTGAAACCGGAGGAGGCGACGTTCGGACGACTCGAGTACTACTACCTGAAGCCGGGGACGGATCAACAGGCCGAGCAGATCGCGAAGGACTACGTCGCGCTGTTCAAGTCGAAGAAGATCGCGGACGGCTTCACGATCTACACGGCCATGAGTGGAACTGACCTGCCGCTGCTCGTCGCGGTCATCACGGCCAAGAGCCCGGCCGACTTCGCAGCGGCGGATGAGAAAAACTCCGCCGCGCTCGGCGACGCGCTGCGCGCGCTGCAGGCACGCGCACTCGCGATCACACGCCGCCTCGAGCGAAGGGATTCGTTCTTCCGTCCGGATCTCTCGTACATGCCGGCGGCGGTGAAGTAGGCAGCAGACAGCAGACAGCGGGCAGCAGACAGCAGGGGCGGATCGCAGGTTTTTCCTGCTGTCTGCTATCTGCTGCCTGCTGCCTCTCCAGTGGTAGCATGCGCGGCGCTATGGGTCAGAACGTCGCCGTCCTCGGCGCGCAATGGGGAGACGAAGGAAAGGGGAAGATCGTCGATCTTCTCTGCGAGTCCTTCGATGTCGTCGCCCGTTATCAGGGCGGTCATAACGCAGGCCACACAGTCAAATTCGGCGACAAGCATTTTGCGCTGCGCCTGATCCCGTCCGGAATCCTGCATGCGAACAAGCTCTGCCTGCTGGGCAACGGGATGGTCATCGATCCCGCCGCGCTGCTCGAAGAGATCGCGAATCTGCGCGGTCTCGGCGTCACGATCGACAGCAATCTGAAGATCAGCGAGTCGGCGCATGTGATCCTGCCGTATCACAAGGCGCTCGACCTCGCGCGAGAAGAGGCCGCCGGCACCGCGAAGATCGGCACGACGGGACGCGGCATCGGCCCCGCGTACGAGTCGAAGGTCGGACGCTATGGCATTCGCGTCGCCGATCTGCTCCATGCTGATGTTCTGAAAGAGAAGATCGAAATGGCGGCGGTCTATCGCCGCGAACCGTTCGATGTCGCGTCTCTGCTGGCCGCGTATCTCGACTTCGGCAGGCAGCTGGCGGAACGGATCATCAACGTCACCCTGCTGATCAACGAGCAGATTCGCGCAGGAAAGAGCGTCATGTTCGAAGGCGCACAGGGAACGATGCTCGACGTCGATCACGGGACGTATCCGTTCGTGACGTCATCGAGTACGTGCGTCGGCGGTATCTGCACGGGACTCGGCGTGGCGCCGAAGCACATCCACAAAGTGATTGGCGTGGTGAAGGCATACAGCACGCGTGTCGGTTCGGGGCCGTTCCCGACGGAGCTCGAAAACGAAATGGGTGAGCATCTCCGTAAGCGCGGCAACGAATTTGGAACCGTGACCGGACGGCCCCGACGCACCGGATGGTTAGACCTCGTGGTGCTCCGCAACTGCGCGATGATCAACGGACTCGACGAGCTCGCGATCACCAAGCTCGATGTGCTCGACGAGCTCGAGGAGATCGAAGTGTGTACTGCGTACGACAATCGCGGTACTCCGGCGTACAAGCGCATGAAGGGATGGAAGACCTCGACCGTCGGAATGACGTCGTACGCTGAGCTCCCGCAGGCAGCGAAGGATTACGTGCAGTTCATCGAAGACGAAACCGGCGCGAAAGCGTCGATCATCTCCACCGGTCCGCGCCGTGAAGAGACGATCGTCCGCTAACTACTCTGCCGGCGGATCTTCGCCGTCCTCCTCGGGTTCGAGCTTACGCTGAAGGTCCGTAAAACCGGGAAGTGCGCGCACCGACGCGAGGTCGTTGTCTCGATTCACCAGCCCCTCCGGCACATCGTGGCGCGACGCGAGAGCGTTCAGAACGTTGAGCGCTTCCTCTGCTTTTCCCGTCACCGCAAGCAAACAGGCGCGGTTGTAGGTTGGAATCCAGCCGTCCGGGCGCAGCGCTTCCGCGCGGCGGAAAAGCGCGTCAGCCTCTTCTGTGTGTCCGAGACGCCGCGCGCAATTCCCCTGCTGGACGACCGAGCGCACATCGGACGGAAGCATCCGCGCGGACTTCGCGTAATTCTCAGAGGCGTGGGCGTAGTCTCCCCGCTCGTAGTAGAGATCACCGAGCCGCCGGTAGACGCGCGGAAAGGAGGGATCGGCGGCGATTCCCTTGCGATACCACGCCTCGGCTTCGCGCTGATGTCCGCGCAGCGACTCGAGAAAACCGAGGTTCGCCATGACTTCGGCGAAGTTGGGATTCAATGAGAGCGCGACCCGATATTCCTTTTCGGCGCCGTCGAGTTTCCCTTCGCTCAACGCAAGCGTGCCGAGGAGCGCATGGACGCGAAACTGCGTGGGGTCGATGGCGAGAGACTCACTGTAATGACGGATCGCCTCTTCGCGATTGCCCGTCTTGATTCCGATCAGACCGAGAACGTTGATCGCCGAGACGTTCCGAGGCGTCGCCGCGATGATCTCCTCGAGGAGTTTGCGCGACTGATCCCATTTCTGCTGCTGCGCGAAGTGGCGCGCATCCTCGAGCTTGTTGTGAATCGGAAGCCCATCTTTGGGATCGATTCCCTGCATCGCCGAGCGCTCACCATGCGGCGCCAGATAGCCGAGCGCCTGCAGCGATTCCTCCGTCTCGCGGGAGATCGGGTTGGCTGCTGCCTTCACCGCGTGGCGGCCGCTACTCTCCATCAACGCGGTCAGTTCACTGCTCAACTTTGCAGCGACACGCGGCTGCTCTGCGATGACGTTAACCAGCTCGTGAGGATCCTTCGCCAGGTCATAGAGCTCCGGACGCGGCGCACGGATGTACTTGTAGCCAGCATCGCGCAGCGCGTAGAGCGGCGCCATTCCGAAGCCGACTTCTGAGAGCAGAGACTCGGAATACTGCGGGAGCTGCGGAGGCGTGTCCTTCCCGCGCAGCGCACCAAGGAGACTCTGGCCATCGATCGCGTCCGCGCGCGGCAGGCCGAGAATGTCGAGCACAGTCGGCGTGATGTCGACCGAGCGGACAGGCGCATCGTAGACGCGCGAACCAAAGAGCTTCGGGTATCGAAGGATGAGCGGCACGCGCACGGTCGCGTCGTAGACGAACACCGCATGAGTCTTCTCTCCATGCTCACCGAGGCTTTCGCCATGATCGGCCGTGAGAATGATGAGCGTGTCGTCGAGCACTCCGTCCTGGCGGAGCGTGTCGATGATCTTCGCGATCTGATGATCGACGCCGGCGATCTCCGCATCGTAGGGGGAGACTGCGAGCGCTGCGTCCGCGCCTGCCGCACGATACGGCTGATGAGGATCGAAGAAATGGATCCACGTAAAGAACGGCTTCGAGTGCTCACGGTTCCAGCCATCGAGCCATTGGAGAAAGCGGGCGGCCGTCTTCGGTGCCTGCCGTTCGCGGATCATGAAGAGCTTCGGATCATCCTCGGCCCAAAGATCGTCGTCGTAAGACTCGAAGCCCTGATCGAGGTGATAACGCCGATTGAGCACGAGTGCTGAGACGAATGCGTGCGTCGTGTAACCGGCGGTGTGCAGTCGTTCGGCGAGCGTGACCGCATCATCACCAAGCGCGTATGCACCGTTGTCGCGAACGCCGTGAGCCACCGGATAGAGACCGGTGAAGATGGATGTATGTGCGGGCATCGTGATCGGTGCAGAACCAATCGCATTCGCGCAGCGCACTCCCTCCGACGCGAGCCTGTCGATGGCAGGCGTACGCGCGAGATGGAAGCCGTAGCATCCCAGGTGATCCGCGCGAAGTGTGTCGATCGTGATGATCAAAACGTTCGGGCGAGAGCCGTGGTGGCAAGACATGAAGAAGGCAACCACGGCCGCAACCATCCAAAAACGGCAAATTCTGGTCCGATGATTCATCAGAAGGCGTAATATACCGACCGGCCGTTCTTCGTCCAATCATTGAAAGCGGGAGTGTTTGATGAAACGCAGTGTGTTTCTGTTTCTCGTTTTTGTTCTTGCAGTTCCTGCAATTGCCGACGTGACACTGACGGATCGTCAATCCGCTCTTCGCATCGTCGCCGATTCGGGTCTTACCCCTGAACAGAAGCAGGCACTGCGAGACGCCAACAAGGCGAAACGCGATGCGAAGAAGGCGAAGCAGGGCGGACGTGCGATGAGAATCGCATCTGATGCGGCGCTCACACCTGGAGAGAAGCAGGCTTTGCGCGATGCGAACAAAGCAAAGCGCGATGCCAAGAGAGCGCGGCGCGGAAAGTTCTCCAAATACGGAAGCGATTCGCTGACCGCTCGCCCCGATGCGACCGGCTCGGTTCAGCTGATCGATGCCGGTGGCCTCAAATACTTCATCAACACGAACATCACGTTCTCCACGAGCTCATCTGCGTCCGGAGCCGCCTCCGAGGCGTCGTATAGCGCGCCGATCGCCGCATCCACCAGCGCGGGCGGCACGGTCATGTCGTCGCTGAGCGACATGTTCGACGGCTATCAGGGCCTCTGCGTCAGTCTCACGAACGCGACAGGGCCTTGCCAGACCGGCAATGCCAACTACGTGATGTACGAAAAGAACGGGCCGGCGACCGTCGACGCGACGGTACCCGCCACCCCCACCTGCACGAATCGTCAGTATGTTTGGCCGGCCCAGACGATCGGGGGACTGAGTGTCTACCGCAAGGTCTTCGTTCCGACGAACGACCGGTTCATCCGCTGGACGAACTTCTATACGAACACGACCGGTGCACCCATCACGTTTACGACGATCACGTCGAACAATCTCGGCTCGGACTCCAACACCAAGATCGTCACGTCGTCGAGCGGTGACGCGATTGCGACGACCAGCGACAGCTGGGTGACCACGTTCCAGAACTATTCAGGCAACTCATCGTCCGATCCTCGCATCGGCCATGTCTTCCAGGGATCGAGCAGCCCGGGGACTCCTGTTTCAATCATCAATTTCGCAGACGGCGACGACAACCCGTACTGGGGTTACTCGATCACGCTTGCTCCTGGGCAGACGAAAGCGATCACCAACTTCGCAACTGGCCTCGGCAGCAAGGCGGCCGCGGCGACTCAGGCAGCAGCACTCGCGACGTTTGGCGCGACCACGCAGCAGTGTTACTCCGCCACGGAGCTCGGCCAGATCGCGAACTTCGCAGCAGGGGCCGACCTCTCGATCACAAAGACTGCCTCGACGAGCTCGACATCGCCTACGTTCCCGTTCAGCTACACGATCAACGTCAACAACGCCGGCCCGAATACGGCAACCTCAGTGCAGGTCACCGATGTTCTTCCGGCGAGCGTGAACTACGTGAGCGCCAGCGGCACGGGGTGGACGTGCGGTTTCGCAACCGGAACCGTCACATGCACGTTACCCTCGCTCGCTGTCGGCGCGGCGAATCCGATCACGATCAATGTGACCGCCAGAAACACGCCCGCGACGTCGAGCAATACCGCGACGGTATCATCGGCTACCACGGATCCGACTCCGGCAAACAACTCGAGCGCTGCCGCGGTCGTCGCGATTGTGGCAGTGATCCCGACGCTCGATCCCTCGATGCTCGCGGCACTGGCAGCAGTCCTCGCGATGGTTGCTGTGTTCGCGATGAAACGAAACGGATGAGGTAAGAGTCAGCGATCTTTTTCGAAACGCCCTCTCGCAAGAGAGGGCGTTTTCGTATTGGTCACTTCGCACAGGCTGTGGAGGACCGGGATAAGCCACAAGACCACTACAGCAGCACGCTCTTGAAGTAATCGATCGTGCGCGTGAGGCCGGTTTCCAGCGGCACCACCGGCTCCCACTTCAGAATCGATTTCGCCTTCGTGATGTCCGGTCTGCGGATCTTCGGATCATCTTCGGGCAGCGCGCGAAACTCGATCGGCGCGCTCGTTCCCGTCAGGCGCTTGATCTCCTGCGCGAACTGCAGCACGGTCATCTCGTTCGGGTTGCCGATGTTGGTCGGCATCTTCTCGTCGGACATCAGCAGGCGATAGATCCCTTCGACGAGATCCGACACATAGCAGAACGAGCGCGTCTGCGATCCGTCGCCGAACACCGTCATCGGCTCGTTGCGCAGAGCCTGCGAGATGAACGCCGGCACGACGCGTCCATCATTGACGCGCATCCGCTCGCCATACGTGTTGAAGATGCGAACGATGCGCGTATCGACGCCATGAAACCGCTGATACGCCATCGTCATCGCTTCGGCGAAGCGCTTGGCCTCGTCGTAGACACCACGCGGTCCAACGGGATTCACGTTGCCCCAGTAGTCTTCTTTCTGCGGATGCACCAGCGGATCGCCATACACCTCGGACGTCGACGCGATGAGATAGCGCGCGTTCTTGTCTTTCGCGACACCAAGAGTCTTGTGCGTGCCGAGGGAGCCGACCTTCAGCGTTTGAATCGGTTTCTCGAGGTAATCGATCGGACTCGCGGGCGACGCGAAGTGCAGCACGTAATCGAGCGGCCCATCGACGTGGATGTAGTTCGTTACGTCGTATTTCACGAACGAGAAGGCGTCGCGGCCGAAAAGATGCTCGATGTTCTTCGGGCTGCCGGTAATGAAGTTGTCCATGCAGATGACTTCATGGCCGCGAGAGAGGAACAACTCGCAGAGGTGTGAGCCGAGGAAGCCGGCACCGCCGGTGATGAGCGCGCGGCCCATTACTTGGCACGCCCCACGGAGAAGTAGCGAAAGCCTTCGCTCTTCATTCGCTGCGGATCATAGACGTTGCGTAGATCGATGATGACCGGCTGCTTCAGCGCGGTCTTGATGCGCTGGAGATTGAGCGCACGAAACTCGTTCCATTCCGTCGCGATCACAAGTGCGTCCGCACCGGTCGCGCAGTCATACGCGTCGTGACAGAAGTCGATGCCCTGGAACATCGTCTTCGCGTTATCCATCGCCTGCGGGTCGTAAGCACGGATCGTCGCGCCCTGCTTCTGCAGTCCGGCAATCAGGGGCAGCGTCGGAGAGTCGCGCATGTCGTCGGTCTCCGGCTTGAATGCAAGGCCGAGGACGCCGACGACTTTACCGCTGACGTCGCCGAGGGCTTCCGAAACTTTGACGACCATCCGCTCCTTGATCTCCTGATTGACGCGGAGCACTGCTTCGATGATCTGGAAGTTGTAGTCGTACTGACGCGCGATGTCGGCGACTGCGAGTGTGTCCTTCGGAAAACAGGAGCCACCGAAGCCGGGACCGGCCTGCAGGAACTTCGGCCCGATGCGCGAGTCGAGGCCCATTCCGATCGCAACATCGTGCACATCGCCGCCGATCTTCTCGCAGAGAACCGCGATCTCGTTGATGAACGAGATCTTCGTTGCGAGGAATCCGTTCGACGCGTACTTGATCAATTCCGACGACTCCACATTCGTGACGACGAACGGAATCTCGAGGTAGTGCAGCGGTGCATAGATCTCCTTCATCAGGTCGATCGACTCCCGATCGGATGCGCCGATGACGACGCGGTCCGGTTTCATGAAGTCCTCGATGGCTGAGCCTTCGCGCAGGAACTCCGGATTGGAGACGACAGACGCCTTATGTCCGCTGCCGCTCTCCGTGATGATCTTTTCGATCATGCGGCCCGTACCGATGGGCACCGTCGACTTCGTGATGACCAGCTTCGGACCGTTCATGTGCTGCGCGATCGTGCGCGCAACGTCTTCGACGTAACGAAGGTCGGCGGAGCCATCGGGACGCGGTGGCGTGCCGACCGCGATGAAGATCGCGCGCGCTCGCTGAATCGAGCTCGCCAGATCCGTCGTGAAGTTCAGACGTCCTTCGTGGACGTTCTTGCTGACCAGTTTGTCGAGTCCCGGTTCGTAAATCGGGATCTTGCCTTGCCTGAGAGCCTGGATCTTGTTGACATCGATGTCGACGCAGGTGACTTCATTTCCAAAGTCGGCAAGGCCTGCACCGGTGACGAGGCCTACGTAGCCCGTCCCGATCACCGCAATTTGCACAGGAATCCTCCAAGAAAAACCGCGCGGATGTTAGCAGAAGACGCTCTTCCTCCGCGTTCTCCGCGCCTCCGCGTGAGAACGGTTTGACGCGGAGACGCGGAGAACGCGGAGGGATTTACGGCTTGGCGCTGTTGGGCGTCTCGCTCGGTTCCGGTACCGGCGGCACGGCGGGCACCGTCTTCTGATCGGTGTCATACCGCTTCTCGATCCCCTTCTGCTGCCGATTGCGAATCAACCAGCGAAGCATCTTCGACTCGTTGATGCCGATCAGGATGTCGTTGATCGATTCGTAGACGCTCGGATCGTTGACGATTTTTCCAGCAGTTCCTTCGCCGGTGTTGATCTTCTTCACCGTCTCGTCGAGTTGCGTCACGAGCGACTTGAACTCGGTCAGCGCCTGATCTCCGTATTCCTTGTCGTTCAACAGGCGTGGAACCAGCCCCTGCCCTTCCTTGAGCGACGCGGAGAAGACGGCGAGATTCGCGGACGTCGTGCGCAAATTGTCGACGAGCTCGTAAACCTTCTTCTTCCCTTCAGGATCGCTGAGCAGCGCAGGCAATGCGCCGTTGCCTCCCTCGAGGTCGCGCTGCACGTGACTCGTGATCGCCGCAAGCGACGTGGCACTCGAGGAGAGTGACGTCGTGAGCTGATTGGCAAACTGCTCGTCGTAGACGAGCTTTCCGACGACGCCCTTGCCGCTCTCGACGTGCGACAGGATCGCGTTCGTCTTGTTGAGCGTCGTGAGCACGGTGTCCGTCAGGCGCTGCTTCGTATCCGGCGCGCTGGTCAGCTCGCCGAGGACACCCTCGCCACGATCGACACGAGCGAGGACGTTCTTGAGCGAATACGAGATCTGCACGAAATTGTCGACGAGATCCTCACCCGAGGAAATGAGCTGATCGACGTTCGTCTGGCGCTGCGCCGGAATCGTCGAGCCGGGATCGACAGCGTCGAAACGCGGGCTGCCAGGAGTGATGTCGATGTAGTTGTCACCAGCCAGCAGACCGAGCTTCTTCAGACGCGCACGCGAATCGCCGCGAATACGCTCCGCATACTTGCGATCGACGAGCAGCGAGATCTGCACATCCTTCGCCTTCGGATCGCGCGGCAGACGGATGTCCTTGACGACGCCAACCGTCACACCGGAGATCTTCACCGGATTGCCCTCAGCGAGTCCGGCCACGCTGTCGAAGCGGACTTCGTATTCGTTCTTGCGCGAGAAGATCTTCTGCTCGGATCCAATCACGAAGATGAACACCATCAGGATGATCACCGCGATCGAAACGAGCATTCCGACGCGAATCGACTTCTCTTTGGATGCAGGTGCCATGATTTTCCAGTTCCGAGTGACGAGTGATGAGTGTCGAGTTTTTTCTCTCGTCACTCACTACTCCTCACTCACTACTCGTCACTCGTTACTCATTTCGTCGGCTGCGCGGCAGAGACCGCGCTGGCCTTGAAGAATTCGCGAAGGATCGGATGATCGGAATCGCGGGCTTCGTCCATCGTGCCCACCCATTCAAAAACGCCTTTGTTCAGAAACGCAATGCGATCGCCGACCGAGAACGCCGACTGAATGTCGTGTGTCACCACGACCGATGTCACGTTCAGTTTCGACTGCAGATCGATGATCAGCTCGTTGATCGCCTTGGCCGTGATCGGATCGAGACCCGTCGTCGGCTCATCGTAGAGAATCATTTTCGGATCGAGCACGATCGAGCGCGCCAATCCAACACGCTTGCGCATGCCTCCGGACAGATCGACGGGCATCAGATGCTCTGTCTGAGGAAGGTGAACCAGCTCGAGCCGCTCGCGCACCGCACGTGCGATCTCTTCCTCACCCATTTCCGTATGCTCGCGTAGCGGGAACGCGACGTTCTCGAAAACAGTCATCGAATCGAAGAGCGCGCCGCTCTGGAACAACATCCCGAATTTCTTGCGCACGCGATACAGCTCTTCTTCGGGAAGATCGGTGATGTCTTCCTCTTCGACGAACACACGGCCGGAGTCCGGCGCCTCGAGGCCGAGCATATGGCGCAGCGTCACGGACTTTCCCGTACCGGAACCGCCGAGGATGACGAGGACTTCGCCGCGGTAGACGGTGAGATCCGCTCCGCGCAGCACCTCTTTGCGCCCGTATGCCTTGTAGACATCGCGGAACTCGACGAACGGCTCGCGCACGTGCGCGCGCCGCTCCGGAGTGTCGCGGGTCAATGCCCGGCGGTCAGCTGGCGTCGTCGTGCTCATCAGAAAGCGAGAAGAAACAACTTCGTGAGAAAGAAATCCATGATGAGGATCGTGATCGACGCCGTGACGACGGTGGCCGTCGTCGAGCGCCCGACCCCATCGGCTCCGCCGGTCGTGCGAAGACCGTTGTAGCAGGCGATCAGCCCGATCGCGAATCCGAAAAAGAATGTCTTGCCGATGCCCGACGCGAGGTCGTTGTACTTCACCGTCTCGATGACACTGCGCGTGTAGAAATTCGCGTTGAGGTGCAGTGAACCGACGGCGATCAGGAGTCCACCGAAGATTCCGATGAAATTGGCGAGCACGGTGAGCAGCGGCAGCATCACGGTCGTAGCGATGACGCGCGGCACGACGAGCTTCCGTACGGGATTCGTCGCAAGAGCGCGCAGCGCGTCGATCTGCTCCGTGACTTTCATCGTACCGAGCTCCGCAGTGATGCCCGCGCCAACGCGTCCGCCAACCATGAGCGACATCAATACGGGCGCCAGCTCCCGAATGAGCGAGAGCGAGACGACCTTGCCGATGAAGAGTGAGCCCCCAAAGTCAGCCAGCGAGTAGGCGGTCTGCAGCGCGAGCACCATGCCGATGAACAGCGAGGTGATGCCGACAATGGAAAACGAGCGCACACCAATCTGATCGAACTGCGCGATCAGCAGCGGCATCTCGATCTTGCCGTCCCACGCCTGCTGCACCGTCTGACCACCGAGCGTCATCAGCTCGCCGATGTAGAAGAGTGCGGATTCCCCCTTCTCTCGCAGGCGCTCGAGGAAGCCGGGCTCGGAGTGGGTAGCTGCGATGACGGAGTCGGTCATGTTCGAATTGCGAGAGTGTAAACGATGGGGCGCGCGGTTACGCGGATACGCGGGTACGCGGCCGGTCTCGGCCATCCTCCACCGCGAGCCCGCGCATCCGCGAGCCCCGTAACCACAATCAATCGCCAAAAATCCTATGCATCAGTCTGCGAATCGCACTATCTCTTCGACGCTGCGCCTCTGTTTTCGGTGCCGCCTCGGCTCGCGGAAACATGAGCTCGTTGTCCTGCATCAATGGTGACGGCTCGCCGCTGCCGGCGTGCAGCGGGCAGACTGACGCAGGTTCCGTTCCGGCGGCGAAGACCTCGCCGCGCGTCGTCGGACAATACGGCGTCGCGAGCATTCCCGATTCCGGATCGATCTGCCGCTCGACGACACTCTCCGGACGCTTCCAATCGACGTCCGGAATCGTTCCGACGATGCGATTCATATGTGCGGTCCAGATCGGCACACACGCATCGCCGCCGGCGAGCCTCACGCTGTGCCCGTCATCGAAACCAACCCACACGAGCGAAAGAATGCGCGGCGAGTAGCCGATGAACCACGCGTCGCGATAGTTGCTCGTCGTGCCTGTCTTTCCCGCGAAGGCCCGGTCGAAGCCGAGCTGCCGCGCCTTGCCTGCGGTACCGTAGTTGAAGACGTCCTTGAGAATGTCGTTCATGACGTAGCAGATGTTGGCGGGAGCGACGCGCCGCATTTTCACCTCGCGGCTCTCGAGCAGCTTTCCGTCGCGCGTCGCCACGGCAAGGATCGAGATCGGCTCCGCCTTCACGCCGAGATTCGCAAACGCGGAGTACGCGTACGCGATCTCGAGCGGCGTGACCTCGAACGCGCCGAGTGCAATCGATGGATAGGGCTCCAGCCGCGACTGTATGCCGATCGCTGACGCCTCCTTCACGACGTTCGGCACGCCGGCGTCGATCGCCGCGCGCACAGCTGGGATGTTGTACGAATGCGCGAGCGCCTCGCGCACCGTGACATGGCCGTGGAACTTCAGATCGTAGTTCTGCGGCTGCCACACGGCCGATCCGCTCTTCACGGAAATCGGCGAGTCGTCGAGCACGGTCGCCGCGGTGAGCGCGTTGTGCTCCCTCGCCGGATCCATCGCCGCGATGTAGACGAACGGCTTGAAGAGCGATCCTGGTTGACGCTTCGCCTGGATCGCACGATTGAACTGTGTCTTCGAGTAATTGCGGCCACCGACGAGCGCCTTCACATATCCAGTGCCCGGCTGAATCGTCACGATGACGCCTTCCAGCGGCACAGGCGACTTCTTGATGTGTGGATAGCGCTTGTTGAGCGACTCGATTCCGGTGTCGAGCGCCTGCTCCGCCGAGCGCTGCATCACGGTGTCGAGCGTCGTGAAGATGCGCAACCCTTCCGTCTTCAACTGCGTTTCCGGATAGGTCTCGCGCAATTGCTTCATCACGAGATCGACGAAGAATGGCGCGCTGCGCGAAGTCTTCGGAAAGCGCGTCACTGCAAGCGATTGCGCGACAGTCTGCGCGTAGACGTCCGGCGTGATCATTCCCTGATCGCGCATCAACTGCAGCACGGTGTCACGGCGCGGCTTCGCACGCTCGGGATGGTTCAGCGGCGACAACACATTCGGCGACCGGATGATCCCTGCCAGCGTCGCCGCCTCGGGCAGCGTCAGATAGGTCACATGCTTGCCGAAGTAGACCTGCGATGCCTGTTCGACACCGATGATCTGCACCGCGCCGTTCTGACCGAGGTAGATCTCGTTGAGGTAAGCCTCGAGGATGTCCTGCTTGGAGTAGCGCGCCTCGAGCAGGATCGCCATCAGCGCCTCCTGCCCCTTGCGGCGCCATGAACGCTCCGGATTGAGATAGAGATTCTTGACGAGCTGCTGCGTCAGCGTCGAGCCGCCGTGCGTGAAGGACTTCTGACGCAGATCGGTGGCGAGCGCACCGAGCGTGCCGCGAATCGAGATCCCTTCGTGGTGGTAGAAGTTCTTGTCTTCCGTGGCGATGATCGCGTTGATCAGCACCTGCGGCACCGCATCGAGCTTCACCGGCAGCCGGTCTTCCATCTCGTTGTCGAAGATGGAGGTGATGAGCTCCGGCTCGATGCGCACGCCGCGAAGCGAGACGCCGTCATCGAGCCGCTTCACATCGCGCACTTCCGCGCCGTCGAAGTTGATGACGACCGGCAGCGCATGGAACTCGATGTCGGGATAGTCGAAGTTCTGAAGGAAGATCTCCAGATTGCCGTCGACGTAGCGATACTCACCGGGATTCGAGACGCGCTCACGCACTTCGTGATAGCCGGCGTGATTCAGCTTCGGCTCGAGCAGCGCGCGCGGATACGTCATCCCCGGGACGAGCGGCGTCGCATCGGAGTAAACACGGCTCGGCAGATCCCATCGCCGCGACGAATCGAATTTCTTCGTGACGGTAACGTACGTGAAGCCGACGAAGCCGATGAAGGCAACGAAGACGACCATCACCAGCGTGGCCAGGCCGGCGGAGTGGCGCCACAGAAAGTCTTTGAATCCCGAGCGTTTCGATTTTGGCATTGGTTACGCGGTTACGCGGATACGCGGGCACGCGGTAGAACCCCACCGCGAGCCCGCGGGCCCGCGAGCCCTCGTATCCATTACATCGATGACATCGCGTTCAGGAATTCCGCATTCGACCGCGTCTTGTCGAGCTTCTCGATGAGCAGTTCCATCGACTCGACGGTCGAGAGCGGCGAGAACACCTTGCGCAGCACCCAGACACGGTTGAGCTCGGGCTTCTCGAGGAGCAGCTCTTCCTTGCGAGTGCCCGACTTGTTGATGTCGATCGCAGGGAAAACGCGCTTGTCGGAGAGCTTGCGGTCGAGGTGCACTTCCATGTTGCCCGTGCCCTTGAACTCTTCGAAGATGACATCGTCCATGCGCGAGCCGGTGTCGATGAGCGCGGTCGCGATGATCGTCAGCGAGCCGCCTTCCTCGACATTACGCGCGGAGCCGAAGAAGCGCTTCGGACGCTGCAGTGCGTTGGAGTCGACGCCGCCCGAGAGCACCTTGCCCGACGGCGGCACGACGGTGTTGTAGGCGCGCGCGAGACGCGTGATCGAGTCGAGAAGGATCACGACGTCACGCTTGTGCTCGACGAGGCGCTTCGCCTTCTCGATGACCATCTCCGCGACCTGCACGTGACGCGAGGCCGGCTCGTCGAAGGTCGACGAGATGACTTCGCCCTTCACGCTGCGCTGCATGTCGGTGACTTCTTCCGGCCGCTCGTCGATCAGCAGAACGATCAGCGTAACCTCGGGATGATTCGTGGTGATGGCGTTGGCCATCGCCTGCAGCAGCATCGTCTTACCGGTGCGCGGCGGCGCGACGATCAGACCGCGTTGCCCCTTACCGACCGGCGCGATGAGATCGAGCACGCGCGAGGACATGTTGCCCTGCACCTCGAGCTTGATGCGATGCTGCGGATAGAGGGGCGTGAGGTTGTCGAAGAGGTTCTTCTCGCGAGCAACATCGGGATGCTCGAAGTTGACCGCTTCGACTTTGATCAGCGCGAAGTAGCGCTCGCCTTCCTTCGGCGGGCGGACCTGACCGGAGATCGTGTCGCCGGTGCGCAGATCGAAGCGGCGGATCTGCGATGGGGAAACATAGATGTCGTCGGGACCTGGAAGGTAGTTGTACTCGGGTGCACGGAGAAAACCGAAACCATCCGGCAGACACTCGAGGACACCTTCGGAGAAGATGAGGCCCGACTTCTCGGTCTGCGCGCCGAGGATCCCGAAGATCAGATCCTGCTTGCGCATGCCGGTGGCGTTCTCGACTCCAAGATCTTTCGCGAGCTTGGAGAGATCGGGAAGCTTCATCTCTTTCAGGATGCGGATGTCGAGCGTCTCGGCAGCGGACTGCTGTTCCTTCTGCTGCTTCGCAGCGGAGCCATTGCCGTTGGTCTCAACGACCGGTTCCTGTGGGGCGACAGGCGCGATCGCCTGTAGTTCTTCTTCCTGAGCAGGCGAGGGCGCCTGCTCCTCCACCGGAGGTTCTTCTTCGACGGGTGCAGCGACCGCCTTCTTGCGCGGAGCGCGCTTCGGCTTTTCCGGTTTTTCCGGGAGCGTTGCAACTGCCGTCGTTTCGTTATCGATTTCCTGTTCCATTTGGGTCCCTCACTCAAAGTCGCGAGATGATCTCGCGCCGCACCTGGTCGATTCCCTTCTTCGTCATCACCGAGGCGGCGATGAGATCGGAAGGATCGACCTCCAGCTCACGGGCGATCATCGAACGCTGCTTCACGAGCTCGTTGTTGGACAACTTGTCGCTCTTGGTCAACACGATCTTGAAGTCGATCCCTGCGGACTGTGTCCACGCGGTCATTTGCCGATCGTGTTCGCTCGGTTCACGCCTCACATCCATCAGTAGAAAGATCAGCCGGAGCGATTCCGCTCCGTCGAGATAGCCTCGAACCAGCTCCCCCCACGACTTCATCATCGTCTTCGGCACCTTCGCGTATCCGTAACCGGGAAGGTCGACGATGTGGAACTGCTCGTTGATCAGATAGAAGTGAATCGCCTGGGTCTTCCCCGGGGTCTGGCTGACTCTTGCGATCTTCTTCCGGTTGAGTACTGCGTTGATCAGACTCGATTTGCCCACGTTGGAGCGGCCCACCATTGCGAACTGTGGCCGCTTGTCACGCGGGAAATCGCCGGGCGCATAGGCAGCCCGATCAAACTGTACCGACCGAATGTCCAAACTGATTGTTCTTGCTCTTCGTGCAACGCCACGGCTGACGTCAAACGGGATGCTGTTAGTCGGGGAGTGTGCAGAAGTGCGGTATTGAGGAAACTAGAAAGGTTGTACAGCGGTGATTGTGCTGAAAAAAAACTGGAAGTCAACTGAAGGTGTAGGACAGGCGCCCCCGCCTGTCCCACGATCTCGATAGGACAGGCGCGGGCGCCTGTCCTACACATTCGTTAGTGGGTCATCGGTGGCTCGATCGTTTTCTCCGGCTCTGGAAGCTTTTCCTTCGTCGCTAATGGAACAACCGTGCCATCGAGCGCGAGGGTCATCACTTCATCCATCGACTCGACGAGGTGAAACTCCATCTTCTCGCGCACGTCGGCCGGGATCTCTTCGAGATCGCGCTCGTTGTCCGCGGGGAGAATCACCTTCGTGATTCCTGCGCGCGCGGCAGCGAGGATCTTGTCTTTCACACCACCGACCGGCAGCACTTTGCCGCGCAGCGTGATCTCGCCGGTCATCGCAACGTCGCGATGCACAGGGATCTTCGTCACGGACGACAGCAATGCGGTCGCCATCGTGATGCCGGCCGACGGGCCATCCTTCGGAATCGCACCTTCCGGCACGTGGATGTGAATGTCGAGCGACGAATGAAAATCGGGATCGAGTCCGAAGAGCTCCGCGCGTGAACGGACATAGGACAGCGCGGCGCGCGCCGACTCCTGCATCACGTCGCCGAGTTTTCCCGTCAGCGTGAGCGTTCCCTTGCCGCGCGAGAGCGCAACTTCGGTCGAGAGAATCTCGCCGCCGACTTCCGTCCAGGCGAGGCCAGTCGCGAGACCGATCTCCGACTTGTCGTGAATCTGCTGCGAGCGGAACCTGGCCTTGCCGAGGAGCTCACGGACTTTCTTGCTGTCGATGGTGATCGAGAAATCATCTCCGGCGACGAGCACCTGGCGTGCAACCTTGCGCAACACCGAACCGACTTCGCGCTCGAGATTGCGCACACCCGCCTCGCGCGTATACGAGCCGATCAGCTCTTCGAGTCCGGAATCCTGAAAGTCGATCCTGGCCTCGTCGAGTCCCTGCTCCTGCTTCTGCTTGGGGATCAGGAACTGGCGGCCGATCGCGAGCTTCTCGAGATGCGTGTAGCCGGAGAGCGCGATGATCTCCATGCGATCTTTCAGCGGCGCCGGAATCGTGTGCACCACGTTCGCGGTGGCGATGAACATCACCTTCGAGAGGTCGTACTCGACGTCGAGATAGTGATCGGTGAATGCGTTGTTCTGCTCCGGATCGAGCACTTCGAGCAGCGCCGCGCTGGGATCGCCGCGGAAATCCATCGACATCTTGTCGACTTCATCGAGCAGGAAGACGGGATTCGTCGTCCCCGCTTTCTTCATCCGCTGAATGATCTGACCGGGGAACGCGCCGATGTACGTCCGGCGATGCCCGCGGATCTCCGCCTCATCACGCACGCCGCCGAGCGAGAGGCGAACGAACTTGCGTCCCGTTGCCCGCGCGATCGACTTCGCGAGCGAAGTCTTGCCGACACCCGGAGGCCCGACGAAGCAGAGGATCGTTCCCTTCGGCTGCTTTACGAGCTGGCGTACAGCCAGGAACTCGAGGATGCGGTCCTTGATCTTCTCGAGGCCGTAGTGATCTTCATTGAGGATCTGCTCGGCGAGCTCGATGTCCTTGATCTCTTTCGACTGCTTCTTCCAGGGAACCGACACGAGCCACTCGATGTAATTACGCGAGACCGTGGCCTCGGCGCTCACACCGGGCATCGCTTCGAGACGCTTCAGCTCCTGCAGAGCTTTTTCCTTCGTCTCCTTCGGCATGCCGGCTTCTTCGATCTTCTGGCGGAGCTCTTCGATCTCATCCGAGCGATCGTCCTTGCGACCCAGCTCGTTGTGGATCGCCTTGATCTTCTCGTTGAGGTAGTACTCCTTCTGCGCGCGCTCCATCTGCTTTTTGACTTTGGAGTTGATGCGCTTGTCGATGTTGATCTTTTCGATCTCGATCTCGAGGAAGTCCTG
>JACXTT010002430.1_pt1 | contig 29566 bp, 28 predicted proteins | sample 9270951 | NCBI WGS metagenome assembly JACXTT01 (sample SAMN15532306, study PRJNA645909) | rock metagenome | isolation source: weathered quartz diorite | place: Puerto Rico | collected 2017-06-21 | reverse complement strand
GGCCGCACGTGCTGCGCGCGATAGGGATGCGGGAGGTACGAGGGAGCCGACGCGGGTGGGCTCCGGAGATTGTGAATGAACTCGCGCGGATCGTAACCGGGGCGGGAGACGCACTCGACGCCGGCGCGTCCGGCCGCCGATACTGCGGCGCGGTACTGATTGCGAAAAGCGAGGGGAATCCCCCAAGGGCCTGCGCTGGGTGCGTATGCATATCCGGAGGGGCCGTCCATGAAAATCAGAGGGACGCTTGCGTACTCAGAGCGCGGGTAGGGCTGGTGTGCCTGGGGCCGGGCGGCGAGGTGCGCCAGCACGGCGGCCAGAGCGGCCTCGCTCGAAGTGCGGCGGATCAGCCCGGTATTGAGGAAAAGGAAGCCGCCGGGCAGGGCGAAAGCGTTAGGGTCGTCCGAGCGGATGACGGCTACTTCGGCCAGCGTTTCGGACGGACAGGGCGCGGTCACCTTTTCGGCGAGGCGGTTAACGTACCCAGTCAGGAAAGGATCCTCGACGATCACCGCTTGGCGCCGCACTTCGTTCGCAAGATTTTGGCCAAGCGCACGCTCTTTTTTGTGGGATGCGCTCTGGCCGAAAGCGAGAGCCCCGCTGAGAAGTAAAGCGCGAATGAACCGGAACGTCATCTGCGACTACCTGTTCTCATTGTAAGCCTCGCCTGAATCGCCATTCGTCCACATAGGCCCAGGAATGGGCTCGCGAGATGGAGAAGCTCCGCTGGATCGCCGGCGATTGGAGCTACGGGAGCCGTAATCGAAGGCCGGCTGATCCCGGCCGGCTGGACATCGGATACGTCGCGCTGTTCCTTGGCCTGCGCGTCAACGAGCTGGTCGTGGCGCGCATGGCGGAGAAGGGATTCGCCGATATCCGGGAGAGCCACGGGTACGTCATTCAGCATCTGATCGACGAGGAACGTTCTATTACGGAGTTGGCGGTACGGATGGAAGTGACCCAGCAGGCGGCCTCGAAAGCGGTGGCCGAACTGCTGCGCTTGGGCGTAATCGAGGCGTCCGCCGGCCAGGACCGGCGGGCGAAGCGGATCCGCCTGTCGCGTCGCGGCTGGCGCGCCGTAAAGCTGTCACGTCGCGTGAGGGCCCAAATCGAACGGCGCTTGATCCGAGCGCTGGGCGCCCGCCAATACGCGATGGGCAAGAGGATTCTGCTCGACTGCTTGGACGAGTTGGGAGGGGTGGAGAGAATCAAGGGGCGGCGGATACGTCCGGCGAGTTGAGGGCCGGCTGTACAATCTGGTTGGTATGGACGCCGGGGAGCGCCGCCGGACGGAGGCGGCCATCGCAAAAATCTCCGGGATGAAGAAGGCCGTTGAGACCGATCCCGCGGCCACGCTGCAAGCCTCTCTGGATGCGTCGATGGCGAATGCCAGGAGGCGGTTGTGGAGCATTCTATTTTGGACGGCGCTGGCAGCCATGGCTGCCAGCGCGATTTACTTCGGACGGCGTTAGCCAGGCGGCTACCGCCGAGGGAACCAAACGACAGATCCGGGTGTCTAAGAAAGCGAAAGTGCTTTCAAAAGCGGGCACACTCCGGGTATCACAGCTCGCCGCCAATCGTTCGCGTCATCTAATACTTCACGAGATGCGCGCTGGTTTGAACTGCCTGGCGACTATTGCGTCAACCGCGGCATTCCTTGGATTATTTGGAACGATCCTCGGAATCCTCGGTTCCTTTGGCGGCTGCGGGGGAGAGAAGTCCATGTGTATGGCGGCCTTGGCTCAAGGCCTGTCGAACGCCCTGATACCGGCTGCGCTGGGTTTGATGGTGGCATTGCTGGCGTTGGCCAGCCACTCTCACTTTCGGGCCGAAGTGAAAATGTTCAACCAAGAGATGAGCGCGGCGATTCTCGAAATGGAGAATCGCCTTGCCGCTCTTTCGTAAGAGATGTCTGTATTGCCGGGTGTGGAATGGCGAGGCGTACGCGCGACCTCGCCGCTTCTTTTCGCATGGTATTTCGCGTTGGCAGCCTTGGCGCTGAAATTGTTGGCGCTACGCCGGATGACCGAACTCTCCGCCGGCAAGACCGTGGCCGCTGCGATCACGATCAGCTCTGTTTCTACATTCCTCGTAACCGTGGCGCCCGTCGGCCTGATCCTTTGGGTGTGGCTACATGACTTCGCGGCCCGTAGATTCACGAGCCCGGAGTTTAGCGATCCGGCGATCTGGGTTCCGATGCTGATGACCATAGCGCTGGTAGCTTGCGCGTCAGACGCGCTGGTCCTTCGCGTTGCGTTCGGACAGAGAATCGGCAGACGTGAATTCGGAATACTGATCGCGGCGAACGCGGTCTGGATTGCCTTGATGGCGTCGGCTTTGCTCGCCTATGCTTACACCCATCCGCCGGAGGCGCGACTCCTGCGGGATTCAGTACAGCGGGAACATCAACGCCCTCAGGCCACAAGTTTTTTCGTCACCCCGCCTGGGGTGACAGGTGGCACACACTCACTCCTGAAGCCGAGTCCGGTCGGTGCGGCCGGGGCTCGCCTTCTTGACGCCGGCGATTCCTTTGATTCGACTCCTGCTGAGTCACCTAAATGCGGAGGTGGGTTCGTAGCTGTCGGACGTGGGCCACGCGCCCGATAGCGTTGGTTTGGGCGGCGGCTTAGCGCCGGTTATGATCGCGGATGGCGCTCTTTTCGGGCAGTTAGACTGAGCAGGAAGACACGTTACCAGTGCGTTACAGGTTGTCTGGAGTGCACGCTACGAGGGCTCGGGGGTGGAGTTCTCCGGGTGTTTTTTGCGCTCAAAATGATAGTCGCACCATTCGCGGTAGAGCTCTGAAATCTCCTCGTTGCTCTTCGGCACCCATTGGGTGGCGAGGTCCGGCTCCACTGTTCTCAGGATGTAATTCTTGAAGTAGTCCCCCGTCAACACGCTTCCGATATGCTTCAAGCTGATCGAATATTTCCTCACCCCTCAGGACAGGCCCGGCTTTTGTCTTCAGCGTCTGCGCCAGCGCCTCCAGGTGGTTCTCTAGTTCCTGTAGATTGTCTGAGATCCAGCTTAATTTTGGGGGAGGATAGGCGCCGGCCAACACGCCGATGACGATTGCCAGCCAGAAGCCTCTTTCACCTTCTCCCTCCGGAATCCCGTCGCTTTGCTCCGGCAGCGGTACGTGATACAGCGCAGTGTAAGCAAACCGGGTCCGATGCGGTTGTAGCTAATGCCCAGAACCGAGTTCTTGAGCCCATAGTCAATCGCTCCGCGCCCCCGTCGTACTACTTTCCAGTTCCAGTCCCGTTCGAGGAACCGCAGTTTCCGCCGCGCCAGAAACGGAAAGATAACGCCGATGAGGATGGCTTTGACGATGCCCATTCCGCGAGCCGCATTGTTGGCGCGGCGCTTCTCTTTGTATCACCTTTCGGCTGGAAACATGGAACCTATGGATCTTGTCCTGCTGGGTTGCAGACTGTTGCAGACGGAGTGAGCCTTCGGGCTCATTGTCCGCCAAGTCCGCCTGTCCACTAATTGTGGACAATCGTTTTCTCCGAAAAATGCTGAGGCGCCACGCCGCTCAGTAATCGAGTACCCCGGCCTTGTGGTAGGTTTCCCTCACGCGGGCCAGTTGCTCTTCGGCCTCCAGCAAGCCCAGCGACTGCGCCATCTGGCGGACCGGCATGCGCGGATCGTTGGACCAGAAGATACCGAGGTCTTCGTCTTCGTAATAGTGGAACCCGATCTTGTCGCCGAACTTCTCCTTCAGCGCGTTGCCGTGTTTCAGCTTGGAGCTCCACGGAAGAATCGCGTAGCTCAGATCGATCTGGTGAACCAGGATCTCGCCCGGCTGCTTGGCCTGCGCGACGATCTTGCCGGTCGGCTCAAACACCGAAGCGTTGTTCCGCCAGGTGCTGGAGACGATGTAGCAGCGCTGCTCCATGGCGCGCGCGGCGGGCTGCGAAGTTTGGGGCGACTGGCTCGGCCACGCGACCAGCTCGACGCCCTTACGCGCCAGCTCGCGCCATCCGCGGTCGAACTCCATGTCGTAGCAGATCTGGATGGCCAGCTTGCCGAAATCGCAGTCGAAGACCGGAAGGTCCTTGCCCGGCGTCGTTCCGCCTTCCAGGCTTTTGCCGTCGGTCGAAACCACCAGGTGCACCTTGCGGTAGGTTCCGACGACCTCGCCTGCGCGGCCGACCAGAACCGCGGCGTTCGAGCAGCGCCGCTTGTCATTCGCCTCGCGCAAATAGGTCGGAACGATCACATAGCAGCGGTGCTCGCGCGCGATGCGCGTGAACGTGTCACTCACCGCGCCTTCAAAGGGTACGGATTGCGAGAGGGCGTCCGGGCCCACTTCGCCCGTGATCGCCGCTTCAGGGAGGATTGCCAGGTCGAGGCCGCGGCCGTGTTGGCTCTTGGACTCCTTGACCATACGTTCCAGGATTCCGGCGAGCTGATCGAGCCGCTTCTCAAGCCCCGGATGCACTACCCAAAACGGTTGCACCACTGTGCCCACGATCACCTTGCGCGGCGGCAGGGCTGAACTGCTCGGTCGCGCGACGATCCCGGCGGCGGGGGGAGCGGCTTTCGACACCGCGGCGGCCGAGCCGAGGCTTGTCAGAAATGATCGGCGTTTCAACATTGCCTTCATTGTATGCCCGTCTCGGGATCGGGTCCGAGCGTAGCCAGGAACTGATCGCGCTCGCGGGATAGGGCGGCGCCTTCTCCTCCGCTGGTGGCCAGACTCGCGTAGAAGTACGCCCAGTCCGAAGCTTTCTTGCGCCTCAGGCGCGCGCCTTCGGCGTTTCCTTCGCGCGTCAGGCGGATCCAACGGGTGCGGTAGAGGTCGGCCGTGGAGATCGCGCTTCCGATATGCTGCGCGCCGTCATGAATCGTCTGCTCGGCCTCTGCGAGGCGGTTCTGGCGTTCCAGCGCGAGCGCCTTCCGCCACCATTACGGGCAGTCGGCCTGTGGTTCCGGGTCGGCTGTTGGCTCCGGCGCGCCCCCGGCGCAGGGATCGAAGACGGCGCTCCTCAGGATCAGCTCGCCAAGATTGGCGGCGTCCCTGATCGCATCTGGTGCGGCGGTGACGCGGGCGCGTAGCCATTGCCCATCGCGTACGGGCGCAAGCAAATGGATCTGCTAGCAGGTACAACGCCCAGTCCTGCACGCTGCCGTCGTCATAGGCGGGACGCGCGGCGACCGTCAGGACAATGGCGGCGTAGGGCGCCACAGCGAGCATCAGCGGAAGAAAGCGTAGGGCGCCACAGCGAGCATCAGCGGAAGAAAGATGGTCGGAGTGTTGAAGTCCGCGCCTTCGGCGGGATGTTCCGGCATGGCCCAGTCTTTGGGCACGGCGATGCGGAAACCAAGATTCGCCACACGGGCGGGCACCGTGAAGGTGACGAACTCGAACGGATCGGACAATCGGCGGACTCCTCGTAATAAGGTAGCGCGGGTGACGCTCCCACACGGCCCGCCCGGGTCGGCGCCCCGCCCCCCCCGTCCATTTCCAACCACCGAACCCATGTGTCGAAAGTGTCGAATTGTGTCGAAGCGGGCTCTTCCCTCTGCTGTCAGCCTGCCGCGTCCTCGGACGTCCTTCGCAGGAAAGCGTGACTTCTGGACGCCGCCCGCTCCAAAACTCGACAACTTATCGAAAAGTGTCGAATTCTGTCGGAAACCGCCGGCCCTTTAGAGCGCCTTGCCGCCTTTTGGGGCCCTACTGAAAACCCGGTCACCGCGATGGCCGATTTATTTCTGTTGACCACAAAGGACTTAGGGGGAAGTTCGCCTTCCACCCGCACGGCCGCGCAGGTCTCGTGTGCTATTCCTGTGGATGGGGAAACGAAATGATGTCTTCCGAAACCAACAATTCGCCAAACGGCGGAGCTGTCAATGCTCCGGCCAGCGGCATCGGCGCGCCCGCGCCGCTTACTCCTTCCGAGAATTTGGCCGAATTCCAGGCCCTGCTGGCGCAATATAAGGAAGAATTTCAACCGCGCGGCGTCGTCGAACAGACCATGGTCTACCAACTGGCTTCGACGGCGTGGCGTCTCCGGCGCCTTCCCTTCCTGGAAAGCATTCTGGTCGGCTCCCTGCTTCAGGGCGGCTCCGCATGGAAGGAACTCGACTTGCTCTCGCGCCACGAAACTCGCCTCAACAAAAACTTCTCGCTCACACTTCGCGAGATCCAGACCCGTCATAAGGCCACGTCTCCCCAGCCGGAGCAGTCTGCGGTCCGGCCCACGGCCCCTTCCGTAAAAGTCGAGCCGGCCTCGGCACAAACCTTTGCATCTGCGTCCGGTTCGGCTTCGCCCGCCGGCGCAGGCCGCCAGTCGCACGCGCAGCCGGCCCAAACGGGAGCCTACACAGCGCCTCCCCCAGCGACGGCCGAATCATCTCCGCCCGCCTGATCGCTCGCCGCAGCGCCCCCACCCGGGAAACGGGCCTCGGGAGGGAGTATGCTACCTGAGATGGCGCTTTCGCCTCGAAGAATAAGAAACACGTGCGCTTTCCCGCTGTCGGCCGTCTTGTTGGCTGCGCCGGCATTCGCGCAGTTTGAATTTTTCGAGACGCGGATCAGGCCGGTGCTGGCGGCGAAGTGTTATTCCTGCCACGACGCCAAGACCGGTACCAGCGGGCTGCGCCTGGACTCCAAGGCCGGCCTCGAACGCGGAGGCAGCCGGGGCGCGGCGCTGATCGCGGGGAATCCGGATGCCAGCCTCTTGTTTCGCGCGCTTTCGTACCGGGAGGCGGAACTCAAGATGCCGCCCACGGGCAAACTGCCAGACACGGTAATCGAGGACTTTCGCGAGTGGATCCGCCATGGCGCGGAAGACCCGCGCGTGGACGCCGTTGCGGAAGCGCCTCAAGCCACCATCGACTGGGAAAGAGCGCGCAGGCACTGGTCGTTCCAGCCGGTGAAGCCGGTCGCGCCGCCAACGCCGCGGAATGCCGCGTGGGTGCGGTCTCCCATCGACGCCTTCGTGCTGGCGCGTCTGGAGCAGGAGGGGCTGCGGCCCGCGCCGCCGGCGGACCCTCGAACTCTCGTGCGGCGGGTGACGTTCGACCTGACCGGGCTTCCGCCAACGCCGGAGGAGATCGACGCATTTCTTCGCGACCGGTCACCCGATGCTTTTGAGAAAGTGGTGGACCGGCTGCTGGCATCGCCGCAGTACGGCGAGCGCTGGGCGCGGCACTGGCTGGATCTGGTGCGGTTCGCCGAAACCGGCGGGCACGAGTTTGACTTCTACCGCGACGAAGCTTGGCGCTATCGCGACTACGTGATCCGGGCATTCAACCAGGACCTGCCGTTTGACCGCTTCGTGGCCGAGCACATCGCCGGGGACCTGCTTCCCGACAAACGTCTCACTCCTGACGGCCGCCATTGGGACACCCCGCTGGCCAGCGGCTTCTGGGGCTTGGGCGAGGAGCGGAACGGCGCGACCGACCTGGAAGAGGTCCGCAGCGAGATGCGCGACTCCCGCATCGACGTGTTCGGCAAGACCTTCCTCGGGCTGACCGTGGCCTGCGCGCGCTGTCATGACCACAAATTCGATCCCATCCCGACGACGGACTACTACGCGCTGGGAGGCATTTTCGACAGCACCCGGACGACGCTGGCCTCGGTGGCGTCGCCGGCGGTGGCGCAGCAGACGGAATCGATCCTGGCGCGGCTGAAGACGGGCCTGCCGGAGCCGGCTGCGGCAAAACGGGTGGCGGTGCGCGCGGGCGACGAGCGGATCGATCCGGCGACTTTTTCCGCATCCGGCTCGGCGTTCGCGGGGCAGCCCGGCGGCCGACTGGATTCGTCGCGGGGTGTCTCGGACAAGCTGACCGGCATCCTGGTCTCGCGGAGTTTCGTGCCGACGACGCGCTACATCCACGTTCGGCTGGCCGGCACGAAGTTCTCCCCAGTACGCGAGGAGCCGTCGCAGCTCGCCGTCACGATCTTCGCGCCGGGACGATATCCCAAGGGTGTTGCCGGTAACGGAGACCGCACGCTGCGCTGGAAGACCATCACGCTCAAAGAAGAGATCAACCAGGTCTGCCATATGGAGATCGCCGACCGCCGCCGCGACGGGCACATCGTGGTGGACGCGATCGTGATGTCGAACCTGAAAGAGCCGCCCGCGTCGGAGACCGAAACGCTGGCCGCGCTTCCGGCGCCATCTGAGCTGGAAGCGTCGCTGCCCGAGGAACCCTTCGGGCGCGTTTCCTACGAAGATGTGCCCCGCCGGATGCGCGTCCACGTGCGCGGCAACCATTTCAATCTTGGCCCCGAGGTTCCGCGGCGCTTCCTGCAGATCCTGGGCGGCGACGATCCTTCGCCGTATGACGCCGGCAGCGGCCGCCTGGCGCTGGCCCGGGCGCTGACCGATCCGGCCAATCCACTGGTCGCGCGGGTGATGGTGAACCGGATCTGGCAGCATCATTTCGGCGAGGGTCTGGTGCGTACGGTGGACAATTTCGGGCGGACGGGTGAGCGCCCCTCGCATCCGGAACTGCTCGACTATTTGGCCGATCGATTTGTGAAACAGGGCTGGTCGCTGAAGGCGATGCACCGGATGCTGGTATTGAGCGCGGCCTACCGCATGGACAGCGCGGCCCCGGCCGGAGCGCTGATGAAGGATCCTCGGAACCGGCTGCTGTCGCACATTCCCGTGCGGCGGTTGGATGCGGAGTCCATTCGGGACGCGATTCTGGCCGTTTCGGGATCGCTCGACCGCGGCAGCTACGGGCCTAGCGTGAGGCCGTACATCAGCCCGTTCCAGGACGGGCGCGGCAAGCCGGCTTCCGGTCCGCTGGATGGGAAAGGCCGGCGCAGCATCTATCTGGAGGTCCGGCGCAATTTCCTGCCACCGCTCCTGCTGGCGTTCGACTATCCTGTGCCCACCACCACTTCGGGGCGGCGGGCGGTTTCGTCGGTGCCGGCTCAAGCGCTGACCCTGATGAACAACGAGTTTGTGGCGACCGAGGCGGAGCGGTGGGCGTCGCGCATGGAGACGGCGCAGCCGGATCCCCGGGCGCGCCTGGACGCCATGTTTCAGCGAGCTTTCGGACGCACGCCCGACGCCGCCGAACGCGACCGGATGCAAACCTTTCTGAGCGGGCAGGGCTCCTGGAGCGACTTGGCCCACGTGCTGCTCAACGCGAAAGAGTTCCTGTTTATCCGTTAAAACGCCATGCCCAGCCGCCGAGATTTTCTTCAACTGGCCGCCGCCGCCCTCCACGCGGAGTATTCCTGGGGCGCGACTGCGCCGCGCGACCGCCGCGCGGTGGATCCTCTTGCGCCTCGCGCGCCCCACTTCAAGGCTCGCGCGCGGTCGGTGATCTTCCTGTTCATGGACGGCGGGGTCTCGCACGTCGACAGCTTCGATCCCAAGCCGCGCTTGCAGAAGGAGAGCGGGCAGGCGCTGCCCCTGGCGCGTCCGAAGCTGGTGCGGGCCGAAAGCAGCCTGCTTTACGGATCGCCGTTCGAATTCCGGCGTTACGGCCAGTCCGGCGCCGAGGTCTCAAATCTGTTTCCGCATGTGGCCGAGTGCGCCGACGATCTGTGCATCGTCCGCTCCATGGTCGCCGACCACTCCGAGCACACCGCGGCGAATTATTTCATCCATAGCGGCTCGGGCTTGCAGGGCAGGCCGAGCATGGGCGCATGGATCACCTACGGCCTGGGCAGCTTCTCGAACAATTTGCCCGGCTATGTCGTGCTGGACACCGGAATGATTCCTCCCGGCGGGCTGGATATTTTCGGCAGTGGTTTTCTGCCGGCCAGCTACCAGGGATCGCTGTTCCGCCGTGGCGCCCAGCCGGTGGCGGACATCGTTCCGCGCGAAGCCGATCCCGCGCGGCAGCGCGCCAAGCTGGACCTGCTGCGGGATCTGGATCGCGGAGCGCTGCGGCGGTACGGCGCAGTCAGCGAGATGGAAGCGTCGGTGGCCAACTACGAGCTTGCGTTCCGCATGCAGGCCGCCGTGCCGGAACTGGCCGACCTGGCCGGCGAATCCGAAGCGACGCGAAAAATGTACGGCCTGGACGAAAAGGATACGGAAGAGTTCGGACGGGCCTGTCTGATAGCCAGGCGCCTGGTGGAGCGCGGCGTGCGGTTCGTGGAACTGCTCTCCCCGAAGCGCGACGGCGTCGACCGCTGGGACCAGCACGCCGGATTGAAACACGGCCACGCTTTGAACGCCAAGGCCACCGACCAGCCGATCGCGGCGCTGCTTCGCGATTTGAAGGGGCGGGGACTGCTGGACGACACGCTGGTGCTGTGGGGAGGCGAGTTCGGACGAACGCCGACCGCCCAGGGCTCGGGCGACAAGCTGGGGCGCGACCATCATCCCTACGGGTACAGCATGTGGCTCGCCGGCGGTGGCGTGAAAGCGGGAACGGTCTACGGAGCGACCGATGAGTACGGCTACTACGCCGTGGAGAATCGCGTCCATGTCCATGATCTCCACGCGACGGTGCTGCACCTGCTCGGGTTCGACCACACGCGGCTGACCTATCCGTTCAGCGGCCGCGAGATGCGGCTGACGGACGTGTTCGGCAGTGTGGTGAAGCCGATTCTGGCCTGACGCCCGCTTGCACAACTCGCGCCCCAAGGTATATAACTCGGAAACTCGGATGCCCGTAAACCCCAGAGGCGATTGGAGCACGCTCAAGCGCAAGAACCTGCGCCGGCACCGGAGGTACGCGGTGAAGGACAGCCTCCTGCGCACGTCCTGGATAGATGCGGCGGGGAATCACCGCATGACGCCATGCCGCGTGCTGAACGTGAGCGAAGAGGGCATCGCGCTAGAGTTGCCGGAAAGCCCGCCGCTGAACTCCATCATCAGCTTCGAGTCGGAGAAACACCGGCTGGTCGGCGGCGGCCGCGTACGGCATGCCGCCCGTTCCGGATTGAAGTTCGTTGTGGGAAGCGAGTTCACGAACGGTTTGAAATGGATGCCGCCGCCGGACCCGGAGATCCTGGAGCCGATTCCGCTCTTCGGCCCGGAATTCTGAATGCGAAGGCGGACCCCTTGCATCAGGTAAAACCTCTTGTCTCCAGGAAGCGACACACCGTTCTTCTGCTGCTGGTCGCGCTGGCGATCATCACTTTCCTCGACCGCATCAGCATCGCGGTAGCCGGGCCGCGGATTCAGGACGAGCTGCACATTCCGCCGGAGCGGTGGGGCTGGATCATCGGAGCTTTCGTGCTGGCGTACGGCCTGTTTGAAGTGCCAACCGGCGCCATGGGGGACCGCACGGGGCAGCGCAAGGTGCTTACGCGGATCGTGCTCTGGTGGTCCGGGTTCACTTGCCTGACTGGCTTCGCCACCGGATATCCCAGCCTGCTGATCACCCGCTTTCTTTTCGGCGCGGGAGAAGCCGGGGCCTATCCGAACATGTCCGGTGTGCTGGCGCGGTGGTTCCCGCCCGGCGAACGAGCCCGTACGCAGGGCTTCATCTGGGCGGCCAGCCGCTTTGGCGGCGCGCTGTCTCCGCTGCTGGTGGTGCCATTGCAGGCCCGGGTCGGCTGGCGCGCCGCCTTCGTCATTCTGGGACTGGTCGGCGTGCTCTGGGCGGTCTGCTGGCGCTGGTGGTATCGCGACAACCCGGCTGAGCAGCCCGGCATCCGGCCCGAAGAGTTGAGCGAGATCGCGAACCGGGGCGTCCCGCCGGAGCGGGCGGCCGTGCCGTGGGCTGAACTGCTGCGCCAGCGCCAGCTCTGGCTGATCTTCACGATGTACTTCTTTTACGCCTGGGGTTCGTGGTTTTACTTCGGATGGTTTCCCGTGTACCTCGTGAAAGGGGCCGGCTTCAGCGAGGCTGAGATGGGCATTTTTTCATCACTGCCGTTTCTGTTAGGCACCGCGGGTAACCTCGCGGGAGGCTATCTGGGAGACTGGGCCGGCGTGCGCTTCGGCCTGAAGACCGGACGGAGGCTGATGGGCACGGCGAGCCTGGCCGTATCCGCGGCGCTGCTGGCCGTCCTGGCCGTGACACATGACAAGACTGCCATCGTCGTGATTTCAAGCCTGGGCTTCGGCATCGCGGATCTGATGTTGCCCACCGCGTGGGCGGTCTGCCTGGACATCGGCCGCTCCCACGCCGGAGTCGTCACAGGCACGATGAACACGGCCGGGCAGTTGGGTGGCTTCGTCTGCTCCGTGCTGTTCGGCTATGTGGTGAAGGCCACCGGCAGTTACAGCGCTCCACTGTGGGGCGTGGCGGCCATGGTCATGATCGCGGCGCTACTGTTTACGCGCATCGATCCGACCCGGCCCCTGCTGAAGTCAGGGTGACGGGTCTGGGCGCGCGAATTTCTCTCCCGATGGCCGGTGGGTTGCCTTCATGAACAATTCAGGGTTGCTGGTGGCGCCGGATTCCAAGAAGCGAATGGATCCGTGCTCACGGAGGATAAGCAGTTCGACGACAAGCCCCGCTGGTCGCAGGACGGGAACCGGTTGTACTTCACGTCGGACCGCGACGGATTCCGTTGTCTCTGGACGCTCAAGCTTGATCCGCGGACCAAGCGGGCGGCCGGCAAGCCGGAGCCTCTCCACCACTTCCACCGGATGCGCCAATCGATCCGCAATGTGGGCGACGGGTTTTCGGATATTGCGGTCGCCGGCGGCATGCTGATTTTCCCGCTGGACGTGGTCGACGGCAACATCTGGATGACTGGTGCGAGGTCGGCGGTGAAAGAATAGGATCCTCCGGCGGCCGGTCAGCCGCCCTCCTATTCAGCTATCTGGCTTGAAAACCAGCTCCGCAGAACGCTCAGCAGCTTCCGAAAGGCGCGATCCCGGCAATCCTGGAAGTGAGCGATCCCTGCAAGTTTCGCGTATCGGGCGCTGGATCTCGGCACGTCAGCCATGATGCACGCCTTCTGAAATGCCGGCTTGGGATCGCGAGGCTTAACAGCGCCATGATCAAGGAGCTGAGTCGCGGTAAGCCATTCACTCAATCGCTCCCGGTGCGGCCAGTTGAGTGCCTTCTCTACCGCCTCAGTGCCCGCCCAGATCCATTGCTCGAGTTCAGGATCAATGACAATTGCGGCGGACCGGCCTTCCCAGCCGTTGGCGGAAAGGCTGCTCTCGACGAGCCTCTCCAGGTCTTCGGGAGGTTTTGACTCCTTGCCACAGCCCTCCTTGTCGAGAATCGCGATGGCGTAACGAAACTGACGGATCGACACGCGCAGTAGGTCTTGGCTGGATCGAAGCACACCTGGATCTCGCTTCGGATGGACCTGCATCCTGAAATCGATGGTTCTGATGCCGATGTCCGCGTGGCGCATCAGCAGTGCGTCCATCGCGTGCTTCATATTGTCGTCGGCAACCAGAACGATGAGGTCTTGCATTGGCGGCGCACTCACCCCAGGACGCCTGAAGCGACGAGCGTACCAAGGTCCACGTCATGCTGCCAGTCGCTCAAGACTGGATGATGATCTCCGCGGATCACAACAGGTCCTGCCGGCCCTTTCGAGAAGCAAAGAAGGTGCCGAGGTTCAGCGAGGCCGAGAAGCAACGGGGAATGCGTGGCAATGAGCACCTGACCGCCGTAGACTGACGAAAGAGACTGGTACACGGCTTCCAGCGCGGCGGGATGGATCGCGTTTTCGGGTTCCTCTATAAGCAGCACACGCGGTGCGTCCGGAAGATAAGGAAGAATTGTCAACGCCAACAAGCGAAGCGTTCCTTCGGAGACGATCCAGGATGGAATGTCGACCCCGCCCCGATACCTGATCACGACGTACCGATGCCGGTCTTCCTCACGCGGAGTTGTGGAGACATCCTCAATATCCGGCAGTACTGTCCGGACATGATCCAGCCAAAGCGAGAAAGCCCGCTCGCTTTCGGTGGCCAATCGAAAAACTGCCGACGCCAAGTACGAGCCGGTCATCCGACTGGTCTTCTTGAGGGCTGGTGGCGCGGGCGCGTAGAGGTCGTTCGAGTCCAATGACACAAGGCGGACCTGATCGCGTATCAACTGCTTAAACCATTCGGCGGCCGGCGATGTCTTTGTCAGGTTTCCGGTCGACAGAGCCGAGAAACCGGCGGAGACTTCCAACCGCGACTGTTCCGATCGGTCGTGTTTTGTGAAAAGACTCTGATTGCTGGTGCGGTCAAGTATCTTGACTGCGCGATCGGGCGCGCCGTCTCCTGGTGAAACCACGAGATTCTCGTTCTCGATGACCAACTGCTCATTGTTGACGTCCACCCCCACAGCAACGTCGTATCTGACTTTCTCATCACCGTCCGGAAACTGCGCCTCCACCACAAGTCGAAAACGATTTGCTCTTCGCCCGCGAACGAGGTCGTGAAAATTCCTGGTGCGCACGCGAACGGCGATCTCCAGTCCATCGGACAAAAGGTCACTTAGGAACAAGAGCGCATCGAGGAACGTGGATTTCCCGCTTCCGTTTGGGCCGATGAGGATCTGGAAATTCTCCAGATCCAGGCTGATGTCGGCAAGGCAGCGATAATTTTGCGCCTCCACACGGGTGAGCATGGCGTCTTGTCACAGCATACCGCACAAGATAGAAATGATACGAAAAACAGGCAGGTTAGCACCTTTAGCGCCGGATCACTTGGATCTTCGAGAACCCTTCCGCCTTCGTCGGAGGAACCAGCTTTGCCTGCATTCGGCTGATGGCTTCATCGGGCACAACACGACCGCGTTTGCGGTTGCGCCGGAGGCAGACCTCGACTGGCACATCGAAGAACAGGACCTCGACGTCGCAGCCGTATTTCTTCGCGATCTCCAGGTAGGGCTTGCGCTCTTTCCTGGTCAGATGCGTGGCGTCGATGCAGGTGACTGGGCGACCGATCTCTATGCGGTGCCGCAGCAGGTAGCGGATCGTAGCGAAGACGCGCCCGTGGATCGTTTGGTCGGTGGGATCGTCGGCGAGCAGGCCGCGGATGTCGTCGGACGAGAGAGCATTAATCCGGCGGCGCCTGAGATAAGTCGATTTGCCCGATCCGGGCAAGCCGACGGCGAGGATGATTTTCTGTTTCCGCGCCCTGTCAGACAACGTAGCGCTCGGCATCCAGGATGCGGCCGGCGATGTGGCGGCGCAGCGAGATGGCGTCCACCGGCTCGTATTTCGCGAACCGGCGCAGAACGGCCATGTTGGTACGAAGCGTGTCGCCTTCCGAGCAGCCGGCGAGCACGGTCCGGGCGCCGGTCTCGATGCGCGCCATGGCGTCGCGAACGAAGACGGCGCACAGGTCGGCGGCCAGCGCGCCCTTGCCGGATTCAGCCAGCCGGGCGGCGCGCAGTACGGCCGATTCCATCGCGAACAGCTCCATGATGACGTCGGTGATGCCGGCCAGCACTTCCTGCTGCTTGTCGATCTCTCCAACGTACCGCTGATAAGCCACGCCCATCAGCATCAGAGCGATCTTGCGGGCGTTGCGCACCAGGCGCATTTCCTCGGCGAAGGGCTCACCGCTGTTGGTTTCCGGTGCCGCTGGACTCAGTAGCTCGCTCAGCACCTTCTGTGCCGCGGGAACCAGAGCGAGATGGCCCTTGGCTGCGCGCTTTAACAGCATCCCTGTGGTCAACAAGCGGTTGATCTCGTTGGTGCCTTCGAAGATGCGATTGATGCGGGAATCGCGGTACGCTCGCTCCACCCGGTAATCCTGGTGATAGCCGTAACCGCCGTGGATCTGAACGCCCTCGTCCACGCAGTAGTCCAACACTTCCGAGCCGTAGACCTTGATGATGGAGCACTCGCTGGCGAATTCCTCCACGGCTTTCAGGTGCATTTCGGCGGCATTCGGCATCGACCAGGTGAAGCCTTCGAGGTGCGCTTCAATCATGCCGACTACACGCCAGCACATGGATTCCAGGGCGAAGATGCGGATCGCCATCTCGGCCAGCTTGTGCTGGATCATGCCGAACTGGGAGATGGTGGTCCCGAACGCCTTGCGCTCCTTGGCATACTTGGCGGACAGCGCCAGAACGTTCTTCGATCCGCCGACCGAGAAGGGGCCGAGCTTGAGCCGGCCGAGATTCAGAATGTTGAAGGCGATGATATGGCCTCGGCCAATCTCGCCGAGCACGTTCTCCACTGGCACCTTGACGTTGTCGAGATAGACGGCGCAAGTGGAGCTGCCCTTGATGCCCATCTTCTTCTCTTCCGCGCCGCTGGATACTCCGGCAAAAGCACGCTCGACGAGGAAGGCGGTAAATTTCTCGCCGCCGACCTTGGCGAAGACGGTGAACAGATCCGCCTTGCCGCCGTTGGTGATCCACATCTTCTGGCCGTTGAGGACGTAGTGTGTTCCATCCGCCGAGAGGTCGGCGCGGGTCTTGGCGGCCAGCGCGTCGGAGCCGGCGTGCGGCTCGCTCAGGCAGTAAGCAGCCACCAACTCGGCGCTGGACAGGCGCGGAAGATACTTGGCCTTCTGTTGCTCATTCCCGAACAGCAGCAATGGCAGGGTGCCGATGCCGGAGTGCGCGCCGTGCCAGCCGGAGTACGACCCGTCGCGGGACATCTTCTCGGCGGCCATCATCGCCGAGGCCAGATCGAGTTCCATACCGCCGTAGCGCTCCGGCGTCATGATTGCCGTCAGGCCGAGCTCGGCGGATTTCTTGAGGATGCGGACGGCGAGATCGTGATCGCCGTGGATGATGGCTTCCAGGTTCGGCTCCACCTCCTTGTTCCAGAACTCTTCGGCGGCGCGACCGATGGCGAGGTGCTCTGCGGTGAGATCCTCGGCCGTGAAAATCTCGTGGGGTGTGCGCTCCTCGATCAGGAACGCTCCTCCCTTGGTTTTGGGCAGGATGGCGGTAGCCGTGGCCATGTCTTGTGGTCTCCCTCTACATCCTCTCAAAAATTCCCGCGGCGCCCTGCCCGCCGCCGACGCACATGGTCACCATGCCGTAGCGCGACTCCCGCCGGCGCATCTCGCGCAGCGCGGTCGCGGTCAGTTTCGCTCCGGTGCAGCCCAGCGGATGGCCCAGCGCGATGGCGCCGCCGTTGACATTGATGCGGTCCATGGGCAGGCCGGCCACGCGGATCACGGCGAGCGCCTGCACGGCGAAAGCCTCGTTCAATTCGATGACGCCGATGTCGTCCAATGTGAGGCCGGCGTGGCGAAGCGCTTTCGGAATCGCCTCCACCGGGCCGATGCCCATGACTTCCGGAGCCACGCCGCCGGTGGCGAATGCGACATAGCGGGCCATGGGCTTCAGCCCCAGCTCCTTCGCCTTCCGCTCCGACATCACCAGGGCAATCGCCGCGCCATCGCTGGTCTGGGAAGAATTGCCTGCGGTAACCGACCCGGTGGCATGGAAGACGGGTTTCAGCTTCGCCAGCGCTTCGGCCGTGGTATCGGCGCGCGGGCCTTCGTCTCGCGCGAAGACCGTTTTCGCGGTCGCGGGCTTGCCGTTCTTCAGCGCCGTGGTTTCGATTTCCACCGGCACCAACTCCTCGTCGAACTTGCCTTCGGCCTGGGCCTTCAGCGCGTTCTGGTGGCTGCGTAGCGAGAACGCGTCCTGCTCCTCGCGCGAGATGTTGTGGCGGCGCTGCAACTGCTCGGCGGTCAGACCCATGTTCATGTAGAGCTCGGGACGGTGGTCGACGAACCAGGGATTGGGCGCCAGCTTGTTGCCGCCGCGCGGGATCAGGCTCATCGACTCCGCTCCTCCGGCGAGGATGATGTCGGCGCCGCTGGAGCGAATACGGTCGGCGGCCATGGCGATGGATTGCAGGCCGGAGCTGCAGAAGCGGTTGATGGTGACTCCGGTGACCGTGTCGGGCAGGCCGGCGCGCAGCGCGACGGCGCGAGCCATGTTGTTGCCGGATTCGGCCTCCGGCATGGCGCAGCCCAGGATAATATCCTCCACTTCGGCGGGTGAGACCTGCGGGTATTTTTCCATCAGGCGGCGGACGCACAACGCCGCGAGATCGTCGGGACGGGTATTGCGCAAAGTTCCGCGCGGCGCTTTGCCGACGGGCGTGCGCAGGCAATCGATGACAACGGCTTCCTGCATGGCTAGTTCCTCAGGGGTTTCCCGGTTTTGAGCATGTGCTGCATGCGGGCCTGAGTTTGCGGGTTGCCGCAGAGGCTCAGAAACGCTTCCCGCTCCAGGTCCAATAGATATTGTTCGCTGACGGTCTGCTCGCCGGTCAGGCGGCCTCCCGAAAGCACGTAGGCCAGTTTTTCGCCGACCACGGTATCGTAGTCGCTGATGTAATCGCCCTGGCGCGCCATCCAGACGCCGACCTTGAGCAACGCGTAGCCGGCGTCGCCTTCCACTTTGATGTCGGTGCGGGGAGCGCCTGGGGCGTAGTGGTGCACCAATGCCAGCGCCTCGGTTTTGGCGTCGTCGATGAGCCGTTCGGGATTCATCGTGACGCCGTCGCCGTCGCGGAGCAGTCCGAGGTCGCGGGCGTCGGCGGCGCTGGACGACACCTTGGCGAAGCCGATCAGCTCGAACGCCTTTTTCGCCTCGCCGCAGCGGATCAGGAGTTCCTTGCAGCCTCCGCCGCCCGGGATGACGCCGACACCGACCTCGACCAGCCCCATGTAAAGTTCGGCCGAGGCCTGTACGCGCGCGGCGTGCAGCGCGATTTCGCAGCCTCCGCCGAGCGTCATGCCGAATGGCGCCGCGACCACCGGTTTGGGCGCGTATTTCAGCGCCATGTTGGCCTGCTGAAAGCGGTGGATGGCGGCCGACAGCTCGTCCCATTCGCCTTCCTGGGCGGCCAGCAGCACGATCATCAGGTTGGCCCCGACGGAAAAATTATCGCCCTGGTTGGCGATCACCAGGGCTTGGAAGTTCTTCGCCGTTTCATCCAGCCCGGCATGGATCATGGCGATCAAATCCTCGCCGATTGAGTTCATCTTGCTGTGAAACTCAAGGCAGAGGACGCCGTCGCCGAGGTCGATCAGCGAAGCGCCGGCATTCTTCCGGACGACGCCGCGGGCGCGTTTCAGATCCTTGAGCACTGTGACGCCCGTGCGCGGCTCAATCTCGCGGTACGCGCCGCCGGCGAGATCGAAATACTCCGTGCGCGGCCGGCCCCCTGCATCAGCGGCCCTGTAGAAGGAGGTCTGGCCGGAAGCCAGCATTTTTTCGACGGTGGCGGGGATTGGTCTCCCCTCCTTGCGCACGCGCGCGGCAGTTTCGGGCAGGCCCATCGCGTCCCAAAGCTCAAACGGCCCGAGCTTGTTGGCGTAGCCCCAGCGCATCGCGCGGTCGATCTCGACGATGCGGTCGGAGATTTCCGGCACGACGGAGGCGGCGTAGATCACGTGGTCGGAGAGCAGCTTCCACAGGAAACTGCCGGCGCGATCGGGCGAGGCGATGAGCGTCCTGAGGCGCTCCCCCAGGTCCTCGATGTTCTTCCCGGCCTCGGCCGATGGGAATTTGGGACGCGCTGCGGGGTGATACTCCAGGGTCTTGCGGTCGATGGCGTGAATTTCCTTCTCTTTGCCGACGCGCTTGAAGAAGCCCTGGCCGCGCTTCTCGCCCAGCCAGCCGCGCTCCATCATCTGCCGCATGAACGCGGGGAGCTTGAAGCGTTCTCGCCATGGATCGTGGGGCACGGCGTCGCGGAGATTCCCGGTGACGTGGGCCCAGATGTCCAGGCCGACGATGTCGAGCAGGCGGTAGCTGGCGCTGTTGGGCAGGCCGATGAGGGGGCCCGTAAGCGCGTCTACTTCTTCGATGGAGTAGTCGTCCTCTTCGGTGATCTTGTGGACCGTGGCGCCGAAGAAACTGCCGATGCGATTGGCGATGAAGTTGGGCGTGTCCTTGCACGGAACCACGCCCTTGCCCAACCGGACGTCGCAAAACTCAGAGATGAACCGCAGAATCGCTGGGTCGGTCGACGGTCCGGGAATCACTTCGACCAAGTGCAGGTAGCGGGGAGGATTAAAGAAATGCGTCCCCAGGAAATGACGGTTCAACTCCGGCGAAAAGCCTTCGGCGATCAGTCGAAGAGGAATGCCGCTGGTGTTGGTGGACAGGACCGAGCCCGGCGTCCGGACGGCTGCCACCTTGGCGAGCAGAGCGCGTTTGATATCGAGGTTCTCCGCGACCGCTTCCACGATCCAGTCGCAGCGCTTGAGGTCGCTGAGGTTGTCCTCGAAGTTGCCAGGAGTAATGAGAGACGCCGCCGCGGGCGTGAAGAAACCGCCCGGTTTCTGCTTCAGTGCGCTATCGGTGCCTGCGAGCGCCGCGGCATTCCGGTTCGCCTGGCCGGGGAGGACGATATCGAGAAGCGTCACCGGGATTCCGGCGTTGGCAAACTGGGCGGCGATCCGGGCGCCCATGGTTCCGGCTCCGAGGACCGCGACGCGGCGAATTGGCGGCATGGAAGGTTGGTCTTTCGTGAAAGGGCGGCCGGAAAAGGGGCCGCGAAAAACAGTCTAGCAGGGATCAACCGGGACGGCCGATCCTGGTAGCGGAACCTGGGCTGCCACCTGCACCAACCGATACCATGCGGAGCATTCCTATCTAGGAGATAACTTCTTCGGCTCTAAGAGGATCGGCAGTAGGCTGGAGACTGTATGATAGGTGTTTGGGACGTAACGGGAAATGAATCGGGAACTTGACCAGCCGGCGTCGAAATCGCTTCCCTCATGGCTCGTCCCGGTTTTGGGCTATCTGCTTTCAGCGGCAAGCCTTTACTGGGTGTTTCGAGGCTTCGATCTAAAACAGGCGGTGGAGGATTTTCTCTCCCTGGACTGGCGCTTTGTCACGCTGGCGGTGGCCAGCGATCTGGCCATCTACTTCTGCGGCGGCTGGCGCTGGACGGTGCTTCTGCAAGCGGTAGGGGAGTCGCATTTTTGGCGATCGGTGCAAGCGATCTATATCGGACTATACGCCAACGAGATTCTGCCGCTGCGTCCGGGCGAAGTGATCCGCTGCTACCTGATGCACAAATGGTCGAACATTCCGATGTCGATCACTCTGTCGGCGGCGACGATTGAGCGGGTGCAGGAGGGACTCTGGCTGGTGCTGGGGTTCCTGATCACTACGTTCTACCTGGATCTGCCGAGAGCCGTGGAGGCGGGCGCGCAGATTCTGGCGGCAGTTGTGCTGGTGCTGGCCGGAGTGCTGATATTCGTGGCGACGCGCAAGCAGGACGCGCACGCAGTGGTGGCCAACCGGAAATGGCACGTGGTGGTGAGCCACATCATCGACGGCATTCACGCCATGGGCAACCGCCGTCCTCTGCTGATCTCGTTCTTCGCTAGCTTTCTGTACCTGGTGCTGCAGATCATTCCGGTGTGGGCGCTGATGCAGGGCTACGGACTTGATTTGTCGATCTGGGCCGCGTCGGCGGTGCTGATCATCCTCAGGTTGGGGACCATTGTCCCCAACGCGCCAGGAAACCTGGGCCTGTATCAGGCGATGTGCGTGGTCGGCCTGAGACTGTTCGGCGTGGACAGGACGACAGCGGTTGGCTTCTCGCTGATGATGTTCGGCGTTCTCACGCTCCCGCTGCTGATCGGCGGAGCGATCGCGGTGGCGTTGTCCGGGTTCAAGCTGGGCGACATCCACGACGATGCGCGCAAGAGCGTGTCGCGGCAGCCGGCGGGCTCCCCGGAAGCCTCAAAAGTTTAGCTCGAGCTGAGCGCCGTCCTCTTCGACGTTTCCGTTTCCGCGAATATGGCTCACGAGGAAACCCTGCCGGCGCACGGCGGGTGCAATCAGCAGGCCCCGATGGCAGCGGGCCGGATCTTCCTCGGCGCAGAGCACGGCCACACGGGATTCGGACGCGCGGCCGAGCAGGCGTGCGATCGCCTCCTGAAACAAAGGCGTTGGACCGGGCGGCCTGCCGCCCAGCTCCCGGCCGAAGTACTCATAGCGGATTCCGTGCTGGGAGAGCGAGCGTTTCAGCGCGGCCTGGTTAAACTGCGGATTGAAGCGCGAGTAAGGGACCGAGCGAGTGTCGGCCACCAGCTCGACGCCGTGACGCTCCAACAAGTCGAGGAAGACGCCGATTGGTTGGGAAGAGTGTCCGATGGTGAGCAGCCGAGCGGGCATCGCCTTCATTCACGCTAGCAGCGCCCACCCGCTATAATCAACGGAAATGCACAACAGAATGCTTCCTCTTTCGGGGCTGCTTGTCCTGGGCGGGGCTTCTCTCCTTATGGCGCAAGACAACCGGATCCGCGTGATCGCGTTCGGCGCGCACCCCGACGATTGCGACATACGGTCGGCGGGCACGGCCGCTCTTTTTGCGAAGCTGGGGCACCAGGTGAAGTTCGTCGCGGTGACCAACGGCGACGCCGGGCACCAGAGCATGGGCGGCGGCGCGCTGGCCAAGCGGCGGCGCGCCGAGGCGCAGGAATCGGGACGCCGGCTGGGGATCCAGTACGACGTGCTGGATAATCACGACGGTGAGCTGCTGCCCTCGCTCGACGTGCGGCTCCAGGTGATCCGCAAGATCCGCGAATGGAACGCCGACATCGTGCTTGCGCCGCGACCGAACGACTATCATCCGGACCACCGCTACACCGGCGTGCTGGTGCAGGACGCGGCGTACATGGTGGTGGTTCCCAACGTCGCGCCGGACACGCCGCCGCTGAAGAAGAATCCGGTGTTTTTGTATTTCCAGGACCATTTTCAGAAGCCGGCGCCGTTCCGTCCGGACGTGACCGTGGACATCGACGGAACCTTCAGCCAGAAAGTGGACGCGCTGGACGCCCACGTCTCACAGGTCTACGAATGGCTGCCCTGGGTGGACGGGCGACTGGAGGAGGTCCCCAAGGATGTGGTGGAGCGGAAAAAGTGGCTGGCGAAGGAGCGGTGGGGCGGTATTACGCCGGCGATGCGGACTTCACTCGAGAAATGGTACGGCCGGGATCACGCGGCAAAGGTGCAGCACGTGGAAGCCTTCGAGGTGTGCGAATACGGGCGGCAGCCGAAGGATGACGATATCCGGAAGCTGTTCCCCATGCTGAAGTAGGGCAGGCTCTCAGTCTGACGCGTCCGGACTCGCCGGGACGTTCTTCGGAAAGTAAGCCATGAACTGGATCTGCCGACACAGTGGCCTCAAGCGGATGAGACAGCAGGCTTCGCCCGCAGGAATTTCCCGGTCCAGGAGCGCTCGCAGGCGGCGATCTTCTCCGGCGGTCCGGCCGCCACGATTTCGCCGCCGCGGTAGCCGCCGTCGGGGCCGAGGTCAATGACCCAGTCCGCGGCTTCGATGATCTCGCGGTTATGCTCGATGATCAGCAGGCTGGCGCCCTTGTCCAGCAGCCGCCGGAAGGCGTCGAGCAGCGTGGCGATGTCGTCGAAATGGAGTCCGGTGGTGGGCTCGTCGAAAATGTAGAGCGTCTTCTCGCTGGACGCCTGTCCGAGGTACGCCGCCAGTTTCACGCGCTGCGCTTCGCCTCCGGAAAGCGTGGTGGCGGATTGCCCGAGGCGCAGATAGCCCAGGCCCACGTCGTCCAACACCTGTAGCTTGTTGCGCAACCGCGTGGATGCCGAGAAGAACTCGATGGCCTCGCGCACGGTGAGCTTCAAGACCTCCTGGATGTTCTTGCCGTTGTAGCGGACCTCCAGGATGCCGTGCTTGTAGCGCGCGCCCTTACACTCCTCGCAGATCAGTTCGACGTCGGCCAGGAACTGCATTTCGACCTTGACCGTACCGTCGCCCTGGCAGGTTTCGCAGCGCCCACCGGCGACGTTGAAGGAAAAGTGGCCCGCCGTATATCCGCGCTTCTGCGACTCGGGCGTGTCAGCGAACAGCGAGCGCACAATGTCGAAAGCCTGAATGTAGGTGATCGGGTTGGAGCGCGGGGTGCGGCCGATGGGCGACTGATCGACCATCACGACCTCCTGAATCTGCTGCGCCCCTTCCACTTTGCGGCAAGTGACTTTGGCTCCCGCGTTGGGCTCGTCGTCGGCCGCGGGAGCTTCGGCGCCGCGGCCCGGCGCCGCCTCTCCACCCTGTTGCAGGATCGCGCGGAGCGATTGGTAAATCACGTCGTGGACGAGCGTGGATTTGCCGGAGCCGGAGACGCCCGTGACCACCGCCATCAGGCCGAGGGGCAACTCGACGTCGATGTTTTTCAGATTATTGGCGCGCGCGCCGAGAAAATGCAGCACTCGCTTGGCGCTCCGGGGACGGCGTTTGCGGCCGGTGTCGACGGTCAGGTCGCCGCGCAGGTAGCGCGCCGTGAGGGAGCCGTTGCCGTGGGTTGCCAGCTTGTTGTAGGACCCTTCGAAGACGATCTCGCCGCCCTGCTCCCCGGCGCCCGGGCCGAGGTCGACGATGTGGTCGGCGGCGCGCATCACGTCCGGATCGTGCTCCACCACCAGGATCGTATTACCCAGGTCGCGCAACTCGTGGAGGATGCGGATCAGACGGCCGGTGTCGCGGCTGTGGAGCCCGATGGACGGCTCATCCAGGACGTAGCATGCACCCACAAGTCGGGAGCCGAGGCAGGTGGCCAGTTGGATGCGCTGCGCCTCGCCGCCGGAGAGCGTGGACGACAGCCGGTCCAGGGTCAGATAGTCGAGGCCGACATCGTCCAGAAACTTGAGCCGCTGCCGGATCTCGATCAGGACTTTTTCGGCGATGGCGCTTTCCTCCGGCGTCAACTGGAGCGAGTCGACGAATTGCCGCGCCTCGGCGATGTTCATTTTGACCACATCGCGCAGCGTCTTGCCGGCGATCTTGATGTTGAGTGCTTCCTTTCGCAAGCGGGCGCCGCCGCACTCCGGGCATTCGGCGTAACCGCGGTAGCGGCTGAGGAACACTCGGACGTGGAGCTTGTACTTCTTGCGCTCCAGCGCTTCGAAAAATCCGCGGAGGCCGACGAAGCCGCGCGACTTTCCGTCGCCGGACCAGACGAAGTCCTTTTCTTCCTGGGAGAGGTCGGCGTAAGGGACGTTGAGCCGCACCTCGCCGCCGGCGGCGCTGCGAAGATGAGTCAGCCAGTTGCGGTATTCGGTGGTCCGCCAGGGTTTGACGGCGCCCTCGGCGAGCGAAAGCGACTTGTCGGGGATCACCAGATCGGGATCGAAATCGATGGTGTTGCCGAAGCCCTGGCAGCGCGGGCATGCGCCGAACGGGCTGTTGAAACTGAACAGGCGCGGCTCCGGGTCGACGAAGGTCATGCCGCAGGCCTTGCAGGAGAATTTCTCGCTGAAACGGACCCGCTCGTCCGTGCCGGCGCGCTCGAAAACGATTTCACCGCCTTCGCGATAGCAGACTTCCACCGTGTCCACGATGCGCTGGTGCTGGCCGGGGCCGACGGAGAGCCGGTCGGCGAGGATGAAGAGCGGCTTGGAGAAATCGATATCCAGGAGGGATTCGGGGGTCGAGAACTCGAACGTCTGACCCTCCTGGTAGAGGCGGCTGAAGCCTTTCTTGCGCAGGTCGAAAAGCCGCTGTTTCAGCGTTTCTCCGGCCTTGCTGCCGGCGGCCGGCTTGGTCTTCGGATCGGGCGCCACAGGGAACAGAGCGTACCAGCGTCCTGGCGCGGTCTCCAGCATCCGCGAGGCGACCTGATCCACAGAATCGCGCTGCACGCGGCCATGGCCATTGGGGCACCAGGTCTGTCCGACGCGGGCGTAGAGCAGCCGCAGGAAATCGTAGCACTCGGTAGACGTGGCTACGGTCGAACGCGGATTGCGGGTGGTGTTCTTCTGCCGGATGGCGATGGCGGGCGCTATGCCGTCGATCTCGTCCACCTCGGGCTTTTCCATTCGCTCAAGGAACTGGCGGGCGTACGCCGACAACGACTCCACGTAGCGGCGCTGGCCCTCCGCGTAGATGGTGTCGAAGGCCAGCGACGACTTCCCCGAACCGGAGACTCCGGTGATGACCGAGAAGCGGTCATGCGGAATGTCGAGCGAGAGATTCTTGAGATTGTGGATCCGCGCACCGCGGATACGGAGGAAATCTTGCACCGGGTAACTACCAGTATAGCAACTGGATATTGGCCGAATCCGTCCAAGTGCATCATGCGTCTAACTGATTGACACTATCCGTCGGATAGGGGGTAGAATAGCTAGTCATGGCTTCCGACGCCGAGGCGTGCACAGGGCTGAATTGCTTTGCGCTTGTGGCCTACATTCCCGATCCGCTGGGAAGGTTTTTAGACGATTTGCGGCGGGAACTGGTACCGCATTGCGTCCCCCACGCTCACGTGACAATCCTGCCGCCACGGCCTATTAGTGGTGGAATCGAGGCCGCTGCCCAACTGATCCGGTCGCTGTCCAGCGAGCATCCTTCCTTTGAAGTGGAACCGGACCGGGTGGAGGTATTTCCGAAGACCGAAGTGGTGTACCTTGAGGTCGGAGAAGGCTCGGACGCCATGCGGCGGATGCACGGTGCGATGAATGCCGGACCCTTTGAATTCGACGAACCGTTCGAGTATCACCCCCACATTACGCTGGCGCAGGAGATTAACGGAGAGCAGGCGCGGAATCTGGCGCGGAAGGCTCGGGACCGGTGGTCGGCATTTGCGCACAAGCGGCGTTTCCGGGTGGATTCGCTAACCTTCGTCCAGGCGTGCCGGGACAATAAGTGGGTGGATCTGGCGCAGTGCCCGCTGAGAAACGGGCAATTGAAGTTTCGGCCCGGCGAGGATTTGTACTCGCTGGTGCGCTGAAGCGTTTCTAACCCTCTGGATCCGGACACAGAGAGGAATGTCTCCGTCACCTTACTCGAAGAGGCTGGGCTGGTCGGCGGGGGGGACACGGGGGCGTTTTCGGGGCTTGATGGGGCTGCCTACGACTCCCACGACTTGGATCAGAGTGAGAGCCGGCCTGGGGAAGAACAGGCGTTGATTGTTGGAGTTGGCGTCCGGGGGCGTGACCGTGAAGCCTTCCGGGACGAGGCTGAGGAGGTTGTTGGACAGGATGCCGTCCATCACTTCGCCGTCGCGGAGGTGCATCCGCACCCATAAGCCATCCATCTTGGGCCGCGAGGAGAAGATCTTCCGCTCGATTTCATTCTCATCGAGCTCAAATTCTCTAACAAAACAAACGACTTTGATTTCGCTATAGGGGATCAGCGAGAAGGCTCCCTCGGGCGACAACAGCTCCAGTCCCTGAGCCTGGAGATACGTCTGAGGGTTGACGAATCCGGTGAGGGGCTCGCGGTCAAACCGGCGGATCAGCACTTTTTTCGCGGTTGAGCCAGCCAAACTGCCACCTTTCGGGCTGAGTTTGTTTCAAACAATTTAGGGAGTATTGTATCATTGGCACAGTGCGAGAGACCGGCGAAAGCCGCAGCCGTGGCGGCCTGGAATCGGATGTGCGGTCGTTCCTCAATTTTTGCAGGGTCGAAAAAGGCTTAACTATCAATTCTTTAGCCGCATACACCAGGGATTTGAACCATTTCGCGAAGGAAGCCGGGGGATCGGGCATTCCGGGCCTGGAGGAGTTGCGGCGTTATCTGGACGGTTTGTACACAGCCGGCCTGACGGCCAGTTCCATCGCCCGCCGGATCTCGACTCTGCGGAATTTCTACCGTTTTCTGGCGGCCGAGGGGCGGATTGAGGCCGACCCGAGCGAACACCTGACGGCTCCACGGCAATGGCAGAACATTCCAAAGTTTCTCAACCAAGGTGAAATTGAGCGGCTGCTGCAGGCGCCGGACGGGTCCAAAGCGGCGGGTGTGCGAGACCGGGCGATGCTGGAACTGCTGTACGCGACAGGCCTGCGGGTGAGCGAACTGTGCGGATTGCGAAGCGGTGATCTGGACATGGATTTAGGGGTGCTGCGCGCGACGGGAAAGGGCAACAAACAGAGGGTGGTTCCGGTGGGACGCGCGGCGGTGGCGGCGATCCGGGTGTACCAGGAGGCAGGCCGCCCGCGTCTATTAAAAGGACGAGCGAGTCCTTTTTTATTTGTTACGGCGCGGGGCGGCAAGCTGACGCGAGGTGCGTTCTGGAAGCTGCTGCACGGGCATGGCAAGAAGGCGGGCATTTTCCGCGCCCTGACGCCGCACGTGATCCGGCACACATTCGCCACCCACCTGCTGGAAGGGGGCGCGGATCTGCGGAGCCTGCAGACGATGCTGGGCCACGCCGACATTTCGACGACCCAGATCTATACCCATGTCGCGCGGTCGCGGCTGCGGAACACCGTGGATCGGCATCATCCCAGGGCGTAGGAAAAAGGACGGCTGCAAGAAGGTAAGAATTCGATGAGCGACTACATGTTCATGTTGGAAAACCACCTCACGGTGGAACAAAACCGTGTGGTGGCCGTCGCCCAGGCTGCGGCGTCGGAAGCCAACGTCAGCTTATTTCTGACCGGCGGCGCGATGCGCGATGTGATGGGCGGCTTTCCGGTGCGGGACCTGGACTTCACCGTGGAAGGCAACTCGATGAAGCTGGCGAAAGCGATAGCCGAGCGGCTGGACGCGCAGACGCTTTCGACGGACGACAACCGGCGGTCGGTGGAATTGGTTTCGGCGGGCGGGGTTACTTTTCAGATTGCAATGGCGCGCCAGGAGCGCTACGGGCGGATGGGATCGCGCCCGCAGGTTTCGCCGGCGACGATCCAGGAAGATCTGCGGCACAGGGATTTCACGTGCAATGCGATCGCGCTGTCGCTGAACCGGGCGTCGAGGGGACTGCTGATCGATCCGATGAACGGGCTGTCGGAGATCGTGCGGAAGGAACTGCGTACGCTGCATTCGACGGCCTTCTACGACGATCCGTCGCGGCTGCTGCGGCTGATCCGGCTGAAGGTGCGGCTGGCCTACGAGATCGAGGAGAGAACCAAACAGCAGTATCAGAACGCGCGGGAGGCCAAGGCGGAAGCTCACATTCCGCCGCGGACGCTGGGCGTGGAAGTGAAGCACCTGGCCGATGAACCGAACCCGGCGGAGACGGTGAAGGCGCTGGATCAGGAGAAACTGCTGGAGCTGTTTTCTCCCGCGCTGGCGGGACCGAAGCTGAACCTGGCGGGGCTGATCAAACTCGACAAGGCGCGACGCCTGCTGCCTCCCGACATCGAATCGTACGGGCTCAACTGGGGACCGTTCGCCTTCGTGCTGACGGAGAACCTGAGCGCCAAGGAGAAGGCGGCACTGATCCAGGGCGTCGAGCTGGCCAAACCGGACGTGGACGCCTGGCAGAAACTGCCGGCGCGGGCGAAGAAGCTGGAAGCGGCACTCAAGTCGGCAAAGCTGAAGAAGCCGTCGCAGATCTTTAACGTCCTGCAAGGCGCGCCGGGGCCCGAGGTGCTTTTCCTGCTGTATGAATCGCCGCTGCGGCTGGTGAACGACCGCATCAAGAACTATTTCCAGCGTTACCTGCCGCTGTCGCAGGAGATCACCGACGCGGAGGTGGAGGCCAGCGGGGTGGCGCCGGGGAATCCGAAGTTCGCGAAGGTGAAAGCCGAGATGGTAGCGGCGCGAGTGGATGGGCGGACGAAGAAGCCACCACCGCCGCCGGTGGATCTGACGCCGCCGCCAGGTCCGCGGGGACGGCGGCCGGTAGCGGTGCGGTAGCATTGACTGGGTGCTCAGCGCACTGAAAGTCAGCTTTTCTTGTCTGGAAATCCGGGGTGGGTTTCGACGGAGTTGTAGACGGGGCGTTGCGTCTTGAGATAGGCGAAGATCGCGGCCAGGTCCTCCGGTGGAAGCTGCGCAAGGTTGAGCCAAGGCATCAGC
>JACXTT010002429.1_pt1 | contig 29570 bp, 29 predicted proteins | sample 9270951 | NCBI WGS metagenome assembly JACXTT01 (sample SAMN15532306, study PRJNA645909) | rock metagenome | isolation source: weathered quartz diorite | place: Puerto Rico | collected 2017-06-21 | reverse complement strand
CTGCGGTCCAATGAAATCGGGGTAAGCTATTCATTCCATTCACGCATGAATCACCCCACCCATGCCGACTACCTCCCACGCCCCCCCGTCCGAGAACCACCTGCGCAGCCGCCCCATTGCGGTGGGCTATCTGCGCGCCCTCGAAGCCGTGGCGCGGCACCTGAACTTCCGGGCTGCGGCGGAAGAGCTTTCGCTTACGCAAAGTGCCGTCAGCCGGCAAGTGCAATCGCTCGAAGACGAGGTGGGCGTGCCCCTGTTTCTGCGCCACACCCGGGCGGTGGAGTTGACCAGCGCCGGCGCGCAACTGCTGCGCGCGGTGCTGCCCTCGCTGGAGCGCATCGACAGCGCGGTAGGCCTGATCCGGCGCAGCGCCGGGCGCAAGAGCGTGGCCATTTCCACCTGGGCTTCGTTTGCCTCCATGTGGCTGATCCCGCGGCTCGAGGCCTTCCAGCGCGAGTACCCCGACATCGATATCCGCATCGATGCCACCGATGTCCCGGTGGACCTGGAAACCAGCGACGTAGACCTGGCCCTGCGCTACGCGCGGCAAAGTGCAGTGCCAGCCAGCGCGGTGCGTCTGTTTGGCGAACAACTCACGCCCGTGGCCAGCCCTTGGCTGCTCAAGAGCGGCAAGCCCCTGCGCAAAGGGGAAGACCTGGCCCGCTTTGCACTGATTGAAGCCAGCGACTCGCACCGCACGCAGAACCTGGAATGGCTGACCTGGCGGCGCTGGCTCGATGCACACAACTTGCGCAAACTTGAGCCACAGCGCTGGCTGTACTTCAATTACGCCAACCAGATCGCACAGGCTGCGCTGACGGGCCAGGGGGTAGCGCTGGCGCGCATGACCCTGGTGGCCGACAGCCTGGCCAACGGCGATCTGATCGAGGTGCTGCCGGGCCACCGCCTGGATACCCCCATGGCCTACTTCCTCCTCGTGGGGCCACGCAGTGCCGCGCGGCCCGAGATCCAGGCCTTTTGCGCCTGGTTACAGGCACAGGCCGCCATCACGCAGCAGGCCATCGGGGAACGCTAGCCCCCACGCCCGCTTGGGGCGGCCCGGCGCGGACTTGCCGAGCCCACCCACACTCCGCTTTGGAACCGATTGCCTCAGCACACGTCTTCGCCCACAATGCCATCCACGAGGTACCGCATGAAGCCACTTCACCTACTGCTCCCCCTGCTCGCTGCGCTGGCTGCAGGCCCGGGGCATGCGCAAAGCGACGGGCTGATGACCAAACGCCCGGCCGAGCTGCGCCAAAACCCCAGCGAAAGTGCGCCCAGCCTGCAGGCCCTGCCGGCGCAGACCCCACTCACACGCCAGACAGCGCGCCAGGGCCCGTGGATCCAGGTCAAGACGGCGGACGGCACCACCGGCTGGGTGCATATGTTCGACGTGGGCACCGGCGGTGCGACCGCTGCGGCCAACAACACGGCCACCGGCGCACTGCGTGGTCTGACCAATTTCTTCAACCGCGGCAGCGGCCAGGGTGGAGGTGGCGCCACCACCGCCACCTCCACTGTGGGCATCCGCGGCCTGGGAGCGGAAGACATCACCAATGCCGAGCCCAACCTCGCCGCCGTCACACAGGCCGAAGGCATGCGCATGAACGCCGCCCAGGCACGCCGCTTTGCCGCCGAAGCCCCCCTGAGTGCGCGCGCCGTCGACCCGCTGCCAGCCCCCACCCCACCGGCCGTCGCCGCCCCGCCCGACACCGGGCGCGGTGGCAAGTAGGAGTAGCCCCATGGCCATGCAACACACCGCGCTCAACGCCCTCCGCACCATCGTGCGCACCGCCGGCCTGGCGGCCCTGCTGCTGGGGGCCGCGGCCCAGGCGCAGGACCTGGGCGGGCTGATCAACAATTTTCTGAAACCCGGCCAGAACAACAGCCAGGGCGGCGCGCTGGGCAACGCCCTCAACATCGGCGTGGGTGGCAACAAGAACGCCAACCAGGGCGTCAATGTGGGCGACATCGCCAGCCTGCTCAACCAGTCGCTCGAAGACATCGACGAGCCCAAGGAAATCGAGATGGGCCGCCAGCTCGCCGCCGTGCTGCTGGGCGCCAAGCCGCTGCACCACGACATGGCGCTTCAGCGCTATGTCAATCGCCTGGGTCGCTGGATCAGCCTGCAATCGCCGCGCCCTGATCTGCCCTGGACCTTCGCCGTGATCGACGACGCGGGCTTCAACGCCTTCGCCGTGCCAGGTGGCTACATCTTCGTCACCAAGGGGCTGATCGACCACGTGGCCGACGAGTCCGAGCTGGCCGGCATCCTGGCGCACGAGATCACCCACGTGGTCGCCAAGCACCACCTCAAGGCATTGCGCAAGAATGCACGCAGCGGCCTGGTGACGCAGGTGCTGGCCACGCAGGTCAATCGCAATGTGCCGCCGGGCCTCTCCGCCGCACTGCTTGGCCTGGGCCGCGACCTGTACTCCAAGGGCTTGGACCGTGACGACGAGCTGGAGGCCGACCGCAATGGCGTGGCCCTGTCGGCCCGCGCGGGCTTTGACCCCTATGGCCTGGTGGCGGTGCTGCAGCAACTGCGCACCACCGCCGCCAACGACCCGCTGTTTGCGCTGACGCTGAGCACCCACCCACCGGCCCAGGTACGCCTGGACCAGCTTGAAGCCGCCATGGGCCAGCGTCTGGATGGCTTGACGGGCAAAGCGCCGGTGACGGTGGCGCAGCGGCTGGCACGCGCCGGCAACCGCTAGGGCCTGCTCACACCGCGCCCCTCCTTGCACCCGCAACGCCGCGCCCTCCTGCATGCCGGCCTGGCGGCAGCCTGGGTACGGGCCTGGCCCGCCCAGGCCGCCCCACCCGCCACCCCATTGCGCTTTCCGCGCGACGCCGGCGCCCACCCCGACTACCAAACCGAGTGGTGGTACCTGACCGGCTACGCCGCGGTGGCGGATAGGCCGGCCGCGTTCGGCTTCCAGATCACTTTTTTCCGCAGCCGCGTGCCGCAGACGCAGGCACTGCAATCCCCGCTGGCCGCGAAGCAACTGCTGTTCGCCCATGCGGCCGTGACCGATGTACGCGGCCAGAAGCTCTGGCACGACCAGCGCATTGCGCGCTGGTCCGGTGCAGCGCCGGGACACAACGCGCTGGACATGGCACAGGCCAGCACGGCGGACACCCAGGTGGCGCTGCGCGACTGGTCGCTGCAGCGCCGCGGCCAGGACCTACACACCCAGGCCACGAGTGAACACTTCGCGCTGGACCTGCAGGTCACAGCCACCCAGCCGGTGCTGCTGCAGGGCGAACAAGGCCTGTCGCGCAAGGGGCCCGAGGCGGCCCAGACCAGCTACTACTACAGCCTGCCGCAGTTGCGGGTGCAGGGCAGCATCACGCTGCAAGGCCGGCGCTACACGCTGGCGGCTGGCAGCACCGCCTGGCTGGACCACGAGTGGAGCCAGGCCCTGTTGCACCCCCAGGCCGTGGGCTGGGACTGGATAGGCATCAACCTGTTCGACGGCAGCGCGCTCACCGCCTTCCAGTTGCGCGACAAAGAGGGCCGTGCACTGTGGGACGGCGGATCATTCCGCAGCGGCGCACGGCAGTTTGCCTTCCACCGCGGAGAGGTGTTGTTCCGGCCCGTGCGCACCTGGCGCAGTGCTGCAAGCCAGGCCAACTACCCGGTGGAGTGGATCGTCCGCACACCGGCCGATTTCTACACCGTCAAGGCCGTGCTCGACAACCAGGAACTCGACAGCCGCGCCTCCACTGGCGCCATCTACTGGGAAGGTCTCAGCGAGGTGTGGGACAGCAACAACCGGCTGGTCGGGCGCGGGTATCTGGAGATGACCGGGTATGCGGCGGCGCTGAAGCTGTAGCCCCGGCGAATTTGCTATGCTTTTGGAAGCTGCATGCGCAATATCCACGCCGGATACAGGCCATTTTTGTTATATTTTTGCGGCCACCTTGCAGCCCCACCACCCGCCCCCACCTAGGCAGCCATGACTTCTTCCTCCGACCGCCCCAAAGCCACCAACCCCAAATCGCTCTCTGGCCTGATGCCGTTTCTGCATCCCTACCGCGGGCGCATTGCGCTGGCGCTGGTGTTTCTGGTGCTGGCGGCGGTGGCCACGCTGGCCTTTCCCATCGCACTGCGCAGCCTGATCGACGGCGGCCTGGTGCAAAGCGACAAGGGCGCGCAGGTGATGGCCTTGCGCGAGCACTTCGCGGCCCTGTTTGGGGTGGCCGTGGCGCTGGGCCTGTTCTCGGCCTGCCGCTTCTACATGGTGAGCTGGCTGGGCGAGCGCGTCACGGCCGACCTGCGCAACGCGGTGTACAGCCACGTGCTGCAGCAAAGCCCGGAGTTTTTCGAGACCACGCAAACCGGCGAAGTGCTGTCGCGCCTGTCGGCCGACACCACACTGGTGCAGACCGTGGTGGGTTCGTCGCTGTCCATGGGGCTGCGCAATTCGGTCATGGGCATTGGCGCCCTGGGCGTGCTGGTGTGGACCAACCCGGTGGTGATGGTCTCGGTGCTGGGCGTGCTGGTGCTGGTGGTGGTGCCCAGCCTGTGGTTCGGGCGGCGCGTGCGCAAGCTCTCGCGCGCTTCGCAAGACCGCATTGCCGACTCCAGCGCCATTGCCGCCGAGGTGCTCAACGCCATTCCCGTGGTGCAAAGCTACACCGCCGAGGGGCGCGAGACACAGCGCTTTGTCGCCTCCACCGACGATGCCTTCCACACCGCGACCAAGCGCAGCCGCGCCCGTGCGGTGCTGGTGGCCTTCATCATCATCGCCACCTCGGCCGCGCTCCTGTGGGGCCTGTACCAGGGCACGCAGGCGGTCATGGAGGGGCGCATCAGCGCCGGCCATCTGGGGCAGACCGTGGTCTACGTGATCATCCTGGCCAGCGCCTTTGCGGTGCTGGGCGAGGTCTATGGCGACCTGCTGCGCGCCGCCGGCGCAACCGAACGGTTGATGGAACTGCTGGGTACCCAGTCGCCCATCATTTCACCCAAGAATCCGAATGTAGCCCCTATGCCACGCGCGGGAAGCGCTATCAATTTTGAAGCAATCACCTTCCACTACCCGTCGCGCCCGCAGCAGGCTGCGCTGCAGGATTTCGCGCTGAACGTGCAACCGGGCCAGACCGTGGCCATCGTCGGGCCCAGCGGTGCGGGCAAGAGCACGGTGTTCCAGTTGCTGCTGCGCTACTACGACCCGCAGGCCGGGCGCATTGTGCTGGACGGCGTGGGCACGCGCGAGATGGCACTGGAATCGCTGCGCCAACGCATCGGCATCGTGCCGCAGGACGCGGTGATCTTCTCCAGCAGCGCGATGGAAAACATCCGCTACGGCAAGCCCGGTGCCAGCGACGCCGAGGTTAAAGCCGCGGCCACCGCCGCCTTTGCGCACGAGTTCATCACGGCCCTGCCCGAAGGCTACGACACCTTTCTGGGCGAACGCGGCGTGCGCCTGTCGGGCGGCCAGCGCCAGCGCATCGCCATTGCCCGCGCCATGCTCAAGAACCCGCCGCTGCTGTTGCTGGACGAGGCCACCAGCGCATTGGACGCCGAGAGCGAACGCATGGTGCAGGCCGCGCTGGAAAGCGCCATGCAGGGCCGCACCACCCTGGTCATCGCCCACCGCCTGGCCACCGTGCAAAAGGCCGATCTGATCGTGGTGCTGGACCACGGCCGCCTGGTGGAACAGGGCACGCACGCGGAACTCGTGGCGCGCGGTGGGGTCTACGCAGGGTTGGCTGCACTGCAATTCAACGCCTGAGCGGTGAATTGAAAGTCAAGCGGCCGACTTGTAGAATGAAGAGGTCTGATCCCCACGAACCCACCAGGAGTATTCCATGGCCGTCACTAGCGTGAAACAGCAACCGGTTCAGCAGGCACCTGCGCCCAAGCGCCCCGAAGCCCCCCGTCCGCAGCAAACTGCGGACAACAAACCCAAGGCCCAGGAAGCCAAGCCCCCGCAAGAATCCAGGCCCCGCCCCACCACCAATGCCCAGGGCCAAACCATTGGTGGGCGCCTGAGCGTGACTGCCTGAGGTTTTCCTTCACAACGGGCACCCGCCCATGGTCAAGATCGTCGCCACCAGCAGCGCCACGCCATCTTTGCAGGCGACGCTGAGTTTGGCGCGCCTGCAGCAGGCGCGCCAGGAGGCCGATTTGGCCGAGTCACGCGCACAGGAACTCCGGGCCCGCGCGGACGACGCAGAGCAGGATGCCAAAACCGGGCGTGACAGGGTGCGCCAGCTCAGCGCCACCAACACCGCCCCGCAAGACACCACCTACGCACAACAACTGCGCGCAGCCGCCACCGCCGAGGTGGTACCCCCGGTGCAGAATTTTCTGGAGCGCCTTTACATGGCCGCCAGCGCCAAGTCTGCCGCTGCTGGCAACGCATCCCAGACACAGGGCAAGCAGCCCGTGCTCAACACCCAGGGCCAATCCACCGGACGTATCCTGAACGTGCAGGCCTAGGAGATCTGTTCACGATTGGTAGGTACCGGGCGCTTACCTGGTTATTACTTTTTCGCATAGTTTGAGAAAATCTTGGCCTTGGACAGCCGTGCAAGGCCCTCCTACAGTGCGGGCTTCACAACAACTCCAAGGAGACTCCATGGCACACCCCACAAAGGACAACGCCACGAGCGGCCAGGCAGGCAACCCCTACGGCCACCCCCTCCCTTCCTACCTGCAGGCCGACAAACTCGGCCCCTGGGGAATCTACATCCAGCAGGTTGACCGGGTGATTCCTTACCTGGGCCACTTGGCGCGCTGGGCTGAAACCCTCAAGCGCCCCAAGCGTGCCCTGGTCGTGGATGTACCTATCCAGCTGGACAACGGCACCGTGGCCCACTTCGAAGGCTACCGGGTGCAACACAACACTTCGCGCGGCCCCGGCAAGGGCGGCGTACGCTTCCACCAGGATGTCACGCTCTCCGAAGTGATGGCGCTGTCGGCCTGGATGTCCATCAAGAATGCCGCCGTCAACGTGCCGTATGGCGGTGCCAAGGGCGGCATCCGCGTCGATCCCAAGACCCTGTCGCGCGGTGAACTGGAGCGCCTGACGCGCCGCTACACCAGCGAGATCGGCATCATCATCGGGCCCACCAAGGACATTCCCGCCCCCGACGTGAACACCAACGAGCAGGTCATGGCTTGGATGATGGACACCTACTCGATGAACGAAGGCGCCACCGCCACCGGCGTGGTAACTGGCAAGCCCATCGACCTGGGCGGCTCACTGGGCCGGCGCGAGGCCACCGGCCGCGGCGTCTACACCGTGGGCGTGGAGGCCGCCAAGCACATCGGCCTGGACATCTCCAAGGCGCGCGTGGCCGTGCAGGGCTTTGGCAACGTAGGCGGCATCGCCGGCAAGCTGTTTGCCCAGGCCGGTGCCCGCATCGTGGCGGTGCAGGACCATGGCGGCACCATCTACCGTGAAGCCGGGCTCGACGTGCCCGCCCTGCTGGAGCATGTGGCAGCCAACGGTTCGGTCGCCGGCTTTGCCCAGGCCGAAGTGATTGCCAACGACGCCTTCTGGGATGTGCACTGCGACATCCTGATCCCGGCCGCCCTGGAAGGCCAGATCACCGCCGCCAACGCCGGACGCATCCAGGCCAAGCTTGTGATCGAAGGCGCCAACGGCCCCACCACACCGGAAGCCGACGACATCCTGCAAGAGCGCAACATCTTGGTGCTGCCCGACGTGATTGCCAACGCGGGCGGCGTGACGGTCAGCTACTTTGAATGGGTGCAGGATTTCTCCAGCTTCTTCTGGAGCGAAGACGAGATCAACGCCCGCCTGGTGCGCATCATGAAAGAGGCCTTTGCCGGCGTCTGGAACGTGGCGCAGGACCACAAGGTGAGTTTGCGCACTGCGACGTTTATCGTGGCTTGCAAGCGTATCCTGCATGCGCGGGAATTGCGCGGTTTGTATCCCTGAACCTTGCTTTGCGGGAGTTGCGCTGGGACTCCCCCGCGTTGCTTCCGCAACAGGCACAGCGCGAGTACCTCCGTTCGTGTCCCCCGCCCGAAGGCTTACGCCTTCGGGCTCCTCCTTTACCTCACTACGCCACTCACGCTATGCCTGCTGCTGCGGACTGGATCGTGTTTCGGCATGGCATCCCATATTTCTCCGATTCACCCGAATGGGGGATGGGCAAGGATCACCGATCCAAAGAGAATGGAGGCTCACCGTGCGCATCAGTCAAGTCTGAGGCGTGCGGGGTTTGCTGCTTTTTAATGAAGCTGGCTGTTCAATAGAAGTAAGGGTAACAGTCGCTTTTATGGTTAGTCTTGCCACAATAACCCGCAGTACCTTGCAGAAAATATCACGTCGGACTCTGAAATCTCGTGACTACTGAACTGAAAACCATTGAATCGACTATGCGGGACATGGTGATTGGAAGCATCAAACCATATGACGCCGGCCGATTGATCTGGGAATGTTCAATGCGCGGAATTAGTTCCAACTCCGAGACAATGCATCCTTTCTGGCTGATCTGGGGAGCGTTAACTGATTGGGTCGAGATTCGCCCTTCGGATGAGTCTGAAGCCGAGGAGGCCATGTTGCGAGCTTCACGTGAATGGCTAAATCTAAACCCTTCGGATGAGGCCGGTCGCAATGCATATCTTGATCGATGGGTTTATGACGAACTGGGCTATGAGAGAAAACCCTAGCCACACATATTGGCTCAATCATTCCGTCATCAGACGTTGCGACCATTGGGTTTCACTGTCAGAGCAACAGGCATGGGGCAGGCATTTTGCGTAGGTAAAGGAGGAGCCTGCAGGGCGGAGGACACGGAGCAAAATGTCTGCCCCATGCCTGATGCGGGTCAAAGAAGAAACGTCCCTCGAAAGGGGGAGTCCTACTGCAAAGGCTCTTTCAGCGCCTCGGGCAACGCAAAGGGCAATATGTCTATGCCCTCCTCCACCAACTCACGCGCCTCTTCCAGCGTCGTCTTGCCGCGGATGCCGCGTTCCTCGATTTCACCATAGTGCATCTTGCGCGCCTCGTCCGCAAAGCGCTCACCCACGTCGGTGGTGTTGGCCACCACCTTGCGTGCCATGGCCAGCCAGGCGGCTGTGAGGGCTTGCGCCTCCGAGGATGCCGGCACGCTCACTTCCTGCGAGGTGGGTTGGGGCTTCGGTTGGGGTTCTTCGCGGCGGCCGGAGAGGTTGAGGCGAGGGGCGCTGAGCTTCTTGACCACCGATGCATCACCGCACACCGGGCACTGCACCAGCGACCGGTTGCACTGGTCCACAAAGTCATCTTCCGACCCGAACCAGCCTTCAAAGGCGTGGCCGTGGCTGCATTGCAAGTCCAGTACTTTCATGGCGCGATTGTCTGCCGTTTACAGCGAAGCTGCGTCCTGCCAATCCAATGTCCATGCACCAGACAGCACGTTTTGCAGCCACAGCGCACCGGTCAAGGTCTTGGCGTCAGTGACCTTGCCGTCTCGGCACCAGTCCAGTAGTTCGGCGGGTGTGGCGGTGAAAACGTCGAGAAATTCGCCGGCATCGAGTTGGCGCTGCCCAAGTGTCAGATCGCGGGCAAACCATACGTCGATGAATTCGGTGGAGTAGGCGATGACCGGGTGCAGCACACCGGCGCGCGCCCACTGGCGGGCGGTGTAGCCGGTTTCTTCGCGCAGTTCGCGCTGCGCGCAGACCTGCACGCTCTCACCGGCATCCAGTTTGCCGGCGGGGAACTCCACCATCACCTGGCCCACGGGGTAGCGGAACTGCCGCTCCAGCACCACGCGCTGGCTGCCGTCTTCAGCTTTGATCAGTGGAATGACCATGACTGCACCGGGGTGCACCACGTACTCGCGCACCGCCGTCTTGCCGTCGGGCAAAGCCACCGTGTCACGGAATGCATGCAAGAAGCGGCCCTTGAAGAGCTCTTCGCTGGACTGCTGCACTTCGACCAGATGGCTGTCACGCATACACGGGGGCCACACTCAATCGTGGCGTTTGAACAGGTAACGGTAGACGAAGCCCGGAAAGGCCAGGGTCAGAAACAACGCCCCGGTGATGGCATAGAACTCCCAGGTCTGCGGGGCAATCTGTCCGGCACGCTGCTCCAGGGCCAAACCAATGGCACCCGTTAGAAGGTAGAACACCAGCAGCTCGCCCAGGCGAAGCCCCAGGGTCTTAGGGTGCTGCAGGCGAATCAGCCCCAGGGCACGTGCCGTGAGGAAAGGCATGTTGGCGCCGGCAACGGCCAAGGCCAACACCAGCCAAACGGAAAAAGAAGTAGTCACAGCGATAACCCGTGCGCCAGCCGGAAGGAATCCGGCCGGGGCGTATCAGGTTCCAAGCATCTGCAGGATGGCGTTGGCACACAGGGCCATCAGGCCGCTGGGCAGCAGGCCCAGGCCCAGCACCAGGCCCGCATTCAGGCACAGCACCACACGCACGTCGGCCGGTGCGCTGACGGTGCTGGCGGTGATGGGTTCATCAAAGTACATGACCTTGACCAGGCGCAGGTAGTAGAAGGCACCGATCAGCGACATCATCACGGCAAACACGGCCAGGACGATGGCCGAAGCCTGGCCCGAAGCGATCAGCGCTTGCAGCACCGAGAGCTTGGCATAGAAGCCCACCAGCGGCGGGATGCCGGCCAGCGAGAACATGCACACGGCCATGACACCGGCATACAGCGGACTGCGCTGGTTCAGGCCGGCGAAGTCGGCAATCTCTTCGCTCTCAAAACCATCGCGCGACAGCAGCAGGATGACGCCGAAGCTTGCCAGTGTGGTCAGCACATAGGTGATGACGTAGAACATGGCCGAGCTGTAGGCATTGGCGGTCGACAGGATGCTGTTGTTGACCACGCCCGAGATAACCCCCAGCAGCACGAAGCCCATCTGCGAGATGGTGGAGAAGGCCAGCATGCGCTTGACATTGGTCTGGGCGATCGCGGCCAGGTTGCCGATGAAGAGCGAACCGATGGCCAGCACCATCAGCATCTGCTGCCAATCGAGTGCCAGCGGCAGCATGCCCTCCACCAACAGACGCATGGTGATGGCAAAGGCGGCCAGCTTGGGCGCACCGCCGATCAGCAGGGTGACCGCCGTAGGCGCGCCCTGGTAGACATCGGGAATCCACATGTGGAAAGGCACCACGCCCAGCTTGAAAGCCAGACCGGCTACGATGAAGACTAGGCCGAACACCAGCATCCGGTGCTGCACATGGCCGGAGGCGATTTCCTTGAACACCGTGTTGATATCCAACGAGCCCGTGGCGCCGTACATCATGGACATGCCGTAAAGCAGGAAGCCCGAGGCCATGGCACCCAGCACGAAGTACTTCATGGCGGCTTCGGTGGCGGTGGCATTGTCGCGGCGCAGGGCCACCAAGGCGTAGCTGGACAGCGTGAGCAATTCCAGGCCCATGTAGATCACCAGGAAATTGTTGCCCGAGATCATCACAAACATGCCCAAGAGCGCAAAAATGCTCAGCGTGAACAGTTCGCCACCGCGCAGCATGTCGCGCTCTGCGGCGTAGGGGCGGCCATACACCAGGGTCACCATCATGGCCAACGTGGCAAAGCACTTGAGCCAGTTGCCCATGGCGTCGCTGACCACCATGTTGCCAAAGCCGTAGTGGGTCGCGCCGCCAAAGGCATAGCAACCTTCGACCAGGGCCACGACCAACAGGGTCAGCAGGGTCAGCACATAGGTGAGTCCACGCTGTGGGCTTTTCACGCCCAGGTCCAGCAGCGCGATCACGCAGGCCATGACCAGCAAAATGGCTTCGGGGAAAGCCGTGATCCAACTGAGGTTGTCAATCATCGTTCGTCTCGCAATTCAGTGGGTCAGTTCAACTTGGAAATGGCAACGTGCTTGAGCAACTGGGCCACAGACGCATCCATCACATCGGTGAAAGGCTTGGGATAGATACCCATGTAGAGCACTGCGCCCGCCAGCAAGGCCAGGATCAGGAATTCACGCGCATTGATATCGATCAGCGCCTTGACGTCGTCGTTCGCCACCGCGCCCAGGTAGACGCGCTTGAACATCCACAGGGTGTAGGCCGCGCCAAAGATCAGCGCGCTGGCGGCGGCAAAGCCGATCCAGAAATTGAATTTGACCGCACCCAGAATCACCATCCACTCGCCCACAAAGCCGGCAGTAGCGGGCAGGCCGCAGTTGGCCATGGAGAACAGCAGCGCAAAGGCGGCGAACTTGGGCATGGTGTTGACCACGCCACCGTAGCTGGCAATCTCACGCGAATGGACGCGGTCGTACAGCACGCCGATGGAGAGGAACATGGCGCCCGAGACAAAGCCGTGGGCAATCATTTGCACCAAGCCACCGGAAATACCGAGGTCATTGAAGATGAAAAAGCCCAGCGTGACGAAACCCATGTGCGCGACCGACGAGTAGGCCACGAGCTTTTTCATGTCCTGCTGCACCATGGCAACCAGACCCACGTAGACCACCGCAATCAGCGACAACGCAATCATCAGCCAGGCCCACTGGTGCGCCGCATCGGGCGCGATGGGCATGGAGAAACGCAGGAAACCGTAGGCGCCGAGCTTGAGCATGATGGCCGCCAGCACGGCAGAGCCACCCGTGGGCGCTTCCACGTGCACATCCGGCAACCAGGTGTGCACCGGCCACATCGGCACCTTGACGGCAAACGCCGCGAAGAAGGCAAAGAAGAGCAGTGTCTGCGTGGTGCTGTCCAGCGGCAGCGCATGCCAGGCAGCAATGTCGAAGCTGCCACCCGACTTGGTGTACAGGAAGATCAGCGCGATCAGCAGCAGCAGCGAACCCAGCAGCGTGTAGAGGAAGAACTTGAAAGCCGCGTAAATCTTGTTCGGGCCTCCCCAGATACCGATGATCAGGTACATGGGAATCAGCGTGGCTTCGAAGAACACGTAGAACAGCAGGCCGTCCAGAGCACAGAACACACCGATCATGAGGCCGCTGAGAATCAGGAAGGCGCCCATGTACTGGTTCACGCGCGACTCAATCACCTCCCAGGCAGCAATCACCACGATCACGTTGATGAAGGCCGTCAACAGCACGAACCAGAACGAGATGCCGTCCAGGCCCAGGTGGTAGTTGACGTTGAAGCGCTCGATCCACGGCACGTTCTCGACAAACTGCATGGCCGCCGAGGCGGTTTCAAACTTCCCGTACAGCGGCAAGGTGACCAGCAGGCTGACCAGCGCACCGATCAGGGCAATCCAGCGCACAGCGGGTGCCTGTTCATCCCGGCCCAAGGCCAACAATACAATTCCGAACGCAATTGGCGTCCAGATCGCAAGGCTCAACAATCCCATGTTCTTTTTCTCCTACTTGAGCCAGACGAAATATGTCATGAGCACAAAGATGCCCAAAATCATGGCCAGTGCATAGTGGTACAGGTAACCGGTCTGGACCTTGCGGGCGCCACCGGACACCCAGCCGACCACTTTCCAGGAACCGTTGACCACGGCGCCGTCGATCAGAGCCTGGTCACCGCCCTTCCACAGGCCCGTGCCAAGCGCACGCGCACCGCGGGCCAGAATGTTCTCGTTGATCCAGTCCAGGTAGTACTTGTTCTCGAGCAGCGTGAACAGCGGCATGCAAGCGCGCTTGATCGCGGCCGGCCACTCAGGCTTGACCATATAGAACACGTAGGACACCACCACACCGGATGCGGCCAGCAACAGCGGCAGGCTGGTCAGGGCGTGCGCGGCCATGGCGCCGGCGCCGTGGAACGCGTGGGCCAGCTCTTCCATGGCTGCATGCTTTTCGGCATCGACAAAGATAGCGCCCTTGAAGAATTCGCCGAACAGCATGGGCTCGATGGTGAAGTAGCCGATCAGCACCGAGGGAATGGCCAGCAGAATCAACGGCACCGTCACCACCCAGGGCGACTCGTGGGGTGCATGGTGGTCGTCATGGCCGTGGTGGTCATCGTGACCGTGGTGGGCATCTGGGTTCTGGTCAAAGCGCTCTTTGCCGTGGAACACCAGGAAGTACATGCGGAACGAATAGAAGGCCGTGACAAACACACCGGCCAACACCGCGAAATGGGCAAAGCCGGCACCGGGCAGATGGCTTTCAGCCACCGCTTCGATGATGCTGTCCTTGGAGTAGAAGCCGGCAAACAACGGTGTGCCAATCAGTGCCAGCGAACCCAGCAGCGAGGTGATCCAGGTGATGGGCATGTACTTGCGCAGGCCGCCCATCCAGCGGATGTCCTGGTTGTGGTGGCAGCCCATGATGACCGAGCCGGCACCGAGGAACAGCAACGCCTTGAAGAAGGCGTGGGTCATCAGGTGGAACACGGCGACCGAGTAGGCGGAGGCGCCCAGCGCCACGGTCATGTAGCCGAGCTGCGACAGCGTCGAATAGGCCACGACGCGCTTGATATCGTTCTGGATGATGCCCAGAAAGCCCATGAACAGCGCAGTAATGGCGCCAATGACAAGCACGAGATTGAGCGCGGTATCGCTGAGTTCAAACAGCGGCGACATACGCGCGACCATGAAGATACCGGCAGTCACCATGGTGGCCGCGTGGATCAGCGCGGAGATCGGGGTCGGGCCTTCCATCGAATCGGGCAGCCACACGTGCAGCGGGAACTGGGCCGACTTGCCCATCGCGCCGATGAACAGGCAGATGCAGATCACGGTGATCAGCATCCAGTCGGTACCGGGGAAGCTGAGCTTGGCAATCTCTTCGGCCTTGGCAAAGACCTCGGCGTAGCTCAGGGTGCCAGCGAACGCGACGATCAGGCCGATGCCCAGGATGAAACCAAAGTCACCCACGCGGTTGACCAAAAAGGCCTTCATGTTGGCGAAGATGGCTGTCGGGCGGTTGTACCAGAAGCCGATCAGCAGGTAAGACACCAGACCCACAGCCTCCCAGCCGAAGAACAGCTGCAACAGGTTGTTGCTCATCACCAGCATCAGCATCGAGAAGGTGAACAACGAGATGTAGGCGAAGAAGCGGTTGTAGCCCTCATCTTCTTCCATGTAGCCGATGGTGTACAGGTGCACCATCAGCGACACGAAGGTCACCACACACATCATCATGGCGGTGAGCCCGTCCACGAGGAAACCAATTTCCATCTTGAGGCCGCCCACCGTCATCCAGGTGTAGACCGTTTCATTGAAACGGGCACCATCGATGGCGACGGACTGCAGCGTCATGGCAGAAATGACAAAGGCGATAAAAACGCCCAGGATGGTCAGCGAATGGGAAACACGGCGGCCAATGACATTGCCACCGAATTTGGTACCCAGCACACCGGCCAGGATGGAGCCGACCAGGGGTGCCAGCGGCACCGCCAACAGGTTGCAGGCGGAAAGGGTTTGGCTCATTGTGTCAGCCCTTCAGCGTATTGAGTTCGTCCACGCTGATGCTGGACTTGTTGCGGAACAGCAGCACCAGGATGGCCAGGCCGATGGCCGACTCCGCCGCCGCCACGGTCAGGATGAAGAACACAAAAATCTGGCCGTGCATGTCGTGCAGGTAGTACGAGAAGGCCACGAAATTGGTGTTCACCGCAAGCAGCATCAACTCGATCGCCATCAGCAGGATGATGAGGTTGCGGCGGTTCAGGAAGATACCGACCACGGAAAGCGCAAACAGCATCGCGCCCAGCGAAAGAAAATGTCCAAGAGTCAATGTCATGCTTTGTTCTCCACCGAGGCAGCAGGCGCCGGTTCAGCAGCGGCCTGGGTGGCTGCCATCTTCACCACGGTCATGCGGTCACGCGACTTCACACGCACCTGGTCGCCGGGGCTCACGTACTTGCTGTCCTTGCGTGCACGCAGGGTCAGGGCAATGGCGGCAATCATGGCCACCAGCAAAATCGCGGCGGCCACTTCCAGGGGGTACAGGTACTGGGTGAACAGCAGCTTGCCCAACTCCTGGGTGTTGGACACCTTGGCTGCGGCATTGGCCACCGCTGCGGGGTCTTCCACCACGCGCACGCCCATCACGACTGCAGCCATTTCGAGCGCAATCACCACGCCCATGAGGGCCGCCAGCGGGAAATGCTTCCAGAAACCTATGCGCAGGTTTTCGACGTTGATATCCATCATCATCACGACGAAGAGGAACAGCACCATCACCGCGCCCACGTACACCAGCACCAGCGTGATGGAAAGAAACTCGGCCTTGAGCAGCATCCAGATCATGGCTGCCTGGAAAAAGGTCAGCACCAAAAACAGGGCTGCATGCACAGGATTGCGCGCCGTGATGACGCGAAACGCGGCAATCAGCAGGACTGCCGAAAACGCGTAGAACAAACCGGTCGTGACACTCATGATTCAAATCTTTCTAGGACGCGCGATCAGCGGTATTTGGCGTCGGCCTGCTTGGCCGCCGCGATTTCGCTCTCGTAGCGGTCGCCTACGGCCAGCAGCATGTCCTTGGTGAAGTACAAGTCACCGCGCTTTTCACCGTGGTATTCCAGGATGTGCGTCTCGACGATGGAGTCCACTGGGCAGCTTTCCTCGCAGAAGCCACAGAAGATGCACTTGGTCAGGTCGATGTCGTAACGCGTGGTGCGGCGTGAGCCGTCGGCGCGCACATCGGACTCGATGGTGATGGCCATGGCCGGGCATACCGCTTCACACAGTTTGCAGGCAATGCAGCGCTCTTCGCCGTTTTCATAACGGCGCAGCGCGTGCAGGCCACGGAAACGCGGCGACAGCGGGGTTTTCTCTTCCGGGAACTGCACCGTCACCTTGCGGCGAAACAGGTAACGGCCGGTCAGGGCCAAGCCTTTGAAGAGTTCGATCAGCAGAAAGCTGGACAGGAAGTCCCACAGCGAAAACGCAGGACTGGGGGTACGGGTAAAAGCGGAAGTCGTCATGGAGGAATCCTTCACGGCCAGATGTTGAAGGAGGTTTGCATCCAGGCGCCCACCACCAGCAGCCACACCAGGGTGACAGGAATAAACACTTTCCAGCCCAAACGCATGATCTGGTCGTAGCGGAAACGGGGGAAGGTGGCGCGCACCCAGATGAACAGGCTCACGATGGCGCAGGTCTTGATTCCTAGCCAGATCCAGCCGGGGACGAAGTCGAGTGCTGCCACGGGCGACAGCCAGCCACCCAGGAACATGATGGACGCCAGGATGGAGATCAGCCACATGTTGGCGTATTCGGCCAGGTAGAACATGGCATAGGACATGCCGGAGTACTCGACCATGTGGCCGGCCACGATTTCGGCCTCGCCCTCGACCACGTCAAACGGGTGGCGGTTGGTTTCGGCCAGGCCCGAGATGATGTAGACCACGAAGATCGGCAGCAGCGGCAGCCAGTTCCACGACAGGAAGGACAGGCCCATCTGCGCCATGTTGCCCTGCCCCTGGGTGGCAACGATGGCGCTGAGGTTCATGCTGCCCGACACCATCAGCACGATCACCAGGCAGAAGCCCATGGCAATCTCGTAGCTGACCATCTGCGCCGAGGCGCGCAGCGCCCCCAGGAAGGCGTACTTGGAGTTGGAGGCCCAGCCGGCGATCACCACACCATAGACTTCCATGGAGGTGATGGCCATGATGAACAACAGGCCGGCGTTGATGTTGGCCAGCGCCACATCGGGACCGAAGGGCACGACGGCCCATGCCGCCAGCGAGGGCATGATGGTCAGGATGGGGCCGATGAAGAACAGGCCCTTGTTGGCCTGCGCCGGCACCAGGATTTCCTTGGTCAGCAGCTTCAGCGCATCGGCAATGGGCTGCAGCAGGCCCCAGGGGCCCACGCGGTTCGGACCCACGCGCACCTGCATCCAGCCCAGGAACTTGCGCTCCCACAGCGTCAGGTAGGCCACGGCACCCATCAGCGGCAGCACCACGACGACGATCTTGATCAGCGTCCAAATGATGGGCCACAGCAGGCCGGTCCACCACGGTGCAGCCAACAAACCCAGGCCGGCGTTGTAGATCATGTCAATCATGCCAGGGCCTCCTGGGCGACAGGCGCGTTAGCACCAGAGCGCGCATCGGCAGTCAGTTGCAGCGAAGTGGCGCGGCGCACCAGGCTGTCGAGCTGGTAAATGCTGGCCACCACCGGTTCGGCAGCGCCACCGGTCAGCACCGGTGCCACCTGGCAGGCGTTGCTCAGGCGGTTCGCCGGCACCTGGGCGGGCGTTGCCGCATCGCCAGGGTGCAGGTCTGCCAGCACGTCCTGCGACGACTCAAAGACAAAGCCCGGCAGGTTCAGCATATTGGCCAGCACGCGCAGCACCTTCCAGGCGGGACGGGTCTCGCCCAGGGGCTTGACCACGGCATGGAAGCTCTGCACGCGCCCTTCGGCGTTGACAAAGGTGCCCGAGGTTTCGGTGAACGGTGCAATCGGCAGCAGCACGTCGCTGAATTCCATGTTGGCCTTGAAGGGGCTCAAGGAGACAACCATCTCGGACTTCACCAACTGGTGGGCCGCGCCCGCGGCGGAGTCGAACACTGGTTCGGTATTGAGCAGGAAGACGGCCTTCAAGCCGCCAGCCAGCATCTGGGCCGCGTTCTGCCCACCTGCGCCCGGCACCGCACGCGCCACTTGCGCGCCGACCGTGTTGGCGGCTTCGGTCAGGTAGCCGACGTTGGCGCCGGTCTGCGCGCCAATCCAGTTGGCCAGCGACAGCAGGCTGGTGGCTTGCGCATGGTGCGCGGCGCCGTTGCCCAGCAAAATCGCCTTGCGCTCGCCACCCAGCAGGCTCTTGGCAATCGCCTGGGCTGCTGCCGTGGCCTGACCTGCGGCGGGAGCGGAAACACCCTTCTCTGCTGCAATGGCGCTGGCAATGTCGGCCAGTGCCTGCACCCATTGCGCAGCGGGCACTTGCACGCTGTTGGCCACTGGCATGGCCCAGTCATTTGCTACTTTATTGATAGCACTTACTGCACATCCCATGCGGACTGCCTGCCGAATACGCTGTGCAAACAGGGGGTGATCCTTGCGCAGGTTGGAACCCACGACCAGCACGCGCTGCAGTTGCGACAACGATGCGATGGAGGTACCCAGCCAGCGCACGGCGCCGGTGGTTTCAAACTCGGCGTTGCGCAGGCGGTAGTCGATGTTTTCGCTGCCGTAGGCGCGCAGCAGGCTGCCGGCCAGGTGCAGCTCTTCGAGCGTGCTGTGTGGGCTGACCAGGGCGCCGATGGAGGTGGCACCGTGGTTGGCCTTGATCTGCTTGAGGCCGTTGGCAATGTATTCCAGGGCCGTTTGCCAGTCCACCGACTCCCACTTACCACCCTGCTTGATCATGGGCGTGGTGAGGCGTTCTGCACTGTTCAGCGCTTCGTAGGAAAAACGGTCGCGGTCGGCAATCCAGCATTCGTTGACCGCTTCGTTCTCGAGCGGCACCACACGCATGACCTGGTTGTTCTTGACCTGCACCACCAGGTTGGCACCGGTGGAGTCGTGCGGGCTGACCGACTTGCGGCGCGACAGTTCCCAGGTACGGGCGCTGTAACGGAATGGCTTGCTGGTCAGCGCGCCGACCGGGCAAATGTCAATCATGTTGCCCGACAACTCGGAGTCGACCGACTCACCAATAAAGGTTTCGATCTCGGCATGTTCGCCGCGGTGCGACATGCCCAGCTCCATCACGCCGGCCACTTCCTGGCCAAAACGCACGCAGCGAGTGCAGTGGATGCAGCGGCTCATCTCCTGCATGGAAATCAGTGGGCCCACGTCCTTGACCGGCACCACGCGCTTTTCTTCTTCGTAGCGCGAGGAAGATCCGCCGTAGCCCACGGCCAGATCCTGCAGCTGGCACTCACCGCCCTGGTCGCAGATCGGGCAATCCAGCGGGTGGTTGATCAGCAGGAATTCCATGACCGACTTCTGCGCCTTGATCGCCTTGTCGCTCTTGGTGCGCACGATCATGCCCTGCGTGACCGGTGTCGCACAGGCGGGCATGGGCTTGGGCATCTTTTCCACATCAACCAGGCACATGCGGCAATTGGCCGCGATGCTGAGCTTCTTGTGATAACAGAAATGCGGGATGTAGGTACCGGCCTTGTCGGCGGCATGCATGATCATGCTGCCTTCGACAATGTCTACCTTCTTGCCGTCGAGTTCGATTTCAATCATTGTTAGCTTTCCACCGCCGCATTGACCATGCTGGACTTGTGCTCGATCAGGTGCGCAAACTCATGTCGATAGTGTTTGATCATGGCGCGCACGGGCATGGCGGCTGCATCGCCCAGCGCGCAAATGGTGCGGCCCATGATGTTCTCGGATACGTTGTCCAGCAGATCTAGATCGGCGGGGCGTCCCTTGCCATCAACAATGCGGTCCACCATGCGTGACAGCCAGCCCGTGCCTTCCCGGCAAGGCGTGCATTGGCCGCAGGACTCATGCATGTAGAAATAGGACAAACGTTGCAGCGCCTTGACCATGCAACGCGTTTCGTCCATGACGATGACTGCGCCGGAACCCAGCATGGAGCCAGCCTTGGCGATGGAGTCGTAGTCCATGGTGCACTCCATCATGATGGAAGCGGGCAACACCGGTGACGACGATCCACCGGGGATCACTGCCTTCAGTGCCTTGCCACCCTTGACGCCACCGGCCAGCTCCAAGAGCTTGGCGAACGGTGTGCCCATGGGGATTTCGTAGTTGCCGGGGCGCTCCACGTCACCGCTGACCGAGTAAATCTTCGTGCCACCGTTGTTGGGCTTGCCGCATTCCAGATACGCCTGGCCGCCGTTGCGGATGATCCACGGAACGGCTGCAAAGGTTTCGGTGTTATTGATGGTCGTGGGCTTGCCGTACAGGCCAAAGCTGGCCGGAAACGGCGGCTTGAAGCGCGGCTGGCCCTTCTTGCCTTCCAGCGATTCGAGCAAAGCCGTTTCTTCACCGCAGATGTAGGCACCAAAACCGTGGGCTGCATGCAACTGGAAGCTGAAGTTGCTGCCCAGGATGTTGTCACCCAGGAAGCCTGCCGCGCGGGCTTCTTCGAGCGCTTCTTCAAAGCGGTCGTAGGCCGAGAAGATTTCGCCGTGGATGTAGTTGTAGCCCACGCTGATGCCCATGGCATAGGCCGCAATGGCCATGCCTTCGATCACGATGTGCGGGTTGTATTCGAGGATGTCACGGTCCTTGCAGGTACCGGGTTCGCCCTCATCGGAGTTGCAGACCAGGTACTTCTGCCCGGGGAACGAGCGGGGCATGAAGCTCCACTTCAGGCCTGTGGGAAAGCCGGCGCCGCCACGTCCGCGCAGAGCGGACTCTTTGACAGTCGCAATGACCTGGTCTTGCGTCAGCCCTTCGCCGCCATCTTTGCCCAGAATCTTGCGCAGGGCCTGGTAGCCACCGCGCGCTTCGTAGTCTTTCAGACTCCAGTTGGAACCATTCAAGCCGGCATAAATTTGCGGATTGATGTGGCGGTCATGGAAGCAGGTTTGAACGCCTGTGGCCTTGAACTGATCGAGGATCTTGTCGACGCTCATCACTTGGCTCCTTCGGCACGCAAAGCGTCAACCAGCTGATCCAGCTTGTCGTCGCTCATGAAACTGCACATGTGGCGGTCATTGACCAGCATCACCGGCGAATCGGCGCAGGCGCCCAGGCATTCGCTTTGCTGCAGCGTGAACAGGCCGTCGGCGGTGGTCTCACCCATGTGGATGCCCAACTTCTTTTCCAGATGGTGCAGCGCATGCTGGCCATTGCGCAACTGGCATGGCAGATTGGTACAGACGTTCAGCTTGAACTTGCCAACCGGCTTCTGGTTGTACATGTTGTAGAAGGTGGTGACTTCGTGCACGGCCATGGGCGGCATGCCCAGGTAGTCGGCGATAACCTTCTCGCTGTCGGTGCTGACATGGCCCAGCTCCTGCTGCACGATGGCCAGGCAGGCCATCACGGCAGACTGGCGGCCGGCGTCGTTATCGGGGTACTTGGCGACTTCCTTGGCGAAGCGCGCCTTGGTGGCGTCAGAGATCATCGGTCAATCTCTCCAAAAACAATATCCATGGTGCCAATGATCGAGACTGCATCGGCAATCATGTGACCCGTAGCCATTTCATTCAAACCGGCCAGATGGGCAAAGCCCGGCGGACGGATCTTCAGGCGGTACGGCTTGTTGGCACCGTCACTGATCAGGTAAATGCCAAACTCACCCTTGGGGTGTTCCACGGCGGCATAGGCCTCACCCTGCGGCACATGGAAGCCTTCGGTGAAGAGCTTGAAGTGGTGGATCAGCTCTTCCATGTTGGTCTTCATGGATTCGCGCGAAGGGGCTGCCACCTTGTGGTTGTCGGTGATGACAGGGCCCGGGTTGGCCTGGAGCCAGTCCACGCACTGCTTGATGATGCGGTTGGACTGCTTCATCTCTTCCATGCGCACCAGGTAGCGGTCGTAGACGTCGCCGGTCTTGCCCACCGGAATGTCGAAGTCGAGCTTGTCGTAAGCGTCGTAGGGCTGCTTCTTGCGCAGGTCCCAGGCGATACCGGAGCCGCGCAACATGGGGCCAGTAAAGCCCATGTTGAGTGCACGCTCGGGCGTCACGATACCGATATTGACGGTGCGCTGCTTCCAGATGCGGTTTTCGGTCAGCAGCGTGTGGTATTCGTCCAGGCAGGCCGGGAAGCGCTGCGTGAAATCGTCGATAAAGTCCAGCAGCGAACCCTGGCGGTTCTTGTTGAGTTCGGCCACGCCTTTGGCATTGCGCACCTTGCTGGCCTTGAACTGGGGCATGGTGTCGGGCAGGTCGCGATACACGCCACCGGGACGGAAGTAGGCTGCGTGCATGCGTGCGCCGCTGGCGGCCTCGTACATGTCGAACAGGTCTTCGCGTTCGCGGAAGGTGTAGATCAGGATGGTGGAGCTGCCGCAATCGTTGCCGTGCGAACCCAGCCACATCAGGTGGTTCAGCAGGCGCGTGATCTCGGAGAACATCACGCGGATGTACTGCGCGCGGATCGGCACTTCGATACCCAGCAGCTTCTCGATCGCCAGGCAGTAGGCGTGCTCGTTGCACATCATGGACACGTAGTCCAGACGGTCCATGTACGGCAGCGACTGGATGTAGGTCTTGCTCTCGGCCAGCTTCTCGGTGGCGCGGTGCAGCAGGCCGATATGCGGGTCGGCACGCTGGATGACTTCGCCATCCAGCTCCAGCACCAGACGCAACACACCGTGTGCAGCGGGGTGTTGCGGGCCGAAGTTCAGCGTGTAGTTCTTGATTTCGGCCATATCAGTTCAGGCCTCCGTAGTTGTCTTCACGGATGATGCGCGGCGTGATTTCACGCGTCTCGATGGTGACCGGCTGGTACACCACGCGCTTTTGCTCGGCGTCGTAGCGCATTTCCACATGCCCGGTGGTGGGAAAATCTTTGCGGAAGGGATGGCCGATAAAGCCGTAGTCGGTCAGGATACGGCGCAGGTCGTTGTGGCCTTCAAACACGATGCCAAACAGATCGAAGGCTTCGCGCTCGAACCAGTTGGCCGAGTTCCAGATGTCGGTGACCGAGGCCACCATGGGCATGCCGTCGTCGGGTGCGAACACCTTGAGGCGTATGCGCTGGTTCAGGCTGACGGACAGCAGGTGGCTGACGACGCAGAAGCGCGGGCCTTCGTAGGCGCCCTGCTTGTAGTCGGAGTAGTCCACACCACACAGGTCGATGAGCTGCTCGAACTGGCAGCCCGGCGCGTCGCGCAGGGCCAGCGCCGCAGCGTGGTAGTCCTGTGCGGAGACCAACACCTTGAGTTCGCCGAGTTCGATGGAAATTCGTTTGATCTTGTCGCCCAGTGCAGCCACAACGGCTTCCTGGGTCGCTTCGGGACGCACGGAATAAACGGTCATACGGTCCCTTCAGGCGCGTGCAATGGTTTCGGTGCGGCGGATTTTTTGCTGCAATTGCAAAATGCCGTAGACCAGCGCCTCTGCGGTGGGCGGGCAGCCGGGCACGTACACGTCCACGGGCACGATGCGGTCGCAGCCACGCACCACCGAGTAGCTGTAGTGGTAATAGCCGCCGCCATTGGCGCAGGAGCCCATGCTGATCACCCAGCGCGGCTCGCTCATCTGGTCATAGACCTTGCGCAGCGCGGGCGCCATCTTGTTGCATAGCGTGCCGGCCACGATCATCAGATCAGACTGGCGCGGGCTGGCGCGAAAGACTTCGGAGCCGAAGCGGCTCAAGTCGTAGCGGGCAGCAGCGGCGTGCATCATCTCCACCGCGCAGCAGGCCAGACCAAAGGTCATGGGCCAGATCGAGCCGGTCTTGGCCCAGTTCATCACCGAGTCGTAGCTCGTGGTGACGAAACCTTCTTTGAGTACACCTTCAATCATTGCTTTACTCCCAATCCAGGGCGCCTTTTTTCCACATGTAGACAAAGCCTACCGTCAGCACGATGACAAACTCGGCACCAATCAGGAAGCCCATGAAGCCGATGTCCTTGAGCGACACCGCCCACGGAAACAGGAAGGCTGTTTCCAGATCGAACAAAATGAACAGGATGGCTACCAGGTAGTAGCGCACGTCGAACTTCATGCGAGCGTCTTCAAACGCCTCGAAGCCGCATTCGTAAGGGGAGTTTTTTGCCGCATCGGGCCGGTTCGGCCCGAGGATGTAGCCCAACACCTGGGGGACTACACCGACGCCAATGCCGACCAAGATGAACAAGAGGACGGGAAGGTATTGATCGAGGTTCATCTTGGGATTCTGATCAGCGTTATGTGTTTTCCCGAGTATGACCCGGGAAAACTGTTTTGTCTGGTGCGGTCGGCGAGACTCGAACTCGCACAGCTTTCGCCACTACCCCCTCAAGATAGCGTGTCTACCAATTTCACCACGACCGCGGTTCTCAGTTGTCTGAATTGCGTGAGGCGCCTTGCGGCTTGGGGCTCATCAGACAAGCTTAGAGTTTACCCTGAATTTCCCCTCGCATCGGAGGGGCCAAGGCTTTTAGAACAGCAATTATTTGGCGGGAATCTGCGCTGCACCCGAAGCCGGTGTAACCGGTGCAGGGACGGCATCCGCTGCAGCAGGTGCCACGACCGCAGCACCTTCGAGCACGCTGCCCGAACTGGCCGGACGCAGGTTGCCGAAATAGGCCAGCGCCAGCGTGCAGACAAAGAACACAGTGGCCAGGATGGCCGTGGTGCGCGAGAGGAAATTGGCGCTGCCGCTGGCGCCGAACAGGCTACCCGAACCGCCGCTGCCAAATGCAGCGCCCATGTCAGCACCCTTGCCATGCTGCACCAGGATCAGACCGATCATGGCGATCGCCGACAGCATCTGCACCGTCAGGATAATGGTTACGAAAACATTCATGCTTTACTCCTAAATTGATAGCTGTTTGCGCAACCCCTTAGAGGGCTGCAGCAATAATTGATAAGAAATCCGGGGCCTTGAGGGCAGCACCGCCGACCAGGCCGCCGTCAATATCCGGCTGGGCCAGCAACTGCGCTGCATTGGCCGCATTCATGCTGCCGCCGTACAGGATGTGAACACGGTCGGAGTGCGCGGTTGCCGCATGCAACTGCGCACGCAGCACAGCGTGCACCTGTTGCGCTTGCTCCGGGCTCGCAGTCTTGCCGGTGCCGATGGCCCAGACCGGCTCATAGGCCACCACGATCTCGCTGATGCAGTGGCCATTGGTGTGGATCACCGCCGCCAGCTGCCGCTTGACGACTTCTTCGGTCTGGCCAGCCTCACGCTCGGCCAAGGTCTCGCCCACGCACACGATGGGCGTGATGCCATGTGCCAGCGCGGCCTTGGCCTTGTCGGCCACCAGCGCATCGGTCTCACCGTGGTACTGGCGCCGCTCCGAATGGCCGACGATGGCGTAACGCACCGCAAAGTCCTTCAGCATGGTGGCGGACATTTCGCCGGTGTAGGCGCCCGAGGCTTGGGCCGACACGTCCTGCGCGCCCAGGTCGATGCCACTGCCAGCCACCAGCGCCTGCACTTGCGCCAGGTAGGGCGCAGGCACGCACACGGCCACGCTGCAGTCATCCGCCGCCAAACCGGCAAGCAAGGCCTTGAGCAGCGTCTCGTTGGCAGCCAGGCTGCCGTTCATTTTCCAGTTGCCTGCAATCAGTTTTCGCTTCATGCGTGATCCCATGTCAAAACAATCTTGCCCACATGCTGGCTGGATTCCATGAGGGCATGCGCGCGCACCGCATCAGCTGCAGCAAAGACGCTGTGCAGCACCGGCTTGACGCGACCATCGGCCAGCAAAGGCCACACCTTGTGTTGCAGCGCCTGCGCAATCGCGGCCTTGAAGGCCACGGGGCGCGGACGCAACGTGGAGCCGGTAATCGTCAGACGGCGGCGCAGCACCAGACCGGCATTGATCTCAGCCTTCACCCCGCCCTGCACGGCGATGAAGACCAGACGGCCCTCTTCTGCCAGACATTCCACTTCCTTGGCCACATAGGCCCCAGCCACCATGTCCAGCACCACATCGACGCCTCGTCCTTCGGTCAGGCGCATGGTCTCGGCCTGGAAGTCCTGGGTCTTGTAGTTGATGGCATGGTCGGCGCCCAGCGCCAGGCAGGCTGCGCATTTGTCGTCGCTGCCCGCTGTGGCAATCACCGTGGCACCAAACGCCTTGGCCAACTGGATGGCCGTGACACCGATGCCGCTGGAACCGCCCTGGATCAGCAGGGTTTCACCGCTTTGCAACCGCGCGCGGTCAAACACATTGCTCCACACCGTGAAGAAGGTCTCCGGCAACGAGGCCGCCTCGGCGTCGCTGAGCCCTGCGGGCACCGGCAGGCACTGGGCCACAGGCGCCACGCAGTACTCGGCATAGCCGCCACCGGCCACCAGCGCGCAAACGCGGTCGCCGAGCTTGAAGCCCGCGGCCTGCAGCGCGGCGGCATCGCCGTCGGCAATGGTGCCTGCCACTTCCAGACCCAAAATATCGGAAGCCCCAGGCGGCGCCGGGTAGTGGCCACCGCGTTGCAGCACGTCGGGGCGGTTGACGCCACTGGCGTGCACACGGATGAGCAACTCTCCCGCACCCGCGACGGGCGCAGGGCGTTCTCCCAGACGCAGAACGTCCGGGCCACCGAAGGAAGCAAGTGCGACAAATTTCATGGCTTTTGGATCGATAGCCACCGCCGCTATTGCGTTGGCAGCTATCGATTTGCTAGCATCAGAACGGGCTTAGACCTGTTCAACCTGGGCCGGACGGTCCAGCAAGGCCTTCATGGACAACTTGATACGGCCCTTTTCGTCGGTTTCCATGACCTTGACCTTGACGATCTGGCCTTCGGACAGGTAGTCCGTGACCTTCTCGACGCGCTCGTGGGCGATCTGGCTGATGTGCAGCAGACCATCCTTGCCGGGCAGCAGGTTGACCAGTGCGCCGAAATCCAGAATCTTGGTGATCGGGCCTTCGTAGACCTTGCCGATTTCGACTTCAGCCGTGATCTGCTCGATGCGCTTCTTGGCTTCTTCCGCCTTGGCCGGATCGTTGGAGGCGATGGTGATGGTGCCGTCTTCTTCGATGTTGATCTGCGTGCCGGTCTCTTCTGTCAGCGCGCGGATCACGGCGCCGCCCTTGCCGATCACGTCGCGGATCTTCTCGGGGTTGATCTTCATCGTGAACAGGCGCGGTGCGAAGTTGGACACTTCGGTCTTGGCTTCAGCCATCGCTTCTTGCATCTTGCCCAGGATGTGCATGCGCGCTTCCTTGGCTTGTGCCAATGCCACTTGCATGATTTCCTTGGTAATGCCCTGGATCTTGATGTCCATCTGCAGCGCGGTAATACCGTTGGTGGTACCGGCCACCTTGAAGTCCATATCGCCCAGGTGATCTTCGTCACCCAGAATGTCGGTCAGCACGGCGAAGCGGTTGTCTTCCTTGATCAGACCCATGGCAATACCGGCCACGTGGGCTTTCATCGGCACGCCAGCATCCATCAGCGACAGGCAGCCGCCGCAAACCGACGCCATCGACGAGGAGCCGTTGGATTCGGTGATTTCGGACACCACACGCATGGTGTAGGGGAAGTCTTCCTTAGAAGGCAACACTGCGACGAGTGCGCGCTTGGCCAGACGGCCGTGGCCGATTTCGCGGCGCTTGGGCGTGCCCACGCGACCGGTTTCGCCGGTGGCGAAGGGAGGCATGTTGTAGTGCAGCATGAAGCGGTCTTCAAAGTCGCCGCTCAAAGCGTCAATACGCTGCGCGTCGCGCTCGGTGCCCAGGGTCGTAACGACCAGGGCCTGGGTTTCACCGCGGGTGAACAGTGCGGAACCGTGGGTACGGGGCAGCACGCTGTTGCGGATTTCGATGGCGCGCACGGTGCGGGTGTCGCGGCCGTCGATACGGGGCTCACCGGCCAGAATCTGGCCGCGCACGATCTTGGCTTCGATTTCGAACAACAGGCCTTCAACAGCGACGCTGTCAAACGCAGCGCCGTCGGCCTTCAGGCCGGCCATCACGTCGGCGTAGGCGGCGCGGCAGGCTTGGGTACGGGCTTGCTTGTTGCGGATCTGGTAAGCGGCTTCCAGCTTGGCCTGGGCCAGACCTTGCACCTTGGCGATCAGCGCTTCGTCCTTGGCAGGGGCTTTCCAGTCCCACACCGGCTTGCCGGCGTCACGCACCAGTTCGTGGATCGCGTTGATGGCGATTGCACCTTGCTGGTGACCGAACACGACGGCGCCCAGCATGATTTCTTCGGACAGTTGTTGCGCTTCGGATTCGACCATCAGCACAGCGGCTTCGGTACCGGCAACGACCAGGTCCATGATGGAGTCTTTGCGTTGCGTCTGGCCGGGGTTCAGCACGTATTCGCCGTTGATGTAACCCACGCGGGCAGCACCGATGGGGCCGTTGAACGGCACGCCGGAGATGGACAGGGCGGCGCTCACCGCGATCATGGCAGCGATGTCGGCGTCGACTTCCGGGTTCAGCGACACGGTGTGGATCACTACGTGCACTTCGTTGAAGAAGCCTTCAGGGAACAGCGGGCGGATCGGGCGGTCGATCAGGCGGCTGGTCAGGGTTTCGTATTCGCTGGGGCGGCCTTCGCGCTTGAAGAAGCTGCCGGGGATCTTGCCGGCGGCGTAGCTCTTTTCCAAGTAGTCGACGGTCAGGGGGAAGAAGTCCTGGCCGGGCTTGCCTTCCGTCTTGGCAACGACGGTTGCCAGAACGACGGTGCCGTCCATGTCCAGCAGCACGGCGCCGGTGGACTGACGTGCGATTTCGCCGGTTTCCATGGTGACCGTGTGCTGGCCCCATTGGAAGGTCTTGCTAACTTTGTTGAACATTGTCATGGTTTTATCTCCGTTGAATTTGGGGAATGCAGGCCATTCCGCCCTAGCCCGGAGTCAACATCACAGTCCACGATGCCATTCCAGAAAAACCCGGGAACGCCCGGAATTGTTGTGGAATGACACAGCTTCGTACTGCTTTTGCCGTCTCCGAAGTAAAAAACGCCTGAGCTAGTGAACTAACTCAGGCGTCCGTCATTCGGTCTATCGCTTACTTGCGCAGATTCAGCTTGGCGATCAGCGCGGTGTAGCGGTCAGCGTCCTTGGACTTCAGGTAGTCCAGCAGCTTGCGGCGACGGCTCACCATGCGCAGCAGACCGCGGCGACCGTGGTGGTCCTTGGCGTGGGTCTTGAAGTGGGGGGTCAGCTCGTTGATACGGGCGGTCAG
>JACXTT010002428.1_pt1 | contig 29572 bp, 25 predicted proteins | sample 9270951 | NCBI WGS metagenome assembly JACXTT01 (sample SAMN15532306, study PRJNA645909) | rock metagenome | isolation source: weathered quartz diorite | place: Puerto Rico | collected 2017-06-21 | reverse complement strand
AGGACCGTAAGGACTGTTGAACTTGAAATCGCCAATCTCCGCGGCGAGGGCGGCCTTGTCCTCCTTGGTGGTGACGGCGAGGCTCGTGAAATCCTGGGCGCTGGTGGCGGCTTCGGCTTGCGTGAAGTGCACGACGTAAATCGGACCCTTGCCCTCTGTGAGGAGATTCTCCAGCGTGCTGGCCAGCGGCAACTCGGCGTAGGTGAACTCCAACGGCACGGGGCGGTCCGTGCCCTTCACGGTGACCGCAGGTTGGCCATTGAGGCGGGTCAGCGCGGATTCAAAAAAGCTCGTATCGCCCAGCGTCGCGCTCATAAGGAGGAAGCGCGTTTGCGGCATCGAGAGCAGGGGCACCTGCCAGGCGAAGCCCCGCTCGCGGTCGGCGTAATAGTGGAATTCGTCCATCACCACGTCGAGCACGTTCGCTTCAGCCCCTTCACAAAGTGCCATATTGGAGAGGATCTCCGCCGTGCAGCAGAGGATGGGCGCATCGCGGTTCACCGTGGCGTCGCCAGTGGAAAGGCCCACGTTCTCCGGCCCGAATTCCTTGCACAGCGCCATCCACTTCTCGTTCACCAGCGCCTTGATGGGGCAGGTGTAGACCGAGCGACGCCCGGCGGCCAGCGCGCCAAAGTGGAGGGCCGAAGCCACCAGCGATTTGCCCGAGCCCGTGGGCGTGTTGAGGATGACGTTCTTTCCCTCGAAGAGCTCGAGGATGGCCTCCTCCTGGGCAGGATAGAGGCTCAGCCCCTTCGAGGCAATGTAGGCGAGAAAGCCATCCAGCAAGGCTTCGGGGCTGCGATCTCCCTGAGGGGGAAGGTGCTCAAGGAGGGACGACGACATGCAAGGGCTCCAGACCCATCATCGCAGGCGATTGAGGAGAAGAGCCAACATGCAGAACGGGGAGGCGTTGCCTCCCCGTTCTGCAGACATGAGCTGAGGTTGCTTAGAAGGTGTAAGAGGCGCCGAAGGTGAAGCCGCTCAGGCCCCAGCCGCCGGGGCTGTCGAAGTAGAAGACACCGATAATGTTGGTCTTGTTTACCTTCCCGAAGTCCATGTAGCGGTAGCCCCAGCTGAGCTTCAAGCCCGCTAGGACCTTCCAATCCAAGTGAAGGGCCATATCCTGCTGGGTATAGGCCTGGTCCTTGGCTTCGCTGTTGTAGAAGGACGCGGCAGCGTTGTAGCTAGAGTTGGTGAAATCGCTCTTATCGCTACCTTGGAGGAATCCAAAGGTGAGATCGCAGCCCACGCTGAGGGAGTCGTTGAAGGGATAGGAGTATCCAGCACCCACCAGCAAACCGTAGGCGCTGGTCTTGTTCGCAATCTCCAGCTGGCTCCACTGATTTGTGTTTGTGGGGCTGTAGCTGCGCTGGTAGACGGTGTTTTTGAAATCGCCAGAACGGAGGCCCATCAGGGTGTTGAAGGTGCCATGGTTCCCCACGCTCACGTAGTGCTTCCACGTCACATCGATGATCGAGTCTTCAGCCTTGGCGTCGGTATTTCCCACGCCGTATCCGCTGATGCCACTTCCGGAGTAGGGGGGCAAGATGGAGAAGGTCGAGCTCTTCTTCTTCGAGGAGGAGAAGTAGTTCAGAGAGAACGCGTTATCTCCGCTACGGAAGCTGAGATCCAGCCCGATTGGAGTGTGGTCTCCGTATTCGGCGAACACATTGCTGCTGGTGCGAGCGGTCGGGTTGGAGAAAGAGGCGACCACCAGCGGAGAATGGTTGTTGACCTTCATCAGGCCGGTGTTCACGCCGAGCGTGAATCCGTCTTCCCCTGCGACGGCGGGGAGGGCAGCGACGAGGCCAAGTAGGAGGGCGCGGTGCTTCATTGAGAGCTCCTGTGGGAGTTGAAAGGAGACAAACGACTCTGTGGTCTGATGACACGAAAGTAAGCCAATTCCTTGGGGTGAGGCAAGAAAAAAACAACCTGTGCGTGCTCGGAGAGGCCCTTGCATACTATGCCCTCTATGGCTGAATGCACTTCCTCCGTTGCTGATGTAGCAACCTCCAGACGCTCTGAGCTGCGGCATTGGGAGGAGCGACTTCTGGCCAATCCGAAGGATCTGGAAGCTCTGGTGCGCGCGGCTGGGATCAGCTTGGACCTAAGACAATCGAAAAAGGCTGCCGAGTACGCCCGGCGGGCGGCCCACCTTCAAGCAGCTCTTCCCATCGCCCATTTCTTTCTTGGGTGCGCCTTGTGTGAAGAGGGGGATTGGCGGGGGGCCCAGATGGCCCTCACCAGAGCCCAAAGCCTAGATCCCAAGAATGGGGCGCCGGTGGTGCGGCTCGCGTTGGTACAAGCTCGCCAGGGCAGGGCGGCAGAGGCGATCAAGCTGGCAGAGGAGGCGCTGCGTTTCCCTTCTCTCACCCAAGAGAGCTTGATTCTGCTGGCGGATGGGCTGAGGGAGCTGAGCGCTTTAGATCAGGCGAGGCAGGTTCTGGACCGCGCACAAGCTCTCGGAGAGACCGCTGAAACCTGCGGCGCCCTGGGACGCTTATTGCTCGATCAGCGCGCCTATGGAGACGCCTTGGCGATGCTTCAACGCGGTTTGGCGCTGGATTCCATGCATCCCGGGATTACTGCCAACCTAGGCTGGACGTGGCTTCTCATGGGCGATGCGGAGCGGGGCGTGCCCCTGGTGGAGCGCGCGGTAGAACTCGATCCGCTAGATCGAGCAGCCGTTTCCCGAGCCATCTTCCACCTGAATGCCGATCCAGAGATCACCCTCGCCGAGGCCCATCGCAAAACCACCGCATGGATGGATCGGACCTATCCGCTCGCTCCTCCAACTTGTTCCCCCGACCATGACCGCGATCCTGAGCGTCGGCTGCGCATCGGCTACGTGTCCTGCGATTTCCGCACCCATGCGATGGCGCACTGGATCGGGCCCTTGTTAGAGCATCGGGATCGTCAGTCTTTCGAGGTGATCGCCTTTGCGGGAAGTGCGATGGAGGATGACTGCACCCGTCGATACAAAGCCCTCGCGGACCGCTGGGTGCGCACTTCCGAGCTTTCCGCCGAAGCCATGGCCCAGCGCGTTCGCGATCTCAAGGTGGACATCCTCGTGGATCTATCGGGCCACACGGTGGGCCACCGCCTGGATGTATTCGCACTGAAACCGGCCCCCGTGCAGGTTTGCTACCTGGGCTTCGACCGGTCCACGGGCCTGCGGGCCATGGATTGGCGCATCGTCCATCCCTTGAGTGATCCTCCAGGAGAGGCGGATGCCTGCAGCACCGAACGGCTATGGCGCTTGGAGGGTCGCTTCGCCTTCGAGCCCAGCCCAAACGCGCCGGAGATTAACCCTTTGCCGGCAGCGGCGCGGGGTCACCTCACCTTTGGATTCCTTGGCAACCATGCGCGCATCGGAGCGTCTTTCATGGACGCGGCGGCGGAGCTCCTTAAGGCGATCCCCGGTTCGGAGTTGGTGCTGCTTTGCTTAGATGGACAGGATGAGGTGCATCAGACTTTCAAGCGCGAGCGGTTGATCCACGCGGGCGTGGCGCCGGAGCGCCTCCGTTTCTTATCTCGCAGGCCTTCGGAGGCGGAGTTCCTGCGTTACTACCACGAGGTGGATATCACCTTGAACAGCTTCCCCGCCGAGGGGGGCACCACCCTTTGCGAATCGCTATGGATGGGCGTTCCCGTACTCGTTTACGATCGGCCCCAGGCTCTCCGGCATACCGGGGCGTCCATTCTCCACGATATGGGCATGACGGATTGGGTGGCCACCAATCTTGATGACTGGAAAAGCATCGCCCAAAAGTGGAACGCGGATCGTGAGGGCCTTGCCTCTCTGCGCGCTACGCTGCGCGAACGTATGGCGAAGTCTCCCGTTTGCGACGGCCATTCCTCCTTGCGCGCCATCGAAGCCGCCTACCGCGGCATGTGGCGAGACTGGTGCGAGAAGGCACCTAGCGGGGGCTAAGGCCCAGCCGCGCGCGCGTCTCTGCTGCAGTGGAGAGCGTGCGTCCCATGTCCGCAGCGATACGGCCAATGCGGGCCGCAAGATCCGCATTGGTGGCGAGGGTCGTCCGATCCTCATCCAAATGGATGTTGTCTTCGATGCCGACGCGTACGCCATCGGCGCACACGACGCCCATAGCGTTCATTGCGAGTTGGTTGGCGCCCACGCCTCCCAAACTCCAGATGGACTCGGTGGGAAGTTCGGAGACGATCAGGCCCAGGTGCATGAGCTTGGCCTGAGCCGACGCGATGTTGCCGAGGATGATGTTGAAGTAGTAGGGCGGGCTGATGAGGCCCTTGCGGATGAGGTAGTGGGCGTAATTCACCATGCCCAGATCGAAGACTTCGAGCTCGGGCCTGATGCCCCGCTCCTGCATGTGCTCCGCCAGGCGCTGGATCATATCGGGGCTGTTGACGCTGGCGCTCTGAGCGAAGTTGATGGAGCTGAGGGTGAGGCTGCCCATATCGGGCTGGAGCGGGCCCTCTAAGTCGAGAGCTTCGGATCGCTGCTGGAATTCGGGGAAGTTCCTTCCGCTGGTGGAGGCCACGAGCACCACCTCAGGATGCTTGGCGCGGATACGGCGGATGATGTCGCCGTAAATGTCCTTCCGGTAGGTGGGCCGTGCCGCCTCATCACGGGCATGCAGGTGGATCATGGAGGCGCCCAGAGCGACGCACGCATCCACATCCTGCGCGATCTCCTCGGGCGTGATGGGCACGTGGGGCGTATGCGCCTTGGTCGGGATCATCCCCGTGGGGGTCATGTTCACAATGAGCGGGCGCATGACCGATCCTAGCGTCGGGTGGGCCGTGCGGGAACCCCTGCGACAGTGGCGCCCGGCGGAACATCCCGAGTGACCACGGCACCGGCGCCCACAGTGGCACCTTCGCCGATGGTGACTTCAGGCAGAAGCGTTGCCCCTGCGCCGATGAAGCAGCTACGTCCCAATCGGGCTTTACCCGCCACGGTGACCCCGGGCCCGATGATCGAAAAATCCTCCACCACCACGTCATGGCTGAGCACGGAATGCAGGCGGACAGTGATGAAATTCCCCAGTTTCGAAAAGGCGCCGACCACGCAGGCCTCGGAGAGCAGGCAGCCCTTCCCGATCTCCACGTAGGCCATATCGATGGCGGGGTGAATGAGGTTGGGCACTGCGCAACCGCTGGAGGTGATGAGGCCTGCCACGGTCTCAACGACACGGGGGCTGGCTACCACGTTGTTGAAAACGCAGACCTCTTGCTCCGCCAGATGCGATAACAGGTCTCGGCCTCCGAGCACGGGGAAGCCATGCAACTGCCGGCTCCGCAGATCCGGCGCATCGTCGATGAAGCCCATCAATTCCCACGTGGGTGCCACGCGATTGATGGCTTCGAGTTGCTTCAAAATCATGAAGTGAGAGGCGCCGTAAATGGCGAGCTTCCGTGTCACAGGGCTGCTCCTATCCGCTTTGCCTCGCGCCATCCCCAGATGTAGTCTGGCGCCGCAGGCCCAACATTGAAGAGCAGATCCACGACGGATACCTTGTGCTCGAAGGGCAGGTGGGCTTGGGGATAGTCCGGATAGCCTTCGAAGTCCTTGAAGATCGCCTGAATCCCTTCCCTCGCGAGGAGATCCACATCCAAGTAGGAACGGGTGGAAGGACCGGTGACGTAGACTTCCGCTTCGCAACGCTTGAGGATCTGCAGTAGGCGGGGCGTTTTGCGCCCGTGGGTGCCCAGAGGGCGCGCATCCATGAAGCGGGTGCGGATGCCGAGGAAGTCTTTTGCAATGGTCCGGGTGAGGTGCTGATTGAGCGCCGAGAGGGAGTCCCAGGTTCGACCGAGGTAGAGCTCTTCAAAGAAAGCCTGGTAGCGCGCGAAATGGGGTGCCTTGCCATAGACGTGGCGTAGGGTGGACCAATGCCGCGCCTGCCACTTGGAATCAGTGAGGCGTACTTCATCGATGCACTGATCCCGGTGGCTTCCGGTGGGAATGGTGAGCCAGGCGGGTCCTCGATCCGTTTTAATGCGGTTGCGTGTGCGCCAATCCCTTAACGTGAATTGCACATCATCTAGAAAGACAAACACATCCACGTCATGGATGATGTCGAAGTGCCCCTTCCAGGGCAGGTAGCCCGATTGGATGATGGCCACCCGCCGGCCCTTTTCGATGGGGGCCTGCGGCTGGAGTCGTTCGGTATGAATGGGCGTCGTCAATGGGAGGGCTGGATAGGAAGCCCATTATGGTGGGTCCTGTGGATCGCTCCAAAGCCCTTTCGCCCGAGTCCTACTTCAGAAGCCGTAGATCAAAGGCATCCGCCAAGGCCTGGTAGCCCGCGTTATTGGGGTGAGTGTGGTCTTCGCTGGCGTAGGCGGGGAGCAGATGATCGGGGCGCGTGGGATCGCGCAAGACCTTCTCGAAGTCGAGCACGGCATCAAAAGCGCCGGCAGTGCGGATCCACGCGTTCACGGCCACGCGCTTGGCCTCGCCTTGGGGCGTATGGCCCAGAGGGCCCGTGCTGCCCTCGCGGGGTAGGAGTGTGGCGCCGAAGATCTTGAGGCCCTTGGCATGAGCGCGAGTGATGAGGGTTTTCATGCCTTCGATGATTTGAGCTGCAGAAACCTGCTCCTTCGAATCCGCGAACATTCCGGATGCGGTGATGTCGTTGATGCCCTCCAGCAGCACAACCCACTTCACGCCGGATTTGCTGAAGACATCGCGATCGATCCGCGAAAGAGCGTTGGGCCCCAGAAAGGGGGCCTTGCCGTCGTTGAGGATGCGGTTACCGGAGATCCCGGAGTTCACCACCGCGATGGATGCGAGGGTGGGATCGCGCTGCAGGCGGGCCGCCAGCACATCGGGCCAGCGGGCATTCTGGTCATCCTTGGAGCCCACGCCATCGGTGATGGAATCCCCGATGGCCACGAGCACGCGCGGCGCGGTGGGGGTGCTGACTTCCACGTCCGTGAGGTAGTAGCGGCTGTCGTCCGTCTCCGCAGAAGGGAAGGTCGCTGCGGCGGTGGCATCACCGGCCTTCGTGATGTACATGGTCTGCATGCCGGTGGTGTGGATGGTGGAGGGCCCGCTGTCCGTAGGGATGTAGAGGCTGACGGCCAGCTCTTGAAGGGGCGACACGGCCAGAGCTACGAGATCGCTCCAGGCGTCTTCTCCCTTGGGAAGCGTGATCGTAGGCGATCCGTGAAAGGTCAAGGCGTGATCGGTGCCGGGTTGGATGGAGGCACCTGATGCATGCAGCGCCACGTGCACGGGGCCGAGCGTGACGGCGCCAGTGCCGAAGAGGTTGGAGAGGCGGATGCGCACGGCCGATCCGCCGACACTCACCCGTAGGATCTGTCGCAGGGTTTGATCCTTGAAGGCCGGACCCGGAGAATCGGGCGCCGCGCCCCAGGTGGCCACCCATGCAGAACCCTTAGTTGATTGGGCAAGCACCGCCAGAGGCGTGAGCAGAAGCGCGAGGCAGGCACGTTTCAGAGAGGTGTGATGCATGAGATGGTCCTTGGATTCCGGTGCAACGCCAAGATCATGGAATGAATGGGCCAGCCCTTGAAGGGGACCTTCGGCAGTGTGAGGGAGGGCATTGGAAGAGTGGATGGCCTTGGGGTGAATTTGTTCCTTGCCCGATCTGCTCAGGGAAATCGGATGTGCTCCCCGGCGCCGATGCGGACCCAAGGCACAATGGATTCAAGGAGGAGCCATGAGCAGAGCACCGCAGGCTGTGCGGACGTGGGCTTGGGCCTTCCTCGCCTGGACGCTGCTCGGCCTCACCTATGCCGCGGCCATGGTGGGCAGCGGGCGGCTGAAGCAGCAGGAGGTGCCCTGGCCCGTGGCCCTGGGCTTCAACCTGGCCAGCTGCTACCTCTGGATGGCGCTCTCGCCTTTGGTGATCCGGGCGGCTCGCTGGGCGGGCTTCGAAGCGCGCCAATGGGCTCGGGCTCTCGCGGTGCATCTCCCCTGCTACGCCGTCGTGGCCCTCGTGCATCACGTGATCTTTCTGAATCTCTATTGGCGCTGGGGCAGCCCAATCTTCACCTCCGGGACGCCATTGGCGACGGTGCTGCGCACTTCCCTGCCATGGCGCCTTCACGACGGCCTGGTGGTGTATGGCCTCCTGCTCCTGAGCCTCTACGCCTTGCACCACGTGCGGAAGGGCGAGGCCGAGCGCGAGGCGCGGCTCGAAATGGAAGCTCTTCTCGCCACGGCCCAGCTGCGGGCCCTTCGCATGCAGCTTCAGCCGCATTTCCTCTTCAATACGTTGAACGCCATCTCCGCGCTGGTGGGCGAGGATCCTGCCCGGGCGAAGACCATGATCGCCCGCCTCGGCCTCTTTCTCCGCCTCACGTTGGAGGACCAGGCCGGCGGCGAGGTGCCGTTGCGCCAGGAGCTGCGGCTGCTGGAGGCCTACCTGGACATCCAGCGTCTACGCTTTGAGAATCGCATCGCTTTTGAGGTGACGGTGCCAAACGAGGCGCTGGATCTCCGGGTGCCCAACCTCGTGCTTCAACCTCTGGTGGAGAACGCGCTGCAGCATGGCCTCACCCGACGACCTGGATCCGGCTCCCTCACGGTGCGGGCCTATCAGCGAGCGGCTTCGCTCTGCCTGGAAGTGGAGGACGATGGCGTAGGCCTCCCCGAGCCTCTTCAGGAAGGCGTGGGGCTGACCAACACGCGGGCGCGGTTGCGTACCCGGCATGGGGACGCCGCGCGCTTGTCCCTTCATGCTTTAGCGGCTGGAGGGGTGTTGGCCCGAGTGGAATTGCCTTGGGAGCCCTTCTGATGCTCCGTACCGTGCTGGTGGATGATGAGCCCCTCGCCCGCTCCGCACTGCGGCAGGCCCTCGCTCCCCATGCAGATGTTCGGATCATCGGCGAGTGCGAGGATGGGGATGAGGCCCTCGCCCGCGTACCCGAATGGGCGCCGGATCTGCTTTTCCTGGATATCCAGATGCCGGGCCTCGATGGATTCGAGCTATTGCAGGCACTGGAGGCACCGCCCATGGTGGTGTTCACGACAGCCTACGACCAGCATGCGCTGCGGGCCTTCGAGGCCCAGGCGATGGATTACCTGCTGAAGCCACTTGATCCCGCGCGGGTGGATCGAGCGCTGGAGAAGGCGCGTCTCCTGGCGCGGGGGCGCAGCGATTCCACGCCGTCGGCTTCCCATTTGCACCGTCTTGTCGTGCGTCGGGGTGATCGACTCGTGCCCTTGCGCGTCGAGGCCATCGATTGGATTGGCGCTGAGGGTAATTACGTGGCTCTTCACTTGGAGGGCGCCACTTATCTGCACCGCGATACGCTGGCGGGCCTGGAGAGCCGCTTGGATCCCGCCCGTTTCCTCCGTATCCATCGCGGCATCCTCGTGAACATCGACCGGGTGAAGGACGTTCAGCCTGGCCCGAATGGTGATGCGGAGGTACGTCTGACGACGGGAGAGGTGCTACCCCTGAGTCGACGATTCAAAGCCCAGGCCACGCAGCGCCTGGGCGGTTGACCCGCCGCTCGACCTCTCCGATGCGCCGCTTATCCCAAAGGGGCTGAGGCGAGGCCGTTCCCAGAGCTAGCCTCCCCTCATGGGAGGTTGCATGCGTCGTGCGTGTGTTGCTTTGGCTCTTGGCGTGGTGGGTTTTGCACAATCTTTCGATACCCCGTCCGCGGTGGATCCGACGGCCCTGAGGGACCTTGCCCTTCGCGTACTTGCCATCCCTTCGACAGAAAATGAGGCTGGCCAGAACGAAACGCTGATCCTGCAGTTGCAGGCGGGGGATATCACGGGCGCCCTGACTACGGCCAAGGTGCTCCGCGAGTGGAAGCGCGGCCCTTTGGAACCCAACGGCAACCGCAGCGTCCCTCTGCATGAACTGTTCGCCCGGATGCGCCGAGCCGAGGGGCAGGGAGCTACTCGCGCCGCCGCAGTAGATCAAGCCTTTGCGGACATGGTGAATGGCCACTCTGCTCGCGAGTTGTATCAGTTGGCTTGGACGTTGGTGGGAGAGGCGGATTTCTTTGAGCGCGATCTGCAAGAGCAATGGGAGCGTCTACGGAAGCAGTCCACGCTTTCGAGATCAGAAGCGATGCGCCTGCTGAGATCGGCCCAATTTCGAGATGCGCTGACTCAGGTGGCACCCCGGGCCTCCGAGCTGATGGCGATGGAGGAGGCTAAGCGCTACGTCGTGGAGGAAGATGTTCATATCCCCACGGCCCACGGTGTCACCCTCTGCGCCACGCTCGTCCGCCCCCGTACGGAATCGAAGCTGCCCACGGCCTTCGAGTTCACCATCTATGCCAACCCATACAACCGATCGGAAGCCCTGCATTCGGCCTCAGAGGGATTCGTGGGGATCGTGGCCCTCAGCCGCGGCAAGCGCCACAGTGCGGGGCCGGTGGAGCCCTACGAGCACGACGGCGAGGACGCGGCGGCGGTGATCGACTGGATCGCCCGCCAGCCCTGGAGCAATGGACGCGTGGGCATGTACGGCGGCAGCTATGACGGGTTCACCCAATGGGCGGCCGCGAAGCATCACCCTAAAGCGCTCGTCTCCATCATGCCCTCGGTGGCCGTGGCGCCTGGCATCGATGTCCCTATGGAAGGCGGTGTCTTCCAATCCTTCCAGTACAGGTGGATTCCCTACGTGACGCGGCTGCCGCTGCTGGACGAGGAGGGCTATGCGGATCACAAGCACTGGGATGGTCTGGATCAGGCCTGGTTCGAGAGCGGGCGACCCTATCGGGAGATGGATGAGATCGACGGCGTGGCCAATCCCATTTGGCGCCGCTGGCTCAGCCATCCCACCTACGACGCCTATTGGCAGCGCATGACCACCTCCGAAAAAGACTTCGCCTCGATCGGAATCCCGGTGCTTTCCACCACGGGTTACTTCGACGGCTGCCTGTTGAGCTCCCTCCATTACTTCAATTCGCACACCGCCCAACGCAAAGACGCTGAGCACTATTTCCTTGTGGGCCCCTACAACCACATCGGCGCGCAGCGTCGGGCCACAGACGAGTTTGGCGGCTACCGCATCGACCCCTCCGCCCGCATTGATATCGAGGCGCTGCGCTACCAATGGATGAATTACACGCTTTGCGGTGGCCCTAAACCGGAGCTCTTGAAAGACCGTGTGAACTACCAAGTGATGGGCTCTGACCTGTGGAAGCATGCGGCGAGTGTGGCGGATATGGCCAAGGGTCGATTGACCTTCCACCTAGCGCCTGCGGCAGAAGGAGCAGCTCATCGACTCGTTGCGCACGCTCCGGACCAGCCCCTCTGTACAGAACTGAAGGTGGATCTCACAGAGCGGAAGACCCAGAACGTCGGACAGCCGGAGCTCATCGAGACGAAGGAGATCGATGTGGCCAATTGCCTAAGCTTCGCGAGCGAGCCCTTGCCCGCGCCGGTTGAGATGAGCGGGTGTTTCGAGGGCCAGCTCGTGTTCAGGACGAACAAAAAGGATTTCGATCTCAACCTGCAGCTCTATGAGCGCATGGCCGACGGCCGGTGTTTCCTGCTCTCCTACTTCATCGGTCGGGCGAGCCAGATTCGCGATCGCCATCGCCGCCAACTGCTCACGCCGGGGAAGGAGATCCGGCTTCGCCTCCGCAGTGGCCGTTTGGTGAGCCGCCGGCTCAGCGCAGGCAGCCGACTTGTGTTGCTGGTGGGTGTGATTAAACAATCCGGAGCCCAAGTGAACTACGGAACGGGCAAGGACGTGAGCGCAGAATCCATGAAGGATGCGCATGATCCGCTGGTCATCCGCCTAGGATCGGAGAGCACGCTAATACTGCCCGTGAACCGGTGATGGCCAGCAGACAACACCCGTCATGCCTTACGAGGCCCTTCGGTGGCGGACCCACGGCTCCATTTACAAAGCAAGCATGTATCGAGGTCTCCGACATGATCAAAATCCTAGGCGCCACCGTATTTGTTTTGATTGGAGCAGTGTTCCTGCTCCTTGGTTTCAATCAACACAATCGGGTCCTCATGGAGATGGGAGGTCTCGTCATCTTGCTGGTCGTTGGGGTGGCCATCTTGGTTCGGTTGTTCCCTGACTTCTTTGAGAGTAAGGAGCACGCAGAGATGGGCGAGAAGATCATCAAGAAGGTCGTTCAGAAAGCCTCTTCTAAAGAGAAGCTCTGAGGGTTGCTGAATTGATTGTTTCCGCCCGTGGCACAGGCGTCCTTCAAGAAATCCGCCCACTGGAGGCCTTCGCCATCCGATCTTATCGGGCGGGCCCACAGAGAGCCAACGTTCGGGCACACTTCAAGAATGTTGGGAGTTCGATATGGGAAATATGGGAATGACTGAAATGCTGCTGATGCCTATCGCCGTGGTGTTGGCGATGATGCCCGCCGTAGCCTTCTTTATGGCCTACATGGGTCTCCGCCGTATCAAGGTGTTGGAGGCGCAAGTCGCAGAGCTGATGAAGAAGGGCGTCGATCGCGCCGAAAATGCGTAAGGCGAGGAAGTAAAAGGAAAGAAGCCGGGGATGAACGGTGATGAACAGGGAGAAATGAGTGCCTATTTATACTTTCATCTCCGTGTATCACCGTTCATCCCCGGCTTGAGATTTTCTAAGATTTGAAACGCCCGCGATGGCAGGCCGGCTGAGATCCTGCAACGCGTTCTTTCCGATCTAGCGGGCGAGGTTGAGGGAAGCCCTATGGAGATACGCTGCGCATGCCGATGCGGCGCAGCGCCCAGCTGACGCCCTTCTTCACGAAATCCGGCGATGACCACGCCAATGTTCCGCAGAACGGATTTCATGGAGACTCCCACGGGAGCGGTTGGGGATCGCAAGCGCTTGGCGCGGCTAGCGCCCCAACTGCTCCAGCGTATGCATGAGTGCGGGGGTGATGTGGCTGTTGCCGTGGTGGCCGATCATGCGGGTGTAGGCGAGGGGGTGGGCTTTAAGGAAGGTGAAGAAGTCGCGCGTCACCGATAGGGCGGGTGTCAGGGTGCCATCCAAGGGTAAGGAGACGAGATCGCCCTGGTAGATGAGCCCTTCTTTCGGGAGGTGGGCCATCACCATGCCCTTCACGTGGGCGTTGGGCACGTCGTAGAGATCGAGATCGGGTGCTAGGCTGCGGTCGGGGTGCCCCACGGACACAAGGTGGAAGGTGGCTTTGGAGAAGGGCACACCCTGAAGGCGCAGCATCGCCTCCAACATGGGGCGCGCCGCGGCGGAGCAGGCGATGCGGGCACCTTCACGCACATAGCGGGCAAGGCCTGCGACATGGTCGTTGTGGAAGTGCGTGATCACGACCCAGGCGGGATGCACCTCAGGCCACTGCTTGCGCACTTCCGCCAGGGCGCGATCACAGAAGCCGGGGGCGAGCGGCGCGTCGAAGGCGATGAGCTCCTGCCCCACCCGGGCGAAGGGGAGATTCCGTCCCGAATCGGGGTCAAAGATGTTGAGGAAGGTATCGCTCACGCGCTCAACTTCCAGAGCCGTGCTTGCTAGCGCCGCCACGCGGTCGCTGGGCGCCTTCCATGAGACGGCCTCCGGCTCGGTGTTGATCTGCATCATGCGGAGCAGGTCGACGCTGTCGGTGGACGTGATCTTGCCACGCAGGGTGGTTTGAATCCGCGTGGGTTGCCACACACCATCGAAGCGCCGTTCCTGCGAGAAGGTCGTCACGCTTCGAGCCTTGTCCCCGGTGGAGGTGCCGCGGGTGGTCTCTACGCGGTTCAGCCGCAAGGTTCGCGCATCGAAGATGTATTCAAGGTTCGGCGCTCCGGCCTTCTTGAGGTGCAGCGCACCGTCCTTATCTGCACGGAGGCTGAACGGCGCGGGGTCCTTGTCCACTTCAGCGAGCAGGTTTTTCAAGGTCCAGAAGGGAAGACGCGCAGCGGCTTGCGCGAGTTCCTGCGCGCGAGTTTCTGCATCCAACGTGAAGAGCGCCTTGCCTACACGGGAGCCGGGCACGTCGTAGGTCAAGGCCGTGGGACCTTCGGCGATGGTGACAAAATGAAAGAGGTAGCCGCCAGGAAAGCGTTGTTCCGTCTCGCTGCGGAAGTCGCCACGATCCAATCGGAGGACGACGGTGGCCTTCGTCGGAAGGGCCTCGGGCGAGTGGGGATCCTTCGCCTGCCAGAGGTTGGAGGCATGGCCCTCGAAGGTGTAAGCCACGGTCTGGATTCGTTCCGTGTCGCCATAGGCAGCGAGACTGCGTTTCAGAAATGCGGCAGGTGCTTCCTGGGCCGAAACCGATAGCGCGGAAAGCGCGAGGCAGAGCAGGGAGATGGAGCAAAGACGCATGGACATCCGATCAAGGGTCATTATTGGTCGAGATGTTAGCGCGCGCCTTCTGTTCCTCGCTTTGGGGCGGAGCGATGCAAAGTCGTGGTCGTCCCCTCTTCACGAGGTGAGCCTACAGCGTCCGTGTCATACAAGACGCTGTGGGGATCCTCCACGTAGTGATCGAAGGGTGGGCATTATGTGGTGGCTTCACTATGGAAGATAATACGGCGCCTGGGGTGCCTAGTCCGTCGGTCGAAGCGATTTAAGGGTGGCTTCAACGGCTTGCAGGGCAGGATCGAAACTTCCTTGGTTTAGTAGGCTTTCCACCATATCTCGGTAAGCTTCGCGCTGTTTAGGGAGGGTCCCCTTAAGACGCAGTTTGGACAACCCGGGGTGGGAAATGTGCCATTGGCCTGAGAGGTAGTGTTTCCCATCCTTGCTGAGGCCTTGGAATACGAGCCGAAGCGTCTCACCGCGGAGGGATCCGTCCTCCTTCGGATCGGCCGTGACGAACAGAATGCCTGAGCAATAGGGCGTTTCGAAATTGCTCAAATGGGGATGGAAGGGCTGGGCAGCGAGGGGTTCGTTCAGATCGGGCACGGGGCCTTCCGTCGAAGGCTGTTCGGCGCGCTTGGCGAGGAAGGTCTGCAGAACCTGGGCTGCAGTGCGCACAAAAGGGGAGGCCTTGGCGTTGCCATCCAATAGGGCGAGGCAATCCAAGTGCCCCATGAGCATCAGAGGTTTGGACGAGTGTTTAGGGATTGCAAAGAAGGTGAATCGCATCCCTGACGGCTCAAGTTCTCCCAGGGGTTCATTTGCGATTTTCATCGCAGAGCGATCGGGCAGGGTCATGACTTGGACATTGCCGAAGGCCTTCGAGTCATAGGCGAGGGCGAATCCAAGACCCCTTAAGAAGATGGGACCCACGATTTCCCGATGGGCTGGGACTGAGGAAGCAGAAAGGCTTAGGGCGAGGAAGGCGGGAAGGAACATGTGCCATGATCCCAGGTAGCGGAGCCGCGCGAAGGACCTGTACTGATTGACCTCTCAATGGGGTCGCATCTTGACATCTGGCTGAACGAGGGACCTAGCGCTTACCCTCACAGCGCCTTTGTCATGAAGACGCTGTTCGGATCGTCGACGTAGTGGTCGAAGGGCGGACACTCGGTGAATCCGGCACCGCGATAGAGCGCCCAGGCTGGCGCAAAGAAGGGTTGCGACCCCGTCTCCAGGCTCACCCGCGCATAGCCCCGCGCAGAAGCCTCCGCAAGAAGGTGATCCAGCATGGCCCTGCCCACGCCACGGCCCCTGAAGGCCTCGGCCGTGCGCATGGATTTCACTTCGCCATGGGTCGCGTCCAACTCCTTCAACGCCCCGCAGCCCGCGAGCTGCCCTTCGATCCAGAGGGACCAAAAGGTCACCTCTGGCTGGCGCAGCCCCTCTACATCCAGCACGTGCACACTGCCCGGCGGCGAGATGCGGTACATATCCGCCACGTGCGCCTCCAGCAGCGTGCGGATTTCTGGGCTGCTGAGGTTGTCGATCCGGATGTCCATAGGGCCAAAATCTCCGCTTCACTGGAACTGGTGATCGTTAGGCTCAGATGCGTCATAGAGAACACATGAGCGTCGGATTAGAGGCATCTTTAGGCAAGTGAAACGAAAGAATGGGCCTGCTAGGTTCTTGGCTACCTCAGTGACTGTATTGGGTGAGCTGAAGACGACCATCCAGGATCTCCTTTCGCAGTTCTTCTGGGCTGATCCTTGCCAAAGCCTCTAAGGCATGTTGCCGTGAGCTTCCTTGGGTAAGAGATGAATAGGTCCCCGTGGTGTCTACGGGAATCAGCTCAAGGAGCGACTCCTTTAATTGGAGCTTTAGAATGAGGCCTCTGGAAGCCTCGGGCTTAGCCCATTGATCGAAGATCAAGTTCCCTAGCGAATAGGCGATGATGCGTCCGCGGTAACGCTCTAGATCCTGCACAACGTGGGGATGGTGTCCAACTACTAGATCCGCGCCTGCTTCAATGAAGGCGTGCGCAAAGCGGCGCTGTTCCGTGTGAGCGCGGGACATGAATTCCTGTCCCCAATGAATGCTGACGGCGATGAATGCCTGCGGAGCATCCGAGCGAAGGTGGCGGAGAAATGCCGAATTCTCCTTCAACTGGAAGTACGGCTCAGTGGCATTGAAGGCCACCAAACGGAGGGAACGGCCACCAATGTTCAGTGACGTTGCCGCTGGCTTGGTGTTCCAAGCCGGATGGCCTAATGCCGTAATGTTGGATTCGCGTAGATAGTTGCACGTTCGAACGAAGCCTTCAGGACCTTGGTCGAGGCCGTGGTTGTTGGCGAGGCTCGCGTGGGTGACGCCGGCACTGGCCATGGCGGAGGCGAACTCCGGCGCGAAATGGAATCGGAGCGGCGCTTCAGGGCGCAGCGGTGGGCTGAGCGGGCCTTCTAGATTGATGAGCACCGCCGTGGCGGACTGGAATTGTGATGCCAAGCCTGTGAAGGGATGATCGAGTCCATGGCGTTGAGCAAGGGCAGCTACCCCTCGGCCCAGCATCACGTCGCCCGTGAAGAGGATTGATCCGTCTCCTCGCGATTTCATGTCCGGCGGGAAATCAGGCGTGTACGCCACGACGAAGTAACTGGTGGTGCGATCCACTGGATGATCTGCGAAAGCCTGAGAGTTGAGGTGTTCGAGGATGTGGGGGTGACTCTTAAAGACTTCCCGTTGAAGCCTTGCCTGCACATAGAAGGCGCCGATGGAGTCGGTGTGGTCGGGTTGAACGAGGGTGAGAGCTCGTGCAGGATCCTCGCTTAGCAGCACATCGCGGCTTGTTGCGTCCTTCGTCTCCGCCACGGTCGCGGTGAGGTAGTGCGAGAAGTCGGTGCTCTGCACAATGAGGGTGTCTTGATCAACCTCTCGCGATAGCACCTCGAAGAGACCATCAAGGATGAGCCGGGTTACGTTGGCCTTGAGGGTGAGGATGCAGACCTTCGCATCGGGCAGCGCCTCGTGAAGGAAAGGCAAGAGGCTTCCAAACCCATGCTCACGATAATGAACATCAGAGGCCGTTACTCCCGGTACCTTTGCGAGGCCTCGGATGAGGCGATCATCGCTGCGCACGGTCCCGAAGGGGGTGGCGAAATCAGCGTTGACCACCGTGATGGGGGAAGAGCCGAGGCGGTAGTGATCCGGGCAGATGAGCACAACACGCCGATATCCACCCCCGCGCACCGACGCGAAGGCGTTGGCCATGCTCTGCCGCACGAGCAGATGATGGGGCAGGATGAGGCCCGTCGGGCGCCCTTTCAGTGCGTAGGGACGGGCCTTTTGAATGGCAGGCTGGAATAGCTGAAGGTCGGGATATAGAGCCGGGAGTACTCGCCGCGGCGAGGCCCGAAAAAGCGCGCCACCCACGATTAGGGCCAGCGCCAATGAGGCCCAAGCCCATCCCGATCGAAGGACCTGTTTCATCTACTTGAGCGCGAGGCTGCGATACCAGATGTTGCGAGGCGGCAATTGGGCAGGAGTGGCGTAGACGCGCTTGCGCCAGATTTCGTCCGTGAGGCGCGGTCCGCCGAAGGAGGCGCTGAACTCTGTGTGGGAAAGGACGAGGCCCACCGTCAACCGCGGGCTGGCCTCGTTGCCCACCAGCGCGAGCATCAGGTAGGGGCGGCCCGTCCCTTCATAGAGCACTTTCCCGGCCTTGCCATCGGTATGAATATCCGCCACGAGAGCCGACTTGCCCGTGTCCTCTGTGATCTCCACGAAACCGGCGAGAGGCTCGGCCATGAAGCTCAGACGCAGGGTGCGGAGCTTCTCGTAATCGTCCTCGGAGATGGGTTCGCCCTTCAACTCCTTCACCGCGAGGTTGTGGAAGAAGGTGACGTGGCGGGTGAACTCCGCGAGGCGTTCCTTCACGGCACCTTCCTTGAAGAGGCCTTGGCGATCCAAGAAGGTCTGGGTGTGCTGCAGCAGGCCCGATAGCTTCGCCCAGAAGAGGATGTTGGGCTCGACGAACCCCTTAACGACCGGCGGGATGGGGCGCTCATCCGCACCCCCGCCCATCTCGGCGTAGTTCTGTTTCGCGTAGAGCAGGGTGTCGTGCTTCAGTTCGGTGTAAGAGCCGAGAAAAGTCTGCAACTGCTTGTCGCCGAAGGGAGCCGCCTGCATGTACCTCGGAAAGCCGGGGCCGTAGGTGCGCGTGAGGGTGCCCAGCAGGTCCAACCAGGAGGCGGCCATGCTGCGTTCCCAGACCTCCTTTGGTTCCTTCGCTAGCTCCTGACTTAGTGCCTCGACATCCTGCTGGAGTTTGGTCGCTCCTGCGGCGCCAAACTTTGGATCCTGCGCGACGAGCTCCGCCGCATGCGCCCGGGCACGGGGGTCGCCCATGATGGCGGGGATGTATAGGGCCGTGGCGGGGTATTTCATCTCACCGTTGGTGAGTCGGCCGAGCATCCACGCATCGTAGGTGAACCGCTGGCCGAAGATTCGGAAGGCCGTGGATTCGGATAGGCGCTGATCCAGGGCCTGTTCGCTCTTGGCCCGATCCATCGTGAGACCGGATTGAATGCGGGGCGCGGGAAGCTTGCCGAGGTTGGCGCGCAGGCGCGCGAGGAATGCGGGATCAGAGGCCGATTCAAAGGGCACATCCTTAACGCCCATGGCCTCCTGCATGAACCGGATCCATTCCGTATAGGTGAGGTCGTCACTGTCGCCGGCATAGAGGGCCGTCACCGCCATGATCCGCTGCCAGCCCTCTACGAGGGTTTTTCCAGAAGCGTCCTTGCGAGTGAAGAGGTTCGCAAGAAGCAGTGTGTCGGAGAGGCCCAGATCGCCTTTCACGACGTAGCCGTTGCGTCCGAGGAACATCATTGCGCGGAAGTAGGCGCGGAGATCTGGGCTCTTGGCGTAGTAGGAACGCGGCGTGTACTGGGTATAGTCCGCCTGCGCCGTTGGATCGTAGGCGCCGAAGAGAGGTGAAGGGGCCATGCCGCTGGCGCCGTAGATCAGCGCAAGCTCCTCCTCGGCCTTCTGCTGCATCTCCGGTGGAAGTTCACTCACGAGGGGGCTGAGGAGGTGCTTGGCGTTTGCGAGATTGTCGGCGGTGGCGTTCGCGTCCTTGAAGGCCTGCTCTGCCTCAGGATTTTCGAAGGTGCCGGGGACGGGTTCGCCGCGGGTCTCCAGTAGCGTCAGCGCCACGGCCGCTTGAGTTTGGATGCGTTCGTAGCCTGATCGGGCTGCGGCCGGAGCCTCTTTCCGAGCCCTGGAGGCCGCTCCGGCGAGGCCTGAGAGGAAGTCCTTCAGCTGGCTTCTCAGCTCCGCTTTCTCCAGCTCCTCAAGGGTCATGCTGAAGAACTTGTGGAAGGCGTGCAGCGCGAGGTCCGGCGTGACGAGCCTCGCGTTCTCGGGAGATCGGCCCGCGATATCGGGATCCCCGCCCGCCCGGTCGAAGGCTTCCAGCATGTCGTCGTAGTTTTCGGTGTTCGCCAGCTTCGTGCCGGCCAAGGGCACGAGCACAAATTTGTTCGCTTCGAGGAAGGCCCGTTGCTCCTTGGAGAGGCTGATTTTGTGGGCGGCGAGGAGCTTCTCTGTGTTGTAGGCAGAGCTCAAGGGCAAGGACCCCTCCTCCATGCGCGGTTGGAAGTCCAAGGTCGCGAGGTGGGAGTCGGAGGTCGCAGGGGCGGGCCCCTTAGTAAGCGAGCGAGGACGGAGGGTGCGCCATCCGTAAAGACCTCCCGCGACCAGAGCGAGGCCGGTAAGGCCAAGCCAAAGCCAGATTCGGGAACGGGACTTTACGGACATAGGATCCTCCAACGCTTACCACGCGTCACGTGAGCTCAGATTAGCTTGAGATGTGTGGAACGCGCCTCAGCCCGGGATCTCCGCCTCCACGAGGAGCGCCAGCAGATCGAGGGATTGCTGCCAGCCGAGCATGCAGGCTTCGCCGGGGATCATCGCGGGGATGTTCTCCTGCACGGCGATCACTTCGGTGCCGAAGGGCGTGGTGCGGAAGGTGATGGTGGTGCGCATTTCGCCGGGGAGGTTGGGATCGTCGAAGGCATCCGTGTGGACGATGCGCTCGTTGGGCACCAGCTCCAGGTAGGTGCCGCCGAAGGTCTCGGGCTTGCCGGTGCTGAGGTTGGTGAAGGACATCTTGTAGGTGCCGCCCACCTTCTCCTCTAAGTGGTGCACGCGGCCTGTGAAACCGTGGGGCGGCAGCCACTTTGCCATCGCGTCGGGATCGAGGAAGGCACGATAGAGGCGCGCGGCGGGGGCGCGAAAGACGCGGTGAAGGCGGATGGCGTGACCGGACATGGGAGCCTCGGGAAGGAGGCGCCCAGGATAGACCCATTTCGGGGCTCTTAGCTCAGCTTCAGTGCCTTCAGGTTAGGTGGCGCTTAGGGGAGGCTTCCGCCGCCGCGCAGGGCGACGATGGCGCTGCGGTGCACCTACTGGAAGCGGCGGGGGTCGAGGCGCATCAGCCCGGCCGAATTCATGACGCTCTTGCTTGGGAAGAACGCGTTCTCGCGGTAGTCTCCCGCGCGGAGGCGATGATGAGCGAGATGCCAGAACGATCCATCCAACAGATTTATTCGGCGTTGAAAAAGGTGCAGGGCCATGAGGCCGATTCACACGTGTTGAATGACGCATTCCGAGCCCTGACGAATCTCTGCGTCCACTTTGGCCAGCTCGAATCCAGAGTTCAGGAACTGGAAAACAGGCGGTAGCTGCCGCGGCCTCAACCCGTTTCGCTCCGGCCATCTGCGTCGGGTGTCGCGCTCAGCGCGAGGCGTCAGTCTGCGCGACCCCATCTTGGAGGGCGGATTTCAGAACCTCCAGATCGATGTCTTTAATCGTTTTGAACTTGATGCAGTAGCCCGTCACGCTGGCCTTGCCCAGCGTCTTCCCGTAGGTCTGGGCCAAATGCGTTTTATCCGCGAGGCCCATGATGTAGACCGAGATCCCGGCGGTGTTGGCGCTGAGGCCGATCTGGTAGAAGTCGCGCGTCTTTCCGCCGGCCAGCTTCATCGTTTGAACGCCGTATCCGATGTTGGGATTCGACACCACCTTGCCGCGCTCATCCTTGCCATCGAGGAACCACAGTTGGCAGCCGGGCAGGAGGGCGAGGATGACCTGATGCAGCGCCTGCATCTCGCTGCGCTTGGGCTCCGGTTGGCTCGCGATGTAGTCGTGAATCTGCTGCTGTGTATTCACACCGTCTCCTTGCAGCGCGCATGGGCCTGGGGGCCGCGTCGTGCGTCCCCAGGCCCATGACACCACAGCTGGGATGGCGCTAGGGCTGATGCCTAGGCCTGCCCTTCCTTGAGGACCTCCGCCAGGCGATCGAAGTTCGAGGCCACGCCCGTCGTCGCGGGCCCGGCGAGCACTTCGTCGCGGATGGCCTTCGTGCCGTAGCGCAGGGTCAGGGTGAGGGTGGTGCGGCCCGCCTGCTCCGTGAAGGTGACGGTGGAGAGGCCTTCGCCTTCGTACCAGGGATCGTCCCAGACTTCGGTGGAGACGAGGCGCTCGTTAAGGACGACCTCCTTGAACGCGCCCGTGAGGCCCATGCTGTGGCCCTCCTCGTGGCGCCATCCGTAGCGGATACGGCCGCCGACGCGGAGGTCCATGTCGCAGACGTCGAGGGTCCAGCCATGAAAGCCGCCGAGCCAGCGCTTCAGCAGCGCGGGTGTCGTGTAGGCCCGAAAGACGAGGTGGCGCGGCGCGTCGAAGTCGCGGGTCATGGCGAGTTCGAGGTCGGAGGGGGTGCTGATTTGCATGGTGCTCGTGAGCATGGTCGCTCCTTAGGAAAGGGTGGGGGGAAGGGGGCCGCGATCGGAGCCCGGTTCGAGGGCCTTCATCTCTTCGAGCAGCGCGTCCAGGCGTTGGAAGGCGCCCTCCCAGAAACGGCGGTATTCCTCGAGCCAGGCGTTCGCCTCGGCGAGAGGCTTGGCCTCCAGGGCGCGAGGGTGGCGCTGGCTGGAACGGCCATGGGAGATGAGGCCGGCCCGCTCCAGGATCTTCAGATGCTTGGAGATGGCCGGCTGGCTCATGTCGAAGGGGGCCGTCAGCTCCTTCACTGAAGCAGGTCCCGAAGCCAGCCGCGCCAGGATGGCCCGCCGGGTGGGGTGGGCCAGGGCCATGAAGGTGGCGTCCAGTCGATCGGAAGAGGGGGTGTTGAGTTGCATAACCAAAAAGTTATGAAATTAGGCGTCGCCGTCAAGAGGCCAAAGATAGTGCCCTGAGCCCTGAAGGAATAATACGAGTGGCCTTATTTGTTTATAAAATCGTTACTTATACCTACAATACCATGCCACTCTAATTTCCAGCTTCCAACGCTAGATTCCAATGGTATGACCCGATAATCTATTCCATCAATAGGAAGGTATTCTTTATTTTCAAGCCATTTCATGATGTCATTTAAAGATTTAACTTTTTTTATTTTAGCTAACAAATGATTAATTCTAATGACTGGAATTGTTTTTGATTGAACTTTATTGAGTCCTATTGAATTTTCAGAACCCACGCACCATCCAATTTTATATTCTTTATCTATTTTAAGTTTTTGATTAAACTCTTCACAATTAATCTGATAAGACTCCATTCTAGATGCTATTTGATCGACACCTTTTTTTATTTCTTCAGATTTTTCAATAATTTCACGAGGTTCTGCAGGTTCGATAAAAGATTTTAATTCCAGGACCAAGCAAACCTTCTCCTCATCCGAGATAATAGCTAGATCTACGTCAGAAGAGGGGCCCCAAGATTTTATTTCACCATCCCAAAATCTAAAATTCTGTTCGGACAATGTTTTTATTATTTTTGCCCTTGAAATCGATTCACGATGCTTGCTTAATTCGGAATAGTTTTTTCTCGTTTCTTTGAATTTATTTAATAAAACAGATAAATTTCTTTCAATATTGCTATTCATAACTATATTTGGAGAAATATAATAGATATTACAATTAGTTTTGTATAAAGGCTGGATAGCGATGTCTGGATTTTTAATGCCTCCACTGCCGAATGTAAGATCGTTTAAAATATTTTTTATAGCATCAATAGGGATCGTAGAATGTTTTCGAATTTTCCCTACTAAGCCCTCTTCGCTGATTATTATTAATGCATTTTTGTAACCAAGGCCTATGCACCCTCTGCGAGACGCCATCATGCGTGCATGCATGTGGGTTATTGAATATATGAATAAAAGCTTATAGACTTCGACAAAATTAGCCAACGAATACTTGGGCAAATCCCAGTCTAAGGGGAAATTGAATCTACTGCTGAATATAGAATCATATATTTCTAAACCAGCTTTAACGTGAAATTGAGACAATTCATATGAGAATGAGTCGTCTTTGATTTTGATCGATTTATTGATAATATCTAGATATTTTGTACCATCAAGTAGAGATTCAATCTCGTGTGTTTCCTTGGTAAGTCGGTCATACGCTTCTAGTTTTGTTTCCTGTGCAGTGTTGCGTGAATGTTTGATAATTTTTCCATCAAGATAAAGATCGAATTCTTCGTTGGAGGCATAAACAAAGGCTGATTCAAATGATAAATATTCATCAGACAATCTAAATAGATCAAAGGCTGCTTGATATTTATTTGGATCTGCTAAAGGGCTGAATTTAGATCCGATTGAACAATTGTTCGAGATCCAGCGCATTGGCCATTTAGCAATATTAATCATGTTATCAATTGTCGCTACGCTGTCGTTTTCTGAAGGGATTTCCTTATCAATCAAATGCTTAAAATAGTATAAAAATATAGATTCTTCGCATTGTGCCAAAAAATACCAGGCGCTCTCCGCGGTGCGCAGGCCAATTAAAGGATTAAGGAGAAAATAATTATCTACTTCCTTTTCTGCGCCACGGAGTTCTTTGCTTATGGTAGACAAGTAAAAGCCTCCTAAGGGTTAGGGGCAATCGGTACTTATATCTCCCCTCACCCCATCGGCTCCTCATGCTTGCACTCGGGGCAGAGCAGCACTTGGATGGGATCCTTCCCTCGCGGCTTGCGGGTCTTTTCGCCCATCCAGGGGTTTTTGCACTGGGGGCAGGCCTTGGGCACGGGCTTATCCCAGGTGAGCCAATCGCACTTGGGGTAGTTGGTGCAGCCGTAGAAGGCTTTGCCGAAGCGGCTCTTCCGTGGGGCGACGTCGGAGCTGCACTTGGGGCATGCGAAGCCTTCGAGGATCTCCTTCTTCACGGTCTTGCACTTGGGATAGTCGATGCAGCAGATGAAGACGCCGTAGCGGCCGTGGCGCTTGACGTAGCCCTTGCCGCAGGTGGGGCAGGTCTCGCCCGTGGGCTCATCCGGCGGCACGGGGAGGCCCTTGGGATCGGCCTTCACGATGCCTTTGCAGGTGGGGTAGTTGGGGCAGGCCCAGAAGGGGCCCCACTGGCCTTTGCGCAGCTGCATGGGTTGTGTGCCGCACAGCGGACATTCGGGGGCGTCAGCCGGTTCCTCGAACTGCTCCAGCTCTTCGGTGCCATCGCACTCGGGGTAGCGGGAGCAGCCGAGGAACATGCCGTTCTTGCCAATGCGCTTCAGCATGGTTGCGCTGCACTTCTTACAGGTGCGATCGGAGGGCACGCCAGCCTTGAGGTTGGCCATCTCCTTGCCCGCGCTCTTCAGCAGCTTCTCGAAGGGATTCCAAAAGGAGGTGAGCGCTTTTTTGTAGGTGAGCGAGCCCGCCTCGATGCGATCGAGATCCTCTTCGAGGCCGCGGGTGTAGCTCGGGTCCATGAGCTCGTGGAAGCCCTGGATGAGCAGATCGGTGACCACCATGCCGAGCTCGGTCGGCTTGAAGCGGCCTTCGACCTTCTTCACGTAATCGCGATCCTGAATGGTGCTGATGATGCTCGCGTAGGTGGAGGGCCGGCCGATGCCATCCTCTTCCAGCTCCTTCACCAGCGAGCCTTCGTTGAAGCGGGCGGGCGGCTTGGTGGCCTGCTGATCGGTGTCGAGCTGCTCGAGCTTCAGCGTTTCGCCGAGCTTGAGGGCGGGCAGCTGGGCGCTGTCCTCATCCTCGTCATCGCCTTCCTTGGCGGCGTCGCTGATGTCTTCGGCTTTTTGTTCGGCTTCGTCGGCGCGGTAGACGGCGAGCCAGCCGGGGAAGCGCTCGATCTCGCCCTTGGCTTCGAAGAGCGCGGCCTCGCCATTCTTCAGCGGCACTTCGCTTTGCACGACGGTCTCATCGAAGCGCGCGGCCTCCATTTGGCAGGCCATGGTGCGCCGCCAGATGAGGGCGTAGAGGCGGAACTGATCGGGCTCGAGGCGGGCGCGAAGGCTTTCCGGCGTGCGGGTGATATCCGTGGGGCGAATGGCTTCGTGGGCGTCCTGCGCGCTGTTCTTGCCCTTGTACTCGCGGGCCTTGGCGGGCAGGTAGTCCTTGCCATATTTCTTGCCGATGAACTCGCGCGTCGCCTCGACGGCCTCGGGCGCGAGGCGCGGCGAATCGGTACGCATGTAGGTGATGAGACCGATGGGACCTTCGCCGAAATCGATGCCTTCGTAGAGTCGCTGAGCCGTCTGCATGGTGCGGCTCACGCTGTACTTCAGCTTTTGCGCGGCCTCCTGCTGGAGCTTGGCGGTGGTGAAGGGGGCGGAAGGGTTGCGCTTCTTTTCCTTCGTTTCCAGCGAGGTGACCTTGAAGGTGGCCTTTTCGAGCTGGGCCTTGAGATCGGCGGCCTCGGTCGCGTTGGCGACGCGGCGCTTCGTCTCCTTGTTGCCGAGCTGCAGGGCCTGACCGCCAAGCTTCATCAACTTCATGGAGAAGGAGGGCGGGACGGAGGCCCGGAAGCGGCCCTTCACCACCCAATATTCGACGGGCTGGAAGGCCTGGATTTCCTTTTCGCGATCGACGATGAGGCGCACGGCGACGGACTGCACGCGGCCGGCGCTGAGGCCGCGGCGCACCTTATCCCACAGCACTTTGGAAACCCTGTAGCCCACGAGGCGGTCGAGCACGCGGCGGGCCCGCTGGGCGTCCACGAGGTCCTTATTAATGACCGTCGGCGCGGCCATGGCCTTTTGAATGCCGGCGGGGGTGATTTCGTTGAAGAGCACCCGGTGAACAGGGAGGGTCTTGGGGGGCTTGATGGCTTCGAAGAGATGCCAGCTGATGGCCTCTCCTTCGCGGTCAGGGTCGGTTGCCAGATAGAGTTCGTCAGCTTCCTTGGCGGCGGCTTTGAGCTCCTTCACCACCTTGGCTTTGCTATCGGGGATCTCGTAGAGCTCCTTGAAGCCATCTTCGATATCGATGACCTCCACCTTCGCGCCACCGACCTCGGCCTTATCCCCCTTCGGGAGATCCCGGATATGCCCCACGCTGGCCATGACCTTGTACCCCTTGCCGAGGTACTTGGTGATGGTCTTCGCCTTTGAGGGGCTTTCCACAATGACGAGCTTCACGAGGACTCCAATCCAAACCAACCGATAGGGACGGATCATGGACCCCTAGCCCGGGACCTTGTCAAGGGCCGGTCGCCCCAAAGTGGGGGCCAAGGAGGCTTGTGGGCCCCCATGGGATGGGAGAAAATGAGATCTTAAGAACGCCATTTTCCAAGAAAGATCATGCTGCCATCACGTCTTCGTTCCCTTCTCGTGGTGGCTCATCCCGGCCACGAGCTACGGGTCTGCCATTGGGTGGAGATGGCCCGACCGGACGTCGCCCTTTTCACGGACGGGTCAGGTGGGGCCGCCTCGGATCGCCGCCATGGGAGCGAGGCCCTGCTCTCGATTTTGGGTGCCCAGACCCTGCAGCCCTTCGGCCTGGCCCCGGACCGTCATTTCTATGCGGCCCTTCGGGCGGGGGACCTGGCCTTCTTCGGGGCCCTGCTGCGCCATTTGGAAAGGGCCCTGGAAGGCCGTGAGCGGGTGGTGTCCGACGCCCCCGAGGGCTACAACCCCGTACACGATCTCTGCCACGCCCTGACGGCCCTAGCGGTGGAGAAGGCCCGAGCCAGGGGCGAAGCGATCGAGCACCTCTGCTTTCCCTTGGATGGGCCGCCGGAAAAGGGCGGAGCAGGAGGCCTGCGGCTTTACCTGGATGCGGAAGCACTGGCGCGCAAGCTGGCGGCGGCGAAGGGTTTTCCTGGGCTGGAGGAAGAGTTTGGTGCCGCGGTGGCCAAGTACGGCGCCGAAGCCTACGCCGTGGAGGTGCTGAGCCCGGCACCGGGTCCCTTGGAGACCTGGTACGAGGGCAAGCCCTTCTACGAGACCTACGGCGAGCGCATGGTGGCCGAGGGGCGCTATACGGATGTGCTCCGCCGCGACCTTCATGTTCAGCCCCTGCTGGAACAGTTGGTTGCGTCCCAAGTCTGGGCCTAGGCCATGCGGATCCTCATTACCAACACCCTGCTGGTGGGTCACACGGGCACCGAGTTGTATGTGCGCGATCTGGCCCTGGGCTTGAAGGCACGGGGCCATCAGGTGGGCGTCTTCACACCGCGCCCGGGGCCCCTGGCGGAAGCGTTGCAGGCCGAAGGCCTCGAGGTGGTGGCGGACCCAGCCCAGCTACGTGAAGCGCCTGAGCTCATTCACGGCCATCACCGTGTGGAGACGCTCGTGGCCTTGGCGCGTTTCCCACATACGCCCGCGATCTTTCTGCTGCACGATGCCGTGGCTTGGCACGATGCGCCGCCGCTGCATCCGCGGATCCTCACCTACGCGGCCGTCGATGAAGCCTGTCGGGATCGGCTGCTGGAGGCCGGCATTCCGAAGGCGCGCACCACGCTGTTGCCCAACGCGGTGGATTTGCGTCGCTTCCAACCCCGCGAGCCCTTGCCTCCGCGGCCGACCCGCGCCCTCGTCTTCAGCAACTACGCCAAACCGGGCGGGCATCTGGATCTCATCCGTGAGGCCTGTGCGGAAGTGGGCCTTCCCTTGGACGAAGTGGGCGATGGCGTGGGGCACTTCGCCGCGGAACCGGAGAAGGTGCTGGGCGGCTACGACGTGGTGTTCGGCAAGGCCCGCTGCGCACTGGAGGCCATGGCCACGGGCTGTGCGGTGGTACTTTGCGATACGGTGGGTTTCGGCGGCCTCGTGACCCGCGATCGCGTAGAAGAACTGCGGGCCCTCAACTATGGACGGCGATCTCTCTCCGAGCCGCACACGGTGGAAGGACTCGTACGCGCCCTTCGCGCCTATGACTCATCCGACGCTGCGGCCGTGAGCGCGTGGGTGCGGGAGGAGGGTGATCTGGAGCGGCTGCTGGATCGCGCCGAGGCGCTCTATGTCCGCGTACGTGCGGAATCTTTCTCCACCGATCTTCGTGCGGAACTCGCGCCCTACGCAGAGGCGCTGCAATCGATTCCCGAGTTCCTGCGTCAAGAGGGGCTGGAGGGTGGCCGTCGCCAGGGCGAAGCGAGCGCCGCCGCGCAGTTCGAGGCACAGCGTGCCAGGCGTTCGCGCTGGTTGCGCCGGGATCTGCTGAAGATCGGCGGACTAGCTCTCCTGTGGTTGGGCTCGCTCGCGGCGCGGGGAGCTTGGAGGACGGCGCTGATCGGAGCGGCCTTGCTCGGAAGTGCGTTGTGGCTGCTCTGGCAAAGACAGCAGCAGGTGGATCAGGGCTGAAGGGCCAATAGCGCATCCAGACTGGCGACCGCCGCCCCTTCGTCCAGCAGGGCATCGCAACCCTCGGAGCCCGGCAGCGCGAAGAGTTCCTTGCCATGGTCGAGGGCGAGCTTGGCGGTGACGAGGGAGCCCGAGCGCAGATCGGCCTCGATCACGACGACGGCCTGGGCCCAGGCGGCCAGTAGGAGGTTGCGGCGGGGGAAATGCCAGGGCCGCGGCGGCGCATCCGGCAGAAAGCAGCTGAGAACGCCGCCGCCCGCTTTGACGACCTGGGTCATGAGGGGCCGGTGCTCGGGTGGATAGGGCTGCAGCAGGCCCGAACCGAGCACGCCCCAGGTGGGACCCGCCTGAAGGGCACCCTCGTGGACGGCGCCATCGATGCCTCGGGCTAGGCCGGAGATCACGGCGATGCCAGCGGTGCTAAGTTGGCGGGCCAGCTCCCGCGCGGCCTCGAGGCCCTGCGCGGTGGCTTTGCGGCGGCCGACGATGGCGATGACAGGGCTGGGCGGTGGCACCGAGCCCTTCACCCACAAGGCCACCGGGTAGGGCAGGGGCGCCAGCAGGTGTTCGGCTTCCGCATCGCCGGGCAGCAGCAGGCGCGCGCCCTTGGGGCAGAGGGCTTCGCGGCGGGCCCAGAGCTCGGCGGCATCCTCCGGCAGGGGGAGGGTTTCTCCGGCCTCCAACCGCGCCCAGGCGGCCGCCTTATCGCGCTCCTTCCAGGGGAGTACGGCAAAGGCCAAGGCCCATGGGGCATGAGGATGGGACATGTTCGG
>JACXTT010002427.1_pt1 | contig 29575 bp, 27 predicted proteins | sample 9270951 | NCBI WGS metagenome assembly JACXTT01 (sample SAMN15532306, study PRJNA645909) | rock metagenome | isolation source: weathered quartz diorite | place: Puerto Rico | collected 2017-06-21 | reverse complement strand
TCCTCATCCGCTCCACGGCCATTCGCTGAAATTTCCGGGAGTATCTCTTCCTCTTCACCGTGCTTCCTTTCTCGGAAGCTGTGCCCAATATTGTGTGTCACTTTAAGGGTTCATTCCAGAAACTACGCCCCTCGGTTCTTCAATGCTCCCCGCGCTTCCTGCGCACGGCCTCCGGCGTCTCGCAGTCGACAGAGGTTTCCCGATGAAGTAATTCCAACTGACGCAAGGTTGTGGGTTTCTACCCTACGTCCCGGACGACGCATTTCATTCTTGGGATTGTACTTGCTGGATTATCCAGGCGGCAGAAGGCGGCAATTCGTCTTTGAAGGCTTCTAAGTCATTTGCCATGAAAGGAGGGAGAGTTTCGGGACTCTGTGGAACCTACTGAAATCATTGCAAATTTCGATGGGTGTTCTGTTCGATCCCCACCGCCCCTACCAACCATCCCATGTGTTCTGAACAGCTTATCGATTTCGCGAGGCGGCAAAAGGCGGCAATAAGAAATAAGATGAGCCTCTTGGGTGGCACCTACGGCTCGGCTTTTTAAGCCAACTCGCGCAATAGGACCCACATCGCCCTAACTTGCCAAGCCACCTCATTTCGATGAGATGCCACGAATTCCGCTCGCCACGCGATGCCGCAATTCGCCGCAAATCGACAATCCAACTGCCACCACAACTGACAGCACAACTCGTTTCGTGTCCACAATGAACTGGCGGGCGCTACGAATCCTGAATACGCAACAACAACTCCAGGGCGCTCGTAACGCCCTGGAATACTTCGACGGTGCTGCTCATAACGCCCAGATTTCTGGACCAGAAGCCCGAGGGAACGGAATGCTCCTTAGTGATCGTGAATTCTTTCATAAGGTCCACCATGCCTTTGTCTTGATAGGTAAGTTCGTTCTCCTTTCGCTTGGTGTACTCGGAAAAAATTCTCAACCGCACGTCCGACAGCGAGGTTCCCGGAAGGATTACGTCGATCGGCTTGTTGAACGGAAACAGTCGGTGGAAGGCTTTGTTTCGAGCGTCACCGATGATCCGCTCATAGTTGGAAAGAGACGGCTTGGTCGTCGAGCGTGTCCATGGGAGCGACTTGAATGCTTCTGACAGCTCGAACTGTTGCCCGACCGTACACCAGAGAAGAATGGGCTTCATATCGCAAGTACTGGTCAACAAGCGTAGGAAACCAATGGCGTCACTAGCAAAATTGTAGGCGATTCTGAGCACGTCATTGTACGCGCCGGCGTCAACGGCGTAATCGCCCCCGCACTTTGCTAGCGCGACTTCATAGTTTTTTTTCTCATCTATCAGAACCGCGGTGATGGAGCGCAGAACAGAGCTTTCAGTTTCGCTACCGGCAATCGGTAGCTTAAGAGTGGCATAGGTTCGTGCGCCCAGGTTGTCCAGCGCGGCTCCGATTTTTTGCTTTAGATTTTCAAGAGCGGCGGGCGTCGCATCCTCGCCAAGTTTGGCTCGGACTGCGTCCCAGACACGACTCTCATTCTCGATCTCGCGGACAAAAACTCTTCCGTCCCGGACCTCGACATCGCAATCAAGTTTTGGGTCAAGAACAATCGTGTCAAATCGATCATCATCCAACATTTCTTCGAGAACGACGGAATCTTCGACGGAACCAACGAACAGAAAGACAAGCTTCCCTAACCCTTTGAGTTCCGTCCGGACGGCGCTTTCCATGTCTCGGCACATCGGCTGTTTCTTGGACTTCGCCGACAGCAACTTGAAGTCAGAATTGAAGCGAACGCCTTCACATACTACCGGCTCATCCCCTAAGGCTCCGTCCTTACCCACCGCGACGGCGAGGTACTGTTCGTTCTTCCGCGTGCTTACTCCTGACCGAAAGACGAAGGAATTGTTGAATGCAATCATGTCCCCTGCTGACAGCTCGGCATCTTTTTTCCAACCTTCAAATGCCGAATGGGCGAGAAGTCTTCCAAAACTTTTGGCGACAGCACTGACGATCTCGGAGGGACCGCCTTCACGCCTTGTTCTTCTGCGAACCACCAACTCACCTCCATTCCGTCACTGAACGGAGAGCGATCCTTCGGACCACGCTTCAATTGCCAGACCGTCGTCACCGACATCATGCACCGGCCGGCCCACCACCCTTCGGTTCAACTCCATTGGTATCGAAGGGACCTCAGGGAACTGCGATAGCCCGGCCAACTTCGCAATGACAGCTCGCACTTCCTCATCGAGGCCGAGAAACAGTCCGCATCGTGAGTCGCCGTGACGGATTTCGAGGATGCTTCCGGCATACTTCCGATCGCCAATTTGTCGGCGAACCAGCGGCACCGGCTCCGTCTCTTGGCTGTCGATCAGAGGGTCGATGAGCGTCCCAAGATAAATGTCCCCCACGAGATAACAGAGCCTTGCAAGATTTGCCCTCTCGCTGAGAAACGCCGGCGGTCTTTGAAAGTCGTACTCATAGGAAGACTTCCTCTCTCTCGGATCACCCATGAAAATCCGGGAGTTGTGCTTCTGACCCTCTCTTTGTAGCTCTGTTGCGACGACAACCCGCAGTACTGTCGTCGACTTGGGCACCTGTGCAAGCTTTACCGTCGAGACTTGCCCGCAACCGGACTGAATCTGCCCGCGGGCGTAATTTCTGCTTTGCGTGCCCTTGGCTTCGAGCACGATCAGTCTCTTTCCATCTCGATTTGTTGCAATGTAGTCAGGCTGGCGCGACTTCGGTGCAGTAGTCGTCACCATGGAGCGCCCGATCGCTTCCTTCAAATCGAGAAAGTTACAGGCTTGCAGTACACGCTTCGCGACCAGAAAAGAGAAACCGCAGCCGAGTTCATCCGAAAGAACTTTCTTTTTGTGAGAATCGAGTTCACGGAGGTCTTGATGGAGCACGGGGTTGCCGCCGCGAGAGCGGATTCTCGTCGCATAGCGGAGTAGTGCGAAGAGACGTTCCGGATCGTCGTGAACATGCGGCCGGGTACAAGCTTGACCAACCCACCTCAGCAACTCCAACCCCGTGAATGAGATCGACGTGGGCGGCAGAGCCAGTCCCGGGATCGGGTCAATAAGTTGTATCGGGGCAGAAAAAACCGTGGAAAGGCCGGTTAGAGCCTTCAACCAATTGACGAAGGTTTTCGAATCCACTTCTAGTCTGAGTGCCGTCAAAGCCATCAACCACCTCAAGAACCCTCTTTGGCGGTAGACCCGAAATCGTGCCCGCTGCCGCGCAAAACTCGTCGCCGCGCCTATTTCGTCCTTTCACGCGCAGCGCTCAAGACTTTTTGCCAAACTCCCACGTTATTGCCGGTCGGGGCGTAGAAAAATCGCGATACCTTACCGAACCCGTGGTTCTCGAAAAAGCACTCACTCGGCTCATTGCCTTCTCGAATCGTACATTGCACCAGAACAGTTCCCTTCGAACGCCCGAATTCCTCGGCCCGCGTAAATAGCATCGAACCAAGTCCCTTCCGTTCCCAAGCTTCGTCAACTGATAAATGGCGTACCTCCAGCTGATACCACTGGACGAGGCGACGCTCGATACAAGCAACAACGTTCCCGTCTCGGAGCTCGTACTCGTAGTCTTCTTTTTCGCCGAGTACATCCTCAGCGGTGTAGTTTCGAGCCAGCTGGTTCCGGGCATTCAATAGGGCCGCGATCTTTTGGGCTTCCTGATGGGTCATGTTGAACTCCACGGCCTCACTTTTTCGGCTTAAGGGAATTCAGCTGACGCCGAATCCTCTCGGCGGGGACGATGATGCGTATCTCCAACTTTGTACTCGCTACACGCACGCGTACCTTGGCGAGCTTGTCTAATTTCAACCACCGAGGTTTCGGCTTCGACATATCTCCTCCTGACTGTATTCGTCGTGGAACGACGCACACTTCAACGCGATCCCATTACCAATCGAAACTGAACGCGAGCACGTAGTTTCCGTCAGGAAACCTCAGCTGAGGCCACCACACTTCCACTTCACCTTTCGGCGTCGCATTCTGCCGATAAAGAAAAAGAGTCACAGCATCCTTCGGAGCCAGGGCATCCTCACCTCCGGCCAGTATTCCTTGTGTTTCACGCCGCGGCTGCCTCAGATCGCGTCCGCGGCGCACCACGAGGTAAGCCTTGTTGCCGCGCATCTTCTTCAGCATCTCGAGTGCTGCGCGCAGACTCTCGGGGTTCCAGAGTTGCGCGCCGTACTGCGGGTCGGCTTCGCACTTGGCGATCAGTTCCAGAATCCGGTCGACCGTGAGTTCTTGGTGGCCGTCGGAGTCCTTAATACCGGTAAGCTCGGTATCCAACCAGGCAGTGTTCTTCCTCACCGCCGCGGACCGAAGCGGATAGGGCGGGTTGCAAGTGCCCCCAGCTACGTAGTAACCGAGGGAACTCGGGTCCAATACGTTTCGGCGTGTCGGCTGCCAAGCACCCGACACGTAGATTCCTTCAAAGCAGCCGTCCGGGAATCGTTCGAGCAAGTCCCGCAACGCAGTTTCCATCTGATGAATGGACGTGAAGTGATCGGCCAATCGTTGCGGAAGGAACAATCGAGTAACTCCGATGTCCTTCTCTCGGTACCCGTACATGCGCGCGTGCTGCAATACCGTATCGGCATTAGGCGTCCGCGGGTTTCGCCCGTAGTAGCTGACGAGGAGGTTCTTGATCGTCACCCCGCGACCGAGTTTGTTGCCGCCGACAAACAGGTTGAAGACGCCGTCCAGCGCGATCTCATCGCTCGAACTTGCGTTGACCAGGCGAATGTTCGCGCCGTTGATATAGAACTTCACCTGCTGAACGATCCGGTCGAAATCCGGGAGCGTCAGAGCAGTCTTGACCAAATCATCGTAGGCGTCACGTAAGCCCTTCATCATCGACTGATACTTTGTCGAGCTCGACTTCTGGAACGCGTTGATGCACTCCTCCTTGAATGAGTCGATCAGTCCAACGATGTATCCGTGGTCCCGCGTGCTCATGCTTACGTGACACAGGAACGCGAAGCTGTCGGTGGGCCGCTCGATGACCTTCGCGCTGGCGCCTACAAGGAAGGCATAGAGAGCGCGCCGCAAGCCCGCCGGCAGCACTCCCGAGGGAGCCGGTTGATTGGATGCACGGAGCTGTGTGACTTCCGCCAAGTCTACGATCCGCAGAAGGTTTCCTCTGCCGCTGCCGAAAAAGGCATCACCGCCGACGTAACCCGGTCCGGGCTGACTCAGGATGGAGAAGGAAGGTCGATACCGATGATCGGGGCGTTGCAAGAATAGCGCCTGCGGCGTAGCGGTCACCTGCAAGTACGTGTTCACCGGAAAATAATTCCTGAAATCGGTGATTACGTTGTTGATTCTGCTGACTTGGCCCGTTCCTTTGCTGGTGTAAGTGTTGAGGCTGGCCTGATCCGCTTCATCATCGATAATCAAGACCGAGAGATTCTTGGCACCCGCAGAACGAAATGCATCCAACAGGCTCTGCAACATGCTGCCGTTCTTCGAGCAGACTACCGCGAACGGGGGCGTTCGCAGCTTGCTGCGGAACCGTGTGGGATCTCTCCACTCGCGTTTACCTAGGACCGTTAACCCTCGTAATCCCGCACGAATGCGTTCGAGCGTCTGTTCGTACAGTGGATCGTTGTCCGTCGTCAGCACCAGTATGCATTGAAATCCGTTGTCGGCCGCCATGGCCGCCGCTACCGTCATGACGCTGGTTTTCCCGCTTTGAATTAGGCCGTAGAGAAGACCGTCGGATGGCTGCGCGGGTGGGCCGCCGTTCGGATCGACGGAGAGGTCGATAATACGTTCCGCCCTCTGAGCAGCAGCGGCAAGGCCCGCCGCTTTGAGATCGTTCTCCAGAATTCTGAGAATCTCGACCGTGTGTGGGCCGTTCGTTACGGCCGGCCCACGTTTTTTTCCGGTAGCGGACATCAGCTCACGCCTCCTGAAACAGAATTCCGGGCCATTGGTTTAGTGCAATCTTCTTCTCAAGATTTCCTCGACTGCCGGTGACCGCGTAACACCCGTTGAAGACGCGCTTCGTTGCCAGCCAACCGACGCCGTCCCCGAGCAGGATGTTCAATTGATCCCAACGAATTCCGCAGACGCCGTCGCCACCGCAAACGAGGCCCAGCACACAAAGTGCAAACTCAGCGGCGGCTTGCTCGATGTGCTTCCGATCTTCAAGGGAAACAGCAAATCGCCACGGCGAATGCGCTTTTGTCGTGTACTTTAGAACCAAGAAGCGATTGCCGTTCACGATGTAGCCGCCGCTGTCGTGTTTCTGAATGCTGCAGCATCGTGCATCTTCCACGATTCGCACGATAGCGGCGCCGTGATAGAACTCAAGTTTGTCGATCATGGCTGGGATTAGCCCTCGGATCGCAGATATATAATGTCCGTCCTCTACTCTAATGGCAATTGCCTATTCCTAAATTTAAAACGACGCTTCGGGCGCAGCCCGCAGACAACGCGGTCCGAGCTCAAATCGCAGTAAACTTGGCTGAAGATGACCGACGTTTTTTCTAAAGCTCAACGAAGCGCAATTATGGCCCGCATCCGCGGGGTTCACACGCGCCCCGAGAAGACCGTCAGGACGTTCCTCCGGAAGACCGGTCTTCGCCTTCAGTTAAACGCAGCGTTGCTTTCCGGAAAGCCAGACATACTCATTCCAGACCGTCGCACAGCCGTTTTTGTTAACGGCTGTTTCTGGCACGGCCACAGTGGTTGCAAACGCGCTGCGTTGCCGGCCACGCGATCGGAGTTCTGGCGGACCAAGATTGCGGGGAATATTCGGAGGGATCGACGGAACAAAGCGGCGCTTAAAAAGCTGGGGTGGCAAGTAGTTACGATATGGCAATGCCAGCTGACACCCAAGAGGATTGGGGCGCGGTTTCGGTCTCTGCTCGCGCGACTAAGCCGGTCGGAGAGAGCGGCTCACGTGCGGTAGTGCCGTCGCCTGCGACCCATTCGCTTGCGTTTCGTTCTGGTGTAGGTATGATTACTAGTGGGAAGTAGCAATAGCGCCGATTCGAGTGATAGACTATCGGCGCATGCGATCTCGTGTATCCTCTCCTGGCCTCCGTAAGCACCGCACGCTCCTCGCGCTCGATTTTTTTTCCGGATGCGGCGGCCTGACCACCGGGTTGAAACGGGCGGGTTTTTTTGTCCTCGGAGCAGTGGATAATCATCGCTTGTCCGTCAAGACGTATAAGGCGAATCATGCCGGCGTCCACGTTTGGAGACGCGATATTCGAAGACTGTCGGCCGCCACGATGAAGCGCGAACTGCGCCTGCGCCGCGGGAGGCTCGACCTTTTGGCCGGTTGTCCGCCATGCCAGGCTTTTTCCTCGATGCGTACGCTTAACGGGAAACACACCTTCCGTGACGTAGACAAGGATTTGCTGTTTCAATTTGTGCGATTCATCAAGGCATTCCGGCCGAAGACCGTTATGATCGAAAATGTTCCTGGCCTGGCCGCCGATAAGCGCGTCGTGACGTTTTTGATCGTATTGGCGCGGTTAGGGTATGAATGCGAGGTGCGGGTTCTGGACGCTTCCGAGTACGGCGTGCCTCAACGTCGACGCCGCATGATTCTTTTGGCGAGTCGGGTGGGGCCGGTTCGGTTCGGCCGCAGATCAGGCGTTACAACCACCGTGAGGCATGCGATAGAGGAACTTTCTGATGCGGGAGCGAGCGGCGATCCGCTCCATGATTTTCCGGAAAAGCGCACCAAGGAAATGATTGAACGAATATTAAAGACGCCTCGCGACGGCGGAAGCAGAAGCGCTTGGCCACGCCGCCTGCGGCTCAAGTGCCACGACGACTGCAATGGTTTCAAGGATGTGTACGGACGGATGTCCTGGGACAATGTATCTCCCACCATTACAACGGGGTGCTTCAACCCGTCAAAGGGGCGCTTTCTTCACCCGCACTATCATCGCGCGATCACTGTGCGCGAGGCGGCGCTTCTGCAGGGCTTCCCGAAGCGTTACAAATTTCCGGAGCCGCATAGCAAAATCGCCCTCGCGAGTATGATCGGAAACGCCCTACCCCCTCCGTTCATCGCCGCTCACGCTCGCCGGATCCGCACATCGGTCAAATCTTATTTGAAACGCTTGCATCTCGCGGCCGCCTGACCATGCCGATGAACATTGATGAGGTGTTGGCGCGCGAACTCACCGTTCAGCAGCGCGCGGCGGCCGTCGATCCGGCGCGCGAGGTGCTGTGCCTTGCTTGCGCCGGTTCGGGCAAGTCGCGAACTCTGGCCTATCGCATCGCAAGGCTGCTGTCGGGCGGTGCGAGGCCCGAGGGAATCGTAGCCTTTACGTTCACCGAGAGAGCGGCGGATTCGATCAAGCGGAGAGTGGCGCAATCTCTCACAAGAGTCGGCATCAGTCCCAATGTCCTCGGGGCGATGTATATCGGCACAATTCACAGTTATTGCCAGCACGTCCTCGGGAAAATGGATGCCGTCTACCGCCAGTTCGATGTTCTCGATGAGAACCGCCTGAAGCTCTACATCATTTCCCGTTATGCGCGACTCGGCCTGCGTGCCTTGCGCGCACGCGCGCGCGGAAATAGCTACTTCGATGCCGTACGGCAGCTCTCTAACGCGTGGAAGATCCTCAACGACGAAGTTCTCATGGTCGCAGCCGTAACCGCCAGGGATGCGCAGCTCGGCGAGGTGCTGCAGCGACTCGCCGATTCGCTCACACAGGATCAATACATCGATTTTTCTCTAATGATTCGCCTTGTGGTGGACGCTCTGGTTAGGGACGACGCGGCGGCACGGGCTGCCGTCGCGGATCTGCAGCACCTCATGGTGGACGAATATCAGGACGTGTCGCCGGCTCAGGAAGAACTCATTCGGCGTCTCCACGCGCTCTCGGAAACTTTGTTTGTTGTAGGAGATGATGACCAGTCAATCTACGCATGGCGCGGCGCCGACGTCAGCAACATCCTCAACTTCCGGGGACGGTATCCAAACGCCGCGCTGCTCCCACTTTCGGAGAACTTCAGAAGCACGTCGGCTATTGTGACGACTTCCGACGCGTTCGTGGCCGCGGAGCTGGGGCCCAGCCGAACCGTCAAGAATCCGACGGCCGCTGCCGATCGTTCTCCACGCGACTTTCGGATCACCTGGTTCGGGAATCGAGCGGACGAAGCGGCTTGGATCGCAAGCAGGATTGAGGCTCTGCTCGGAACGGCCTACGAGGAGGCGGACGGGACTGTGCGTGGCCTGACGCCCGCCGATTTCGCTATCTTGATGCGTTCGACGCGCGAACCGGAACAGGACGATTCTCCAAGACATTCTGCTTACACGCGGGCACTTACGACCCGAAATATTCGTTTCAGTCTCGAATCGGGAGGCGGACCCTTCGAGCGGCAGCAAGTTGCCGTGCTGCGGAGCACCTTTCAGCTTCTCCGGAATGGGCCGCCGACTCGACCGGAAGTGCAGGCACACTTCGATGCCCAAGTGCTGCCGGCCTATCCGCAGGCGAACTTCAATTCTCTGGTTGGCGTGCTAACCACCTGGGGTCGCTTAATCCATACCCCTCCGGGCGGCGCTCGCCGGCGTGTGTATCCTCAACAACTCGTCTATGATCTGCTCGAAGCTTTCGGCCTGGCGCAGGCTGGCTTCACCGACGAAATTCTCCGCGACATCGGATTGTTCAGCCTGATGATCCAAGACGTTGAGACCGTCTACATGAGCGTCGATTCTCCCGACCGCTTTCGCGAGATTCTGAACTTTTTGGATAATGCCGCGGAAACCGGATATGACGTGTCCACCGAAGATGTCCTCGAACGACCGGATGCGGTTGCCGTCTCGACGGTTCACAAGGCGAAGGGGTTGGAATACCCGGTCGTTTTCGTCGTGGATGTTGAAGCGCAGCGCTTTCCTGGACGCGCTCGGCCTTACGACGGTTGGCTTCCGCCCGTGGTGATTGCCCCCGCTCTGAACCGTGGCGCCTATCAGAAGAATCGGAGCGAGGAAGCGCGACTTTTCTATACCGCTATCACGCGTGCCGAACGCTATTTGCACGTCACGGGAGCGGCCAACCTTCCAGGTGGTGCGCGGCCGCGTAACACTTCCGAATTTTCTCGGCGTCTCACTCACCCGGAGATATCCGACGATGCGAATGCTCTTCCGGCCGGGCTGGTCCCTGCCGAACGCCGGCGACGAATCGATGAGACCGTCTTGCCGACGAGCTTCTCGGAGATTCGTTACTACCTGCGCTGTCCGATGGACTATCGCTTCCGGCACGGCTTCGGATTCACACCTCCCGTACCGGATATGTTCGGCTTCGGCAAGACGGTGCACACGGCTGTGGAAAAGCTACACGAAGTTTATTCCGACCGAGCGCCCACTCCTGATCAAGCAGCGGAAGTCGCGCGAGGCGTGTTCCATCTAAAGCATGTGCCCCAGAGTCGCGATCCGCGAAACAATCCCGGCCCCTACGAACGAGCGCGTGACAAATCTGTCGACATCGCCAGGAACTACGCGCAGTCCTATGCGCAAGATTTTCAGCGCCGACGACAAGTCGAAGCTCGCTTCGAGATCCCAGCGCGAGACTGTGTCATCGCCGGGTCCATTGACCTACTGCTGAAACAGGACGAGGCGGGACGCATCCTGGAAGCCGAAGTGGTCGATTTCAAAGCGATCGAAGGCGGAATCGAGCCGGAGCGGAACGAGGAACTCGATTGGACAGAACTGTCTCTCCAGGTACAACTCTATGCAAGGGCGGCGCAGGAAGTGCTTGGGGAGACAGCCCGCACCGGTTCCGTTCACCTGTTGAAAGACGACCAACGAGTTTCCGTCCCGGTTGATGACCAAGCAGTTCAGGCAGCGGTCGACAACATCGAATGGGCGGTTAACGGCATCTTGGCGGGTGACTTCCCGAGTCGGCCGCATCCGGACAAATGTTCAGCTTGCGACTTCGCGCGAATTTGTCCTCGCCAGATGCAGGATTTTCGCGCCGGCGTCCAAGCTCCGCCTGAAATTCACGTGCCCGGCGGACGAGAGCTTCCGCGGATTTTCAGCGAAGTCGGTCCATGACGGTCTGCAGATAGCATTCTCTTCCGGCCGCCGTGAGTGCTCCGCAGGAGACTCCTGTGCCCCATCTCATCCTGAACCAATATCGGAACGGATCGTCCTATAAAGACGAAGTCGGCGCTGTCTATCATTTCCCCAAACGATACCTCAGACGGATTCAGACTCCGGAGACAAGCTTCATCTATTATGAGCCGCGTGTCGGCGGCGAGCAGGTCTACTTCGGAAGCGGCACCATCGGCCAAATCTGGCCCGACCCTGAAGATGCAACCCACTACTACTCCGAGATACTCGATTACAGCCCGTTCCCTAAGCCGGTGTCGTACTGGGGCCTTCGCGGAAAGGCGTTCGAGGCGGCCCGTACTATGCGAAACAGTGTTCGGTCCATCGACAATGACGTGTTTGACAGGATCTTGAAGAGCGCGGGTTTCGGCGAAGAGCTAACCCTTGTTCTCTCGCCTGCGCCCTCAAATTTTGCCGATCTATACGAAACCGCGAAACCTGAACTACGTCGGTTCCTTGCGGCGCGTTACGAGCGTCCGAGTCGAGTAACGAAGTTCCTGAAAGCACGCCTAGGTCCTACATGCCAAATATGCGGCTTGGAAGGATTTCTGATGCGGAATGGAAGCCGCTATTGCGAGGTACACCATCTCTTCCATCTTGCCAAGCGGCTTCCGGGCAGCCTCGGACCGAGCCAACTGATCATCGTATGTGCCATCTGTCACAGAAAGTTGCACTATGCGCCAACGACGGACCCAGTGGAATCGGGCGGGAAGTGGTTATTCGAACTGTGTGGCCAGCAAGTCTCCATCCCAGTTTTCAAGTCTAGCGACGCCGTGCAGCAAGGTGTCACGTCTCCCCAAAACGACGATGTTCCCGAATCTTGTCGTAACTAACGGCGAGCTCCTGCCCTACTCTCAACTCGCTATGAACAACAGGTTGGCTGTCCAGTCTGCCGAAGAGAATTCCGTGTTCGTCGTCGGACGTGCGGACTTCGACCCACATCCATTCACTCTCATCGGATGGCCCCCCGGCAAATTCGACCTTCACGTGGTCACCCGGATTGTAAGTAGCCAAGTTGCACCTCGCTGTCGGTTATATCTTAGGAAATATGGTTGGAAGTGCTCGACTCAAATCTCCCCCCAAATCTCTACTTTTTTGAGGACTCTCCAGAGGCAATCTTATCTTCGTGATTCTTGCGGATCCAATCTTCGACTTCCTTGCGAACGCGCGCGGCCATCTTACCGCACTGATCGGCTTCGCCTTGGGACACTAAGCCGTAATCATCATACGAGCCGACATTCCTCTTTTTGCGCAGCTTATCGAGCATAGGGATGAGTCTCTTCTCGGGGTCAATCGAAAACTCCAGGGCCTCGATCGTTCGGTAGTGCTCGTTGCCGCCTCTTACGACCCGGTAGCCTGCGGCTCGCAATGCGGCCGTCGAGCAGGCTCGAATTGCGTCATAGGCTAAACCCAACTGCACGTCGGAAGACAACTTCGCTGCAATCGCTCCTTGATAGTCCTTCAGTCGCCCATCCGCGATTGCGAGCAGCCGCGTGATCTCCGCGGCGTCAGAGTCGCGCGCTTCGAGCCACCTATTTTTGACCCAATTCTCTAAGGACATTCTCATCACCGATGATAAACAGCTTCTTGTCCGACAGCACGGTCTTCAGGAAATTCCCGCGCACCTTGGCGCTGAACTCCTTGACGGAATACACGGTCGGATTAATTTCTCGATTTAAGACTTTCTGAGCATCGGCCAACTTTTCTACTACCGTGCCGAAATCCACTTTGCCCACGACCATCAGATCAACGTCGCTGCGTTCAGTCTCTCCGGACCTTGCCACTGAGCCGTAGACGAACGCGAGATTGATTTTCTTTCGCAACGGTTCAAGGGCCATATAGAGAACGTCATGCATCCCAACGGTTTTGGTAACCAGGCTTTTGATTTCCGCGAAGACCGGGCTGTTTTCGTTGGCAGTGTAGAGCGTCTGCGCCCCAACGATCTTCTTATTGACCAAGCCGGCATCGACCAACTGTCGTAACTCGCGTTGAACTGGTCCGAGAGCTATCTCCGTGCGGCGGGCTAGCTGACGTAAGTAGAATGCTTCGCCCACATGCCCATATAAGACGGAGAGTACGGCTCCTCTCGTATGTCCGAATAGTGTGTCCGACAAGACCGTGCTTGTACCCATTCTGGGGTCAAGCGTACCCTAAAAGGGTACAGAGGTCAACCGTACGATCGGAACGGCCCGAATAGTCACACCATCCTTTGTGGACCACAATAAACGGGCTCAAGGCGATACTGGTCGGCCTCCCTCTCGTCGCCACGTAGTTCACACACTTCTGATACAAAGCGGACTCCTGGCCGGCGATCCAGTTGAACAATCACATTCAAGGACTCTGCGATATTCGCTCTGATGGCCCGGTACGGGATCTCTACGCCGCTCTGCAGCACGCATGTCGTAAAACGAGAAACGCCTTGGGCCGCGGAGTTGGCGTGGACTGTCGAAATGGTTCCGCTGTGCCCCGTATTGAGTAGTTGCAGAAGATCGAAGGCCTCCCCCCCTCGAATCTCTCCCAAGATGATTCTGTCTGGTCGGTGACGTAAAGTTGCTTTCAGCAAGTCTCGGATTGTCACCGCAGGCAAATCGTTCTGCTCCCGTCGTGCTTCGAATCGAAGCACATTAGGCTTCTGAATCTGAATCTCAGCGGTGTCCTCTATCAGGACGATACGTTCTTCGTCTGGGATGACATTGGTCAGAATATTCGCGAGGGTTGTCTTTCCACTTGATGTGGCTCCACAGATGAGAATGTTTTTTCGTTGAATAACAAACTCGCTGAGGTCTTTCGCGAGCGCGGGTGTTACGGTTCCCACTTGAATCAAGTCCTCCATCCCGAATTTGTGGGAATTGAATTTTCGGATCGTCAGGGCCACGCCGTGAATGCTGCAGGGTGGAATCACGGCGGCAACGCGGCTGCCATCCGGGAGCCGTGAATCGAGGATGGGCTTCGCCTCAGAAATATCGTCGCCCAATCGTCTAGCAATGTTTTTGACAGCAACAATTAGAGATTCAGGGGTTAGTCTTACGTTCGGTACAGGTTGTAGATACCCGGCCTTTTCAATAAAGATTCGCTCGGGTCCGTTCACCATGATTTCGCTAATGTCCGGGTCCAGGATGAGATGTTGGATGGGGCGCAGGAACGGAAGGATCAGCTCGAAACCATTCATTAGAGTTGTCCATCCGCGAGTTGCTGGAAGTAGGATTTGTTCACGTCGTTGAAATAGGGCTTGAGATAACAGAAGGTCGGGGGCAACGGGTCGCGACCGTCATAGGCCAGAGTAATGGATTGTGCGTTCTTTAGCTCAGTGAACGTTTTGGTATCGAACCTGTAGTCGCGCTGCTGGCTGTAGGTCTTGGAAGTGCTGATGTGCGCCTTGTCGGCGAGCGGCTTGCCGGTGAGATAGCTCACCCGTGAATCATGGCCGCTTTCCGAGATGTTGTAATTGACCCGCCATTTTTCTTCCTGGCCACAAAGCTCGCTAGCAATTTTCGCGGAGAACTCGTCCGACAGGGACAGGAAGTTGACGGCAAGGACAGCCATACCGAGACCAAAAACGATTCCAGCGAAGGTTTTCTTTCCCCCGCCTTCACCGAAGGCAAAGGTGAGTCCGCCAACCACGATGGCGACGAGCGCCAGTCCCTTTGCGATCGGCCCAGTGAATGCCGTTTGCAGGACGTTCACGGCGTTTTCCCAAGGGGAGCCTCCGCCCGCTTGCGCGAACGTGCGACCGGCGCAAAACAGAGCGACGCTGAGCCCGATGGCCGATGTTCGAATCAATGGTCTCCACAATCTTGAGTATTTCGGTTGCGACTTCTTCATGGCGTCTCTCCGCTTCGTTGGGTGCTCAAATGGCGCGACCGGAGGTCGCGCCGAATACGCGGTGGAGACTAGTTCTGCTCGCGCCAATCCGTCCAATACGTTGTTCTTTCGAACGCATAGACCGGACCTATAAGGTTCGATTTGGACGCAATAAAGACACGAAAAGCCTCGGCGTCACCGCCGAGGCCCTCGCGAAAAATGGCTTATGCCGCCTTTTGTTGTGTTCTCACTTCAATCGCATCAAGAATGTGCGAAGCTGTCGCTTGGACGTACTCAAGGCTCTCCAGAAGGAGCTTGGAGTCTCCGCCATATAGACCTACATAGTCCTGCGCGGCCGTGCCAGTATCGAGACCGATGGCAGAGCAAACCACGAAAGCCACAGACTCGGCTTCCGTTTCGCGGACCCGCTTGGTCGTCTCGGCGCGGCGTTCGCCAAAGTGCATATCCGAGTGCGCCAGTTCGTGAACCAATGTGGCAAACGTTTCCGCTGGAGTCTGGTCGGGCAACAACGTGATTTTGCCTTTTTCGGCCATTCCTCGGGCTGGCGCGATATCAGAGGAGTATTCCAAGCGGATTCCGTTCGCTCGCACAAACTCTTCCAACCGGTCGAGATAGTAGCTTGGGTCGCCGGTGACACTGCCGATTGCGGGTAACTCTTTGCCGGTCGTTTGCTGTTCATCCCACACGTAAACCGGGCGAAAACCGGATATCCGGCGGGAGGGTTCGACGTTCTCCGATTGCTCTGGATTCTCGGTCTGTTTGCGGAACATCGGGGCAAGGATCATGATGCCTTTCTCACCCTGCTTTACCCGGCGTCCGAATGATTGCCAAGTCTTGTAACCAGCGACGCGGCTGGCATTGGGGCAGGCTTTGAGGATGAGCAAAACATTCAGGAAGGAATACGTTCTGAACTTAGCGATCGCTCCGAGATATCGCGTTAACGCTTCGCTGTGTCCAGCGTTCAGTGCTTCCCCGAGTTGCTCGATGGCTTGAGTTGTAACTTTCTTGATGCTTTCTGAGTTCATTTTTTTGTCCTTTCGGTGTTTGAAGGTTGGCTCCTTCACCCGGACACAGGAGCCAAACCGGAATCGCTTCATCGGGAGGACAAACTCTTTTCGTGATGCCGGAACGGATGGCGACGGGCGTGACACGACGGTTTTCCGTGGCGCGCTCGTGCGCTAGTGGAGGCGAATCTCCGGAGTTCAGATCGTCGGGGAATGCGCTAGAAAGAATCGAAAAGGTGGGCGGGTTTGACGCGGAGTGCCCGTGCGAGTCGGAGGATATTTATCAGCGCAATGTTACGTTCGCCGCGCTCGACTCCGCCGACATAATTGCGATGCAAGTCCGCTAGTTCCGCGAGCTTTTCTTGCGATAGTCTGCGGTCGAGACGCAACCTGCGTACGTGATTTCCGAATACGGTTTTGGGATCGGCGGCCGGCACCCAGCCATAATTCGATTGATGACCACTATGAGTCTACCTACTATGAGTGTGATTCGCATTATCGAAGAAACTGGGTGAAGGGCGAACCGCCCTTCTTGGAGCGGTAGTCAAAAGAGGACTAGTTGCCGGGATCGTTCATCTCGGATGCCGCCTCGACTCAAAGGTTTGAAGGTTTCGAACAAGAATTTCCTGAGGGACTTCAAAATCGGCGAACCGTTGTCACGTAAATAGGCCATTCCGGTTTCGACAGTCAACAGGTCATCCACAAAGCGCCGAAATACGATTCCTTCCAGGGCGGGATGCTGACTCGACGGCAAGGCCAAGCCGGCCACGAAATCGCTTTCGGCGACAAGTTGGAATATTTCCAGCTGAGTTGTTGCCTGGTGGAATATGCGTGGTTGAACGCGGGCAATCTGAAAAATCCGCTGCAGGTCGTTACCAAACCTTGGTTCGATGTCTCCCCGTATTGTAATCAAAGGGATTTGGTGCAAGTCGGTGATCTCAACAAGTTCTTTCGCGACCAGGGGATGACGCGGAGGCAATGCCAACACGAGAGGCTCGCGGTATAAGCCTTCGGACACTAAGCCCTGCTCGCGGACCGGGAGGATTGCAACTCCAGCTTGGAGCTTCCCGCGCATGAGCCCGTCGGCCTGCTCGGATGTGTATGCGCTGACTAGCTGCACCTCAGCTGCGGGGTGAGCATCCGACAAAAACTGGCGAATTTTGGGAAGTATCCGGAGATCAATCAGTGGCGAGTACGCGATGCTCCAAGGTCCTTTGTGCTGCCCCTTGGCGGCCCGCGCTCCCTCGACGGCTCGGTCAGCATGGAAGAGCGTCAGGCGGGCTTCTTCGGCAAAGGCCTCTCCAGCCGCCGTGAGCGAAACTTTCTGTCCGCCTTTGGCACGCTCGAAAAGTTTTACGCCCAGCTCCTGCTCCAACCCACGAATCTGCGCGCTAAGGGTGGGTTGGGAAACGTGCAGGCGCACTGCCGCGTGCGTGAAGCTGAGTTCTTCTGCAAGTGCTACCGCATAGCGGTAGAGCCGAAGCTCGACACCTGGATACATTGGGACCCGTGCATAGTGCATCCGGCCGGCTGCGGTCGGCTCGTTTAAGTGTTCCTCTGGGAGTGGAGAAAGTTGTCACCTTGTGGACGACATTATAGCGGCACTGACAGGTGGTGACGCCCGAGATGGGCTAAGCGTGTGATTCAAAGTATTCCGCCAGGAGAGCCCATTTGTGTCAGTTGTAATTGAAAATTTTTGGCTTGCAAACTTACGCTCACAACGCTCTTAATGAAATAGAAAGAAGTGGGGTTTTTCTCGAAGAATCTATGTTGGGAGATCCTTCAAACGGAAACGCAGATTCGCGCCCCGGTAGCGAGCTCCTCGCTCAACCTTCTGACGAAGAGTTGATGTGTCAGGTTCAGCGTGGGGATGGGGACGCTTTTGCTGCGCTCTTCGACCGGCACCATCGTCTTGTCCTGACGATTGCGCTACGAATTCTGCATGATGCTGGCGAAGCCCAGGAAGTCACGCAAAATATTTTCTTTGAACTTTACCGTACGGCGGGAAGATTTGACGTTCGCCGAGGCACTCTTAAAGTGTGGCTCTTGCAGTTCGCCTATCACAGGAGCATCAATCGGCGAAATTATCTGGTGCTGAGACAGTTTTACAACCGCCTCGATCTGGAAGAGGGTATGGAATGGGAAGCCAGTTCGCAGGGTACCCCGAGAACTTCGCTTCCCGAACTGAAACAGCTCGTCGAGGAGCTGCTTGGCACCCTGAATGATGTGCAACGCCGAACGATTCAACGAGTGATTTTTGAAGGCCTAACGCTGCGAGAAGTTGCCGAACAGACCGGCGAGTCTTACAGCGCGGTGCGCAATCATTATTACCGAGGACTCCATCAACTCCGGGAACGTCTTACGACACAACCGGAGCCCGCTCGTGTCGAGCGAGTTGTGGATCTCGGTGGCCTTGGGGAGGTCAGTCGTGGCAGGGCATGAGTATTTCGAAGAGCTTTCCGCTGCCGCGAGCTTGGGCGAAGCTTCCGGTGCAGAGCTTGCGGAACTGAAAAAGCACATGACCGCGTGTCCGTCATGCCGCGAGGCATACGAACAGTCGTTGCAGTTGAGCGCCCTTCGCGCAACAAACGGCATGTCAAGAGCTGCGGTGAGCGGGGAAGAAGCGATTCGCTATATCGACTCCGAAGTTTTCCGGAAGAAATTTCTAGAGAGGGCTGAGGCAGAAGGCGTTGTTTTTTCTCACCGGACCGAACCAAGCGACTTGGAGGTTCTGCGTCGGCAACCTGTGAAAAGAAGCTGGCGTTTTGCATTCGCTTTGCCTGCGGCGGCGTGCTTGCTGATTGCCGGTATGACGACCGGATATTACTGGAAGGCGCGCGAAACGGCGCGGTCCGTTCGGAGTCATGGAGGCGCCACGCTCTCGAGTTCCATTCCGGACGATACGGCCGATGCAACCGAAGTAGAGGCTATGACGCGTCTCGATGGCGAGAACCGGAAACTTGCTTCCGAAATTGCGTCTTTAAAGGCGTCGTTGGCCGAGCAAACGAAGAGTGCAAATGGCCTCCAGGAGACTGTAGCAGCCTCGGAAAAAGAACGCGGTTCGCTGGCGGAGGAACTAAAAAAACGCCAAGCGAGAATCGACGAACTGGAAACCGGAGTCTCCCAAGCCCAGGTTGAACTAACGAGTCTGAAGTCCCAATTGGACACCGCGCACACGAGCAACGAGAACATCGTTGCATCGGATCACATGCGCATTCGCGAGCTTTCCGACCAACTCGCGGAACAAACCGAAGCGCTCAATCGCGAGAGAGACATGCTTTCCGCAGACCGGGACATTCGAGAGCTAATGGCCGCTCGGAATCTCCACATAGCGGATGTGTTTGATACGGATGGAAAGGGAAGAACGCGACCCGCACTCGGGAGAATCTTCTTTACCGAGGGCAAGTCGTTGATCTTTTACGCGTACGATCTGAACGACAATCGCGTGCAAAACGCGGGCTACAACTATCGTGTTTGGGGCAAGAAGGAAGGTCGCGGACAACAAGCCAAGAGCCTCGGAATCTTCTATTCCGACGACAAGAATCAGAAGCGTTGGGTGTTCCGATACGACGACCCAAAGGTGCTGAGCGAGATCGATTCGGTGTTCGTTACCGTCGAACCACCGGGCAAGAATCCCCTGGCGCCCCAGGGCGACAAGCTGCTTTACGCCTATCTCCGAAATCAAGCCAACCACCCATAACGGAATTCAGAAAGCGACGAGTTCCGCCACGCTCCACACCGTGGAAAGCGACGAGTTTCGCCGGAGACGCGAGCGACGAAAGCCGCCTTGCCCGGTACGGTTTGGCTTGTCTTATGAGGGAGTTAGGGGTGCTCATTCCGATGCACGAAGGCGACCGATGTGTCGAGTTGAAAAGAGGGTGAGGCTGCAGTGGTTACAGCGTGCTGGGTGGATTGAATGGCGGAATAAAGCGGGTCTTCGCGAGAACGTTTAGAGAGTTTAGAGATGTCGTTTGTGGAAAAAATGATCGGAGTGAAACACTTTGCCGATGAGCGAGGCATACCCCAGACAAAGGGGGATTTCTACTGTGTCTGAGCTCATCTCTAGCTTCTTGTATCGTGTTCTGGGGTCAGTAAAGAGGTTTCAGGGGAGCGCCGCAAGCTCGTTGCGGGGCGCAACGACAGTCACCCGCTGCGCCCTCGCAACTGCGATTCTGACTGCAGTCATGACGCTCCTGACCATACTCGCGGCTACGCCGCGAGCGACGGCGCAGAGCACGAATGCCGGAGTTTCGGGGCGGGTGACGGACGCGACAGGCGCAGTGATTGTGGACGCCGAGGTAGAAATTAAGAGCACGGACACGAACGTCTCCACAACGGTCAAGACGAACCAAGACGGCCTTTACACGATTCCGTCGCTGCCTCCGGGTCATTACCTTATCAATGTGCGAAAGGCAGGATTCAAGAGTGTGACGGTCACGGAAGTAGAGCTCAATATTCAAGACAACGTTGTTCGAAACTTTGGGCTTCAGGTGGGCTCCATCGCGGAAACTGTCACGGTCAATGGAAACGACATCCACATTAATACGACAGATGCGTCGGTCAGCACAGTAGTGGATCAGAGTTACGTAAGGAACATGCCGCTGAATGGTCGCAGCTTCCAGGATCTGATCCTGCTCACTCCAGGAGTGGTAACGCAGACGCCGCAGGCTACCAACTTCGGTAACACCGGCCTCGGCAGAACAGGCGAGTTCAGTGTCAATGGCCAGCGCGCGGAAGCGAATTACTACACCGTGGACGGTGTGAGCGCGACTGTGGGGGCAGCTGCGGGTGACAACATGAGACAGAGTGCGAGCGGTTCCGTTCCTGCCGCGACCGCTTTGGGAACAACGCAAGCTCTGGTCTCTGTGGATGCTCTTCAGGAGTTTCGCGTGCAGAGTTCAACGTACTCGGCTGAGTACGGGCGCAATCCGGGTGGGCAATTTGCGTTTGAAACAAGATCGGGGACCAATCAATTCCATGGCTCGGCATACGATTATTTGCGGAACGATGTTTTCGACGCTACAGATTGGTTCACCAACTACTTTCATTCCGTGGACCCGACGTTGAAGAAAGCAGCGATTCGCCAGAACGATTTCGGTGGCACACTAGGCGGACCGGTGGAGATTCCTGGCCTGTACCAGGGGAAAAACAAAACATTCTTCTTTGTCTCGTATGAGGGACTTCGCCTGGCTGCGCCGCAGGCGGCCACAATCAACTTCGTACCGAGTGTCAGCTTGCGCGCGAATGCGCCGGCACCTCTCAATCAGGTACTGAATGCTTTTCCCGTGCCCAACGGCCTAGATTTTGGAGATGGTATTGCGGAGTTCATTGGGAGCTGGTCCAACCCTGGCTCACTCAATTCCACAAGTGTGCGTTTCGATCACGTAGTGAATGATAAACTTAGACTCTTCTTCCGATTCAGTGACACTACTTCCAACTCAACGAGCCGGGAAACTGGGTTCGGTGAACCGACTATGCGCGATCCCTCAATCTATACATTGCGAACTTACACGGGTGGTGTCACTAGCGTCTTCTCAAGCCGTTTCGGCAACGAATTTCGTCTCAATTACAGCGGGAACGAGACAACGGGCAACACTCTTATTGACGCATTTGGGGGCAGCACGCCTGTTAATCTGTCTCAGCTTTCGGGCCAGCCCGCTGGATCGGTAATTACAGTCTTTATCTGCTATGACGGGTGTTTTTGGCTTTTCCAGGCGCAGAATTCCGGGGCTCAGAGGCAGTGGAATCTGGTCGACACCGTGAGTCTCTCTTTGGGGCGCCACGTGTTCAAATTTGGTGCGGATTATCGCAGGCTCGCTCCGTTTGGGAAGCTGTCCACTCCTTTTGTGTTCTATGGTTACTTCAGTGAATCCGAGATTACGACGAACAGCCCCTCGTTTGCATCTGCGGGAGCTGATGCTCCTGCCTATCCGCTCTACAGAAACTTCTCGGCGTTCGCCCAGGACGAATGGAGAGTGTCGCAACGTTTGAGCCTTTCCATGGGACTGCGTTGGGAAGTTAACCCCCCACCTGGCGTGACCCAAGGACTGATGCCGTATACGATTCAGGGGACCGGTCCCACTGACTGGTCAGTGGCACCACAGGGCACGCCGCTCTGGAAAACCACATGGTACAATTTTGCGCCTCGCCTGGGTGTCGCATACATCCTTCACAATGCACCAGGCCGAGAAACGGTTGTGCGTGGCGGCGGGGGCGTCTTCTTCGACACCGGTCAAAGCCGAGGATCATCGGGCTTTGGCGGGGTGGGTTTTAGTTCGTTTGGACAAGGCCCCACGTCGTTTCCGGGCTCTGTGGCTATTCCTCCAATCGTTAACCCGCCGGTGCCGCCATACTCGGCTATTGTCGATGCGTTTGCCTCGCATCTACAGCTTCCGTACACACTTCAGTGGAACGCTAGTATCGAGCAAGCACTGGGCAGGTCGCAGGCTCTTACCGTTTCGTATGTCGGTTCACACGCGGGGAGATTACTGCAAACAAATAAGATTTGCCCGAATAATCCCAACACAACTAATTGCTTCTCCATCATTTCCAACGGCCTGAAATCAGACTACGACGCCTTGCAGGTTCAATTCCGGCGGAGACTAAGCCAGGGGTTAACGGCTCTAGCTTCGTACACTTGGTCTCACTGCATTGACTACGGTTCACAAGACTATTTCTTTGGCTATCAGCGCGGGAATTGCGACTTCGACGTCCGAAGCAATCTTTCAGCCGCTTTCTCGTACGACTTACCCAACGTTGGACATAACGGATTTTTGAATGCCGTATTGCATCACTGGGGCCTCGACGACCGCGTTACCGCGCGGACGGCCTTTCCTGTGACTTTGAACGGCCGCACTCTGGTGCAAGCAGACGGGCAGCAATACCATGCTGGATTAAATTTTGTCCCCGGCCAGCCCGTGTATCTCCACGGCGCAAATTGCGCCACGGTTCTTCAAGGGTTGGGAGATCTTGCTCCAGGGCAAGGATGTCCGGGCGGTCGGGCGATCAATCCTCAGGCATTTGCAAATGTAAGCTCTGGCGTCGGGAATGCTCCGCGCAATTTTGCGAGGGGTTTTGGGGCATGGCAGATGGACTTGGCGGTCCGGCGAGATTTCCCAATTTATGAGCAGCTGAAACTGCAATTCCGCGCCGAGGCTTTCAATATTTTCAATCATCCCAATTTTGGAAACATAAATTCGTCCTTCGGCCAACCCACTTTTGGGCAAGCCACAAGCACTCTTGCGAACTCGCTCGGCGTTTTGAACCCGCTCTACCAAATGGGGGGGCCTCGGTCGATGCAGTTCGCGCTGAAACTCATATTTTGAGGCACGCACTACTCGTTGCTGCGGCACGCGATAGCGCGCGACGACCAACGGTAGGGGAAAGCCTTTATCTGTGTTGTAAAGACTGCCGGATGACTTTGCTTTGCCCACTGAAGGAAGGCACCCTTTTCAGCGGAAATGCCAATGCTAGAGCTGTGGGTGTTGTTTTCCGCGTCGGTGTTCTAACAAATTCCGTCGCTGCCGTTTCTGTGAAAGGGGAACTTACACACTTGAATACACGGAGTAGAATGGAATGAAGCAACTACTTTTCGTGTGTGTGTTCCTGTGCGCTTTCCTTCAGTCTCACATCGCATTCGGCCAAGCAACTTACATCCACGTCAGTCCTAAAGTGCGTGTTATGGAGACACGTCCGCAGTACTCATTCGATTCAACTCCTAATCTTCGTACTCCGACTGTTGCCGATGCACTCGCTCTGAAATCAATCAATAGAATTGCCGCGAGTCCAACTGGTGCACAGGTCGCGATTGAAGTAAAGGGCGAAATCTTGATTCTTTCCGGCGACTATCCTTTTGCGAAAATCAAAGTGCTGAACGGAACCTATCCGAATTGGTCCCCCGATGAAAGCATGCTCGCGTTCTACGCTGAAATGGATGGCAAGAGTCAAATCGAAGTTTGGAACACAAAGCAAAATACGGTGCAGCAAATCACGCAGCTACCTGAGGGCATTTCGGCAAACCCGCATTATGACTCTGGTCTGGGCTCGGGCGATACGCGGTCGTTTACCTGGTCACCAGATTCCAAGAGGATTGCTTTTTGTAGCCGTGTGATGGAGGGATACGAAGCGTTAGGCCAGCGTGAATCACCAGACGTGCGTGTGCTGAGCAAAGACACATGGTATTCCCAGGTGATGGAAGGTGTATTTCATACGGACCATCTTGGGGATAGACCGGAAGACGTCCGCTCTCGCGCAATTGAAAGGCATCCAGAGCTGGGGCTTAACAAACTCTTCATAGTTGATGTTCAAACGAAAAATCTACGTCAGCTGACCCAAAGCGGTAATCAGCCTTTTTTCCCGTCCTGGTCTCCCGACGGTACAAAGCTTGTAGCTGTTGTTCAGCTTGACAAAAACATTGAGCAATGGCCCTCCCACACTTCGCTTGGAGTTTATGACCTCCAGACAGGTCTGGAGCAACGCATCACCACTCCATTTTGTGTGAATGGTCCTCCCCGGTGGTCTGTGGATGGATCAGGGATTGTCGTGGCAAGTCAACAAAGGCTATTAGGCTTTCCTCGTATAGAGCTTTATATGTGGAGAGAACGTCGCTGGATGTCGATTGGTACTCCAAGAGGCATGGCAACAAAGGAAGTCAGGTGGGCCAGCAATAAGGGCTGGCTCCTTGTCGAGACTTATGATCGTTTTGTGAACACCTTGTGGCTCATTGAGGCCCATACGGGCAAGGCGAGGCAAATCGCGACACATGATTTGGCCATATCCGAATTCGATCAGGCTTCGAATGGCGAACTTTTCTTCAGTGCCAGCTCAGCAAGCTTTGCCGGCCGAGTATTCAAAGACGGAGTCGATGGTGCTGAGCCGTTACAGCAGGTCTTCGATGCCAACCCGCAATTATCTGCGTTGGAGTTCGGGCAGCAGAGGCGCGTAACCTGGAGGAATAAATCCGGCGACGAAGTAGATGGCATCCTGATCTTGCCGCCAAACTATCAACCAGGACGGCGCTATCCAGTTCTGATCGACGTGTACCCGACTCCGGCGAAGGACAACTTGCGTTTGTTCGCGGATGAGCTGGGACAGCTTCAAGCCGCGCGAGGCTACGTGATCTTCAAAGCCTCGTTGAGGTCACCGCATACCCCGTCGATCTATTCGCGCGATGAGAACTACAACGAAAAAGCACGCGGCGCGAAGGGCATACCAATAATGATCGACGATTTCATCTCTGGTGTTGATTATCTCGTCAAGCAAGGTATCGCAGATTCCGAGCGGATTGGCATCTTTGGGCACAGCAACGGCGGATGGGTAGTGAACTACTTGATTATCGAAACAAATTTGGCGAAATGTGCGGTCGTCTGGTCAGGTTCCAGCAGTGTCATCTATCAAGAGTACTTCGCGCCCCAATGGGCCCACGAGATTACTGACGGGAATATCTATGAAAAGTTTGATGACTATATAAAAATGTCCCCTCTGTTTCGGATGAATAAGGTGCAAACGCCGTTGCTCATGATTGTCGGCGATCGTGATTGGGATACATGGTTACCGGAAATGTTGGCGCAATTCAGTGCTCTCAAACAGCTCCGCAAGGATGTGACGATGCTGCGCTATGCCAATGAAGGTCACGTGTTCAGTTCCCCAGATGACATCACGGACTTCCGTGCCCGGGTAGACGCGTTCTTCGACCAACATCTTCGCGCAGGGCAATCGACGGCGCACTAAGGCTCTGATCTCGTCGGCGAGGCCACTAGTTCCGCTTCGTGTTGCGAAATTGTGAAGGTTTGGATACCCAAAGCCGAACAGTACTCTCGTTTAGCTTGATTTAAGAGGCCTGGAGTTGGGCGAGGTGCTAGTTTACGCCGCGAGTAGTGACCGAGCCGGGCTTTTGTACCAGGTTTATTGAGAGAGTCTACGAATCCAAGAACATTGGATTTGCTGTGGTCGACGGAGAGCTACGGTCTGTTGCGCTTTTGACCATGCATCTTGAGGAACTCGGTGTGCCGGCGGTCGGATTGAACATCCACGAAACCGGACTCCGTTGGAGTGCCTCGAGCGGGCGAGCCTGACCTAGACATCCTGCCGGCCGAATTGCGCCGAACCTTCTACGACTGCTCCATCGCTATCGTCCCAGGATTTTTCGCAACACTAGCGAACGGCACGATGGTTTCTCTCGGTCGTGGCGGCTCTGATTTGACGGCAGTGCTCCTCGCGATCGAGCTAGGGGCGAAACAATGTGAGTTGATCAAAGACGTGCCTGGGTACTTCGCGGGAGATCCCAAAGTCATCGAAGGGGCGCGGCATCTACCGACGCCGTCCTACGACGAAGCGCTTGCCATGGCCAAAGCCGGTTCCGACCTTGTGCAAGTGCGAGCGTTAGAAGAAGCTCGCGCCGCTGGACTGCGGCTCGTCGTGCGTAGTCTCGACGACGGGGAGCCGGTCAGCATTGTTTCAGAAGTTCTCGTCGGAGCACAAGGGCGGAAGGCGTAATGACAAGTGTCTACGTGCTGACCGACCGTTCATCATGGTGGAGACGGCGCTCTATCTTCATCGGGCACTAGGAGCTCTCGTGATGCCGATTGTTTTGACTGGAGCGATGAGTCCGCTGGGCATCGAAGGAAGTGACGGTTTGCAGAATCTGACAGAGAGCTTGCTCGCAGTGTAGCTAGTTCGCGCTGGAGTTTACGGCGTCATGCACGGGCGGGAATCCGGCCGACGGAGTTCGCAAAGACGATTGCTGGGGCGATTTGCCTGGAGAGATAGACCAGAACGATCACCGCGATTACGGACGCTTTGAAAGCTGCAGCGGAACTCGTCGAAAAAGCCGCGGAATTGGTCCGCGAAGCCGCTAAGGAAACCTCTCTGCCCAGTGTGTCGGTGCGGCAATCAGTTGGGGAAGAAATTGACCGAATTCGGTTGAACCTGATGTTGCTGAGACGCGACCTAACGGTTCTGCCGCGATCTAGCGAACCGCAGAAAGCCGCGGCCTCTGCAAAAGGTACACAAGGATGCCAACCTCAAATAGCCGGTCCCTGGTGGTCCGGTGTGCCGTGCCAAGTCGGCTGGTCTTCCGATGAGTGCGCGGGGGGATTCGAGTAACAGCCGGAGGAGACAAAGAGTTTCGCTCCAAATGCCCGTCATCTTGGAATTGCAGCTCGAAAGAGGCTCTCCCGTGCGAATCGATGCGTTCACGCTAGTGGTCAATGCACATGGAGGCCTGCTCGAAGTGGGCCTGCCCCTACGCACGGGTCAAAGGCTTTCGCTCGTTCATCCGGTTTCGGGAGTGCAAAAGCCTTCGAAAATAGTCGGCATCCGTCATTCTCGGGATCGCAGTGGTTTTCTCCTGGCGTTTGAGTTTCATAGCCCAACGCCAAACTTCTGGCCGGTCCAGTTCCCGCCAGCCGACTGGTCAGCATAGTAGGGGCCTATAGGGCTGCCCCACCAAACTATTGGACGATTCTCGAATAGACCAATAGATTCAACCTTGCATCGTTGGACGAACGATGTTTTTGTCAGCGCCAGGAGTCGTCCATGGGTACGCAAGCGGGACATGTGTCCCGACTCACATCCTTCCACGTTGGTGATAACGAACCTGGTTCCTCGCCCTTCGGCGTTGAACGTCCACTGACATGCGATGAAGCCGGTCAACTGCTAAGAGTCCATCCGCGCACGATCAAACGGATGGCCGCTCGCGGCGAAATCCCTGGCCACTTCCGATTTGGTCGTTGGTTTTTCTATTCATCTGAGCTGGACTGCTGGATGCGCATGGAACTAAACTCTGAGCGCCACCCTTGAGGCTCAAACATAAAGGAGGAATTCCTGTGTTTGAGCGCAAGCGGTACCAGTTCGGATATGTGCGCCAGAAACCTCGCAAGACTGGCCCGCATGTCTGGGTCTGGGAGTATCGGGATCGCAGTGGTTCGCATTCTGTGATTCTGGGAACAGTGGAGGAAATGTCGGAGGTCGAAGCCTGGAAAGCTACTGAGAGTCGAAGGCTGGTAATTAACGATCCTCAGCGAGCTGACAGGACTTCGTTCGGTGCGGTCATAGATCGGTATGTTCGGGAGGCAATGCCAGAACGTGAGGTCACGCGCTCCCGGTACTTGAGCTGGATCAACACCCACATACGGCCGAAGTGGAGAGATATTCCGATCGCCCAAGTGAAACCGCTCGCTGTCGAGCTGTGGGTCAACAACCTCAAGCTCGCCGGCAAGAGCAAGGGTCACATTCGGGAAATGATGCACCTGCTTTTCAATTGGGCAATGCGGTGGGAATTGATTCCGGTGGATCGAAATCCTATGAGCCTCGTTCGCGTGAAAGGATCATCGAAGCGAACGAAAGTTCCGAGGATTTTGACGATCAAAGAATTCAATCTCCTTCTTACGAGATTGAAAGAGCCGTATCGAACGATGGCGCTAGTCGCTCTTTTCTTGGGTCCCCGTGTAAGCGAAGTGATGGGACTGAAATGGAGCGACATCGATTGGGAGCGTTCTAACATCTCAATCGCGCGGTCTTGGGTCGAAGGCAATGTGGAAGACACAAAGACAGAAGGTTCCGCAAAGCCGCTTCCCATGGATCGTGATCTAGCCCTAATTCTTCGGCAGCATCGAGAAAGAAGTAAGGCGGTTGATTCTGAATGGATGTTTGCTAATCCAGAGACCGAAAAACCGTACTGGTCGAGCAAGATCCGTGAGAATCATCTGGTTCCGGCTGGAATTGCGGCCGGGATTGGACGCGTGGGATGGCATACGTTTCGGCACACCTACTCGTGTTTGCTTCGCGAGCACGAAGTGGACGTGAAAGTTCAGCAGGCTCTACTAAGGCACGCTGACATTCGAACGACAATGAACATCTACACGCAGGCAATACCGAAGGCAGTACGCGAAGCGAATCGCAGAATTGTTCGTAGCATTATGGGAAACAAGAAGGCGGCATTGAGGCGGCAATAAGGGTTCCAAGGACTACCAAGTCCTTCTTTTTCAGTCCGAGCCCTACTTCGTAAGTCGTTGAAATGCCAGGCGGAGGTTGTTTCGATCCCCACCGCCCCTACCACCTTCCCATTTCACGGCACAGCTTTGCGAATAACCGCGAAGCTGAAGAGCAGCATCGTCGACCGAGCAATGCGACGAGGGCCCCTCAACGGCTCAGCTCCGCGAAGCGCCGGAGCTTGACGAGCGTCAGAAAGCCACCCGCACGCGAAGCTGAATGCTTCGCGGCCCATTTCGCCGGACTGGCTGCAGACTGCTAAGTTTCTGTTTTTGCTCCTGCAGAAGAGGCATATACTCTATGGACCCAACTTTGAAGTTCAGATTTGGTGCAGTCTTACCGCCGCTTCTCAATAGCGGCGCCGTAAGCTTCCCTGTGCGGGCAAGGCTTGTGGGCGATTGGAGGAGTGGCCTGGAATATGACTCTCAGTTTACCGCGGCCTAACCGAAGAATGGCAGCAACAGCTCCAAGAAAATTTGACCCCATTCCGCGGCAGTCTCTCTCTTCCGCCGTTGTCGAACGTCTCCGAGAGAAGATCCTGAACGGCGAGTTGCGCGAAGGCGAACAGCTCCGGCAGGACGCCATTGCGGCCGAATTTCAGATTAGTCGCATACCTGTCCGGGAGGCCCTGAGCCACTTAGCAGCCGAGGGACTAATCACCATCGTTGCGAATCGGGGAGCCG
>JACXTT010002426.1_pt1 | contig 29591 bp, 30 predicted proteins | sample 9270951 | NCBI WGS metagenome assembly JACXTT01 (sample SAMN15532306, study PRJNA645909) | rock metagenome | isolation source: weathered quartz diorite | place: Puerto Rico | collected 2017-06-21 | reverse complement strand
CGAGGATTATTTATGGGCATGCTTGTCGGGACGTTTGCCCTCGGTTTTGTCTGTGGCTCAGTCAGTCAGCAACGCGCAGACGCGCAGGTGAAAGAGCTAGGAGGTTCGTTACTCAAAGAAGCAGCAGGTTCAGGGGCGCTCGGATCAGTTGGCGAGCTGGGAACCTCCATCATCGAGATGCAGGACCACGTCAGCGGCTTACAGAAGAATATTGACACCTTGAAGAAAGTACAGGCGGCGTTAACTGGGAAATAATTCTCGCGCTTCTGTTCGCAAGAACCTCAGCCAAGCGGACGCGAAAAGAGTCGGGGCGAGGCAACTCTCCCCTCACCCCTTAATTCTTTATTCAAACAACTCAATGACACAGCAGGTAAAGCGTGGCGCTGTTGTAGTTTAGAGAGCCGCCATCTTTTTACTCCTTGAAAAGAGTATCTTCTCGTATCGTCGGCTTTAACTCAACTTCGGCTTGATCTTGCTCATGAACGTTTCCATCGTATGGGCGCTGCTCTCAAACGATTGCATGGAGAGTTCGAAGACGAGATGTTGGACGCCCGCCTTTTGATAGGCTCGGATGCGAGTCGTCACCGTTTCAAGATCACCTCGCAATAAGTCGCGCCCTGGGCGGGGAGCATAGGCTAGCACATCTTGTGAGACACCTTCGATAAAGAATGGGATGCGCATCGAGATCACCGGCTCGCCGGATCGCCCATTCTTCGCCCACAACTTCTTGAGATGGTAGACGCCCTCAGCCGCCGTCTCTGGCGTAAGACTCGTTGCGTGCCAGCCGTCGCCAAACTCCGCCGCCCTGCGCCGCGCACGGGGGCTGACGCCTCCTACCCACAACGGCAGATGGGGCTGCGCCGGCATGGGCGACACTTGCATGTCATCAAAAGAGGCGTATTGTCCGTGGAAACTGACAGTCTCATGGGTCCAGATTTCCCGCATCACTCGAAGGTATTCGTCGCTCAATTTCCCCCGTTCCGAATAGGGTGTATTGAGAGCCGCAAACTCCTCGGTCATCCAACCGCCGCCCACACCGACAATTAAACGCCCGCCCGAAAGTTGGTCAATCGTCGCTAACATCTTCGCCAACACGATTGGATTACGGTACGGCAGAATCAGTACGCTGGTGCCAAGCTTGACACGAGGGACGAGCCCCGCGAGATGACTCAAGAGCGCCACCGGCTCCAGCATGTTGTCACGGTAAATAAGATCCATAGTTCGGGGCACGAGGATATGATCTGTCACCCAAACCGAGTCGAATCCCAGCTTTTCGGCGTACTGGGTGTTTTCAACAATTTTTTGCACATCGAGCGCTTTGCCGTAGTGGGGAATGCAAATGCCAAATTCCATAGATATCCTCCTTCAGCTTATGGCTTATAGCGCATGGCCTATGGTAAGAGCTATATATTGAAGCGTGTACGTGCTGAAAGCAGAGATACACTGAAGTAAGGAGAGATGGCTATGTCGCTCTCACGGCCCCTAACCATTGCTGCCGCTCAGCTCGGACCAAGCTCGGCGACGAAAGCCGAAACCGTTGAGCGCATGGCGGCTCTAATGGAAGACGCTGGACGCCGCGGGGTTGAGCTGCTTACTTTCCCTGAACTTTCACTCACCCCGTACTTCGCTACGAAAGTACACGCCAGCTATGACCACTTCTTTGAGGAACAACTACCTTCGCCGGACACCCTTCCCTTATTTCGCGCCGCACGCCGCACAGGCATTCATTTTGTCTTACCGTACGCGGAGCGCGAAAACAGTAAGTACTACAATAGTGCGATTTTCGTCGCTCCCGACGGCGAGATCTTGGGAAAGTATCGTAAAACCCATATTCCAGGCTGGATAGAACCCCACTGGGAAGGGCTCAACATTCTAGAGAAACGCTACTTTACGCCGGGCGATCTCGGCTTTCCGGTCGTTTCTCACCCGAAAGCCAAGTTGGGCGCACTGATTTGTTATGACCGTCGTTTTTCCGAAGGTTATCGTGCGCTCACGTTGAGCGGAGCTGAACTGTTGTGTGTCCCGTATAATACGCCAAGCTTTGGCCAGCCGAAGGAAGCCGGGCAAGAAACCTCAGAGATCATGCTGCGTGCTGGCGCCATGGAGAATCAAATCTTTATCGTTGCTGTCGGCAAAGCTGGCGTTGAAGACGGAGTTGAATATATCGGCGGCAGTGAAATTATCTCACCGACGGGGAAAGTCCTCGCTAAAGCACAGACAGAGGGGGATGAACTCGTGGTCGCGACGATTGACTTGGCCGAAATTACGACATCACGAAAGAAATGGGATTTTCTTGCTGACCGTAGACCTGAACAGTATAAGCAGCTCGTCAAATAAAAAAGCAAGAACGTATTTGACACCATGCCTTACCTTATGGCATGGTGCCAACATGAACGCTCATTCATTCAACCACTAACCACCCAGAGGAGGGGCAATATGGCTGACTTTGATGTGCTTATCCAAGGAGGCACAGTCGTCGATGGCACCCGCACCCCACGGTTCGTTGGGGACGTTGGTATAAAAGATGGAAAAGTTGCGAAAATCGAGCGCAACGGTAAACTCAATCCGAGCGACGCCAAGAAAACATTGGATGCACATGGCTTGGTTGTGTGTCCAGGGTTCGTTGATCTCCATACTCACTATGATGCGCAGATCAACTGGGACCCATACTGCACGCTGTCTAGCTGGCACGGCGTCACTTCGCTTGTGCTTGGCAACTGTGGTTTCGGGTTTGCCCCTTGTGCTCCAGAGCTGCGTGACCGCGCCATGCTCACCATGTCCCGCGTCGAAGCGATTCCGTTTGAATCGATGAAGGCCGGCATGAAGTGGGACTGGGTCACGTTCCCAGACTGGCTTAACTTCCTCGATCGTACGCCTAAAGGCATCAACGCCCTCAGCTTCGTTCCTATCGCCCCGATCATGATCTGGGTCATGGGACTTGAGGCTGCTAAGAGCCGCTCCGCGACGGAAAAAGAGATGCAGGAAATGTGTCGCCTGCTCGACGAAGCGATGAATGCCGGCGGCTGCGGCTTCTCCGCACAACGCCTCGGCAACGGTTTCGTTTCCGTGCAACGCGACTATGACGGCACGCCGATGGTAACCGACACCATGGCCGACGAAGACGTGCTTTCCTTCGCCAAAGTGCTCGCCCGTCGCAAAGACGGCTTCATCCAGCTGACGCAATCAAGTCCAGACTTCCAGAAGGACATGGACTTCTACGACAAGATAGCGGATGTGTCCGGTCGTCCGATCCTCTTCAACGCCACGGCAGTGCGCGATGATCGCCCGTCGCTCCATCGTCGCATTATGCGCTGGATCGAAAAGACCAATAAAGAAGGCCGCACGATTTACAATCAAACTGCTGTTATGCGCCAGGGCCTCTACTTCACTTATGGTGATATGAACCTGTTCGACGGCAGCGATGTGTGGCGTGAAGTCACGATGGGCACCCCGGCTGAACGTCTGCAGAAGATGCAGAACCCGGCATTGCGGCAAGCGCTGGTCGCGGACTACGACACTGGCCACACCCCGATAGTGACCGGTTCGTTCAAGGAATTCAAGGTTGAATCTGTCGTTGACCCGAAGCTCCAGAAGTACGTGGGCAAAACAGTCGAAGAGATCGCCAAGATGGAGAACAAACATCCCGTCGATGCGATGCTCGATATCGCCGTTGCGGACAATCTGCAGACGGAGTTTGAAACCCCCGCTCGTAACACTCGGGCCGACTACACCGCGGAAATCATGGCGTCGGAATACAGCATTCCTGGCGTGTCCGATGGCGGAGCCCACACCAAGTTCATCACTATCGGCGCATTCCCGACCGATATGATTTCCTGGATGGTGCGCGATACTGGCATGATGAGTCTGGAAGAGGCGCACTATCGCTTGAGCGCGCTGCCGGCCAAATGCGCAGGCTTCCATGATCGTGGCACTTTGGCTGAAGGCAAACCGGCAGACGTGGTTGTCTACGATCTAGAAAATCTGAAACTCACCCCAGAGAAGCCCACTATCGTGCACGACTTCCCAGCCAATGAGTGGAGACGGGTGCAATATGCTGACGGCTATCGCTGGATCATGGTCAATGGCGACGTGACCTTCGAAGACGGCAAATGCACAGGCGCGACGCCTGGTAAACTGCTGCGGCACGGACGCGGCTAGTCTTAGCTTAGTTACTCCCCTTCGCTCGTAAGTTCCCTCTCCCCTTGTGGGAGAGGGACAGGGTGAGGGGTCTTCTACAACTTCTCTGACGGCGCAACCAGCTTTTCCGCCAAACGTTCGATATCCCCTTTGGCGTTTTTTGGATTGCTTGGAATTCCGCCAGCGATCACTTGATGCACGCCGGCATCGCGAAACTTCTTGATTGTATCCATCTCGATCGGTGAACCAATCCCAGGCGACACAGCAAAGGTGAGCTTCTCTGGATCGCGCCCCGCTGCCTGCGCATATTTTTTCATCCGAGCAATGAGCCCTGGGGTAGTGTCCGGCGTGACGTTTACACCAAACCAGCCATCTCCTACTTCGCCAACCCGTTTGAGAGCAGGACCGCTTTCGCCGCCGAAAATGATCGGTGGATGCGGCTTCTGCACGGGCTTAGGATACATACGCACCTTAGGAAAGCTTAAGAACTCGCCTTTGAATTCGGGTTCTTCTTGCGTCCACAAGACCTTCATCGCCGCCAGATACTCGCGCGTGCGTTCTGCACGCCGTTCCCAGGGCACGCCGACCGCTGTAAACTCTTCAGCCAACCAGCCGACGCCCACGCCAAGATCAAATCGTCCGCCGGACAGTTTATCAAGGCTCGCAATTTCCTTGGCAGTCACCACCGGGCTACGTTCAGGAATGAGAGAAATGCCCGTACCAAGTCGAATTTTTTTTGTTAGAGCAGCCGCATACGTTAATGTCACATAAGGGTCGAGAATATCGACCGTCGTATTCAGGCCTGGCAGGCGACCATCTTTAGAATACGGGTATTTCGACGTGTACTGATCTAGCAAAACTACATGCTCGGGGGCCCACAGCGAATAAAATCCGCACTGCTCAGCCGTCTGCGCCGAGAGCGCCACGACCTCAGGATCAGCAGCAGGACCAATACCAATAGCAAAGAAGCCAATCTTCATAAACCATTCCTCCTTTTCTTCACTTTCAGTCATTACTCGTCACTTTGTTCCTCAACTTTGAAACGCGCCTCGCGCCCTTTGTCCGGCGTCGGGTCTTTCACCAAGCCGTAAATCTGACGGCCCTCATGGTCCTCAGGAAGGTGCTCGGTAATCGGCATCCCGTCTGGCGCTACGAATAAAAGGCAGTGACAGTATTTCCACTGTTTCATCTCGTCGCAGGCGCAAACCCATTCACGACTATGCTCCAATTCTGCCTTTTTGTCAGGGTAAAAATTACAGGGGCACAGTGGCCGCCCCACCTCATCGATATTGGCGGCCAGTCCTAAAATGACGGCCTCGGTCACTTCTTTTTCTGGATGGGGCGAGGTGCCGGTTTTCTCCCAATACTTTTGCACGTAGGCGCGCATGCGTTTCAAACTTTTTTCCGATGGTTGATTCGGCATAGCTTCACTCCAGTCATTCCTTTGACGCAGGCGGATTGCCTTTCACTCAGGTCTGAGGTTTTATGCCGTTTGTTCCTATGCCAAACTCGACCCAAAGGAAAGGGGCAAAGACGAAAACATTATGTCAGCAAAAACCATCGTCGTCACCCGCAAGCTTCCAGACGAAGCTCTCATTATTTTACGAAACGTGGGCGAGCTTTTGCTTTGGGAACCAGACGCTATCATTCCTCGACCAACGTTGTTACAACAGGTCAACACTGCGGATGCCCTCCTTTGCATGGTCACAGAACGAATCGATGACGAACTCCTCGACCACGCGCCACAACTCAAAATCGTTGCCAACATGGCTGTGGGATACGACAACGTGGACGTTCCAGCACTTACGCGGCGAGGGATTCTCTTTACCAATACGCCTGGCGTCCTCACCGAAACTACAGCAGACCTTGCTTTTGCATTGCTGTTAGCGATCGCCCGCCGTATTGGCGAAGGAGAACGAATCGTGCGCGAAGGGCGCTGGGGCGCGTGGAATCCGTTTGCTTTTCTCGGACGCGACGTTCATCACGCCACTTTAGGTATTATCGGTTTGGGACGTATTGGCGTGGGGGTAGCTAAACGCGCCAGAGGATTTGACATGCGCGTACTCTATACGAACAGGGGTCGCAATGTAGAAGCCGAAGAACAGCTAGGCTGCACCAGAGTCGACCTCCCTACCCTCTTCCATGAATCGGACTTTGTCGTCGTGCTCACACCGTTAAACGCCGAGACCCGCGGCCTCATTTCCACGCCTCAGTTTCAACAAATGAAACAGACAGCCTGTCTCATCAACGCCGCTCGTGGACCGATCGTCGATCAGCACGCGCTCTATTTCGCCTTACGGGATGGCTTAATCGCTGGCGCAGCACTGGATGTGACTGACCCAGAACCGTTGCCCATGAGCGATCCGTTGCTCACGCTCGACAACTGCCTCATTGTTCCTCATGTGGGGAGCGCCAGCATCGCCACTCGCACCCGCATGGCCACCCTCGCTGCAGAAAACATTGTTGCCTTTCTCTCCGGCCATCGTCCACCCACGCCAGTGAATCCGGAAGTGTGGCAACGCGAATGACGGCGCCAAGCGGAGGAAGCTCCCTGTATCCCCATTTAACCTTGCGGCCAAAACAAGACAGTGCTAAGGAGTTGTGAAAAAAGCTCGGGGATCTTCTTTGCTCTGTAGCGCGTATGTAGAAACGTGCAGCCAGGTGTTGTCTCTCAGGGGAAGCTCTATATGAATATGGGAGAATGCGAACAGATGCGGTTGGGCCGCAACAATTGAGGCTGACATTGGGCCGCAAGAATGCATTGCATGTGAAACAGGGGACCTAATGGATGCTCCGGACGAGTCTTTACGCCAAGGGCATCGCTTGCTTCAAGCGGGTATCCTACTCTTCCTCTTCGCGCTGCTCGTGGGACTTGCTGTCCCCCGGTTTGCAGTGCCGCGCCTCGGGTTATCAGCGCATTTACTTGGAATAATGCAGGGCCTCTTTCTTATGATCGCAGGGTTATTGTGGCCGAAGCTAAAGTTGACGAGTGCGCTGTCTCGGATTGGCTTCTGGCTGGCCGTCTATGGTTGCTTTGTCGCATGGACCGCTAACATATTGGCTGGAGTGTGGGGGGCGGGAAACTCCATGCTGCCGCTAGCCGCTGGACAAGCGCGAGGAAACGTACTTCAGGAAACAATTATTGCAATAGGTCTGCGGACTGCAGCAGTATCGCTGATTGCCGTGGCCATATTGATCTTATGGGGGCTTAGGACCTTCGCCGTCGAGGGAGTTGACAAAATTTCCCGATAAGATTTCCGCGTTTCCTCCCATGTTTCCTGGTTCTTGCCTTCCGTTTTTCCGTCTCACGCCTTTCAACGTCCTTTATACTGCGGAATCTGCCGTTCTTTGTAAGCGCGAATCGCTTCTTTGAAATCGTCCGAACGAATGCACAGCGCTTGTCCTTCAGCTTCGAGTCGTAAGCCCTGCCGTATCGGCGTATCGAGTGCGGCATTGATCGCTCGTTTCGCCTGGCGCACGGCCAACGGTGCTTGTGCAGCAATGTGATTCGCGAGATCGGCGGCAGTCTGCTCCAGAGTATTGTCATCGACAAGCTGTTCGACCAGGCCTAGCCGTGGCGCTTCTTCAGCGTCGATCATCTTCGCGGTAAAGATCAACTCTTTTGCTTTTCCAGTCCCGACCAAACGCGGCAGCCGCTGGGTGCCGCCAAGATCAGGGATGAGACCGTAGCGATGTTCGAGCAAAGCAAATTGGGCTCCATGCGCGACGACGCGGATATCGCACGCCAAGGCAAGTTGCATTCCAGCTCCTAGCGCATGACCTCGTACTGCGGCAATCGTAGGATAAGGCGCTTCTTCCAGCCAGGTAAAGGCTTCCTGCGTGTGCAGAATAGCAGTGACCAATGGATCTTCCCGAGGTTCCCCAGGGGCCGGCGGTTTCGTGTCACCAGCGCCGAGCAAGTTGCCGCCAAACTGTGAAGTATCGATGCCAGTGGAAAACGAGCGTCCTTCTCCAATCACCACAAGCGCGCGGAGATCAGCGTCATGTTGCAGCTCTCGGCCAAGGGTGCGCATTTCTTCCCACATCTGTACGGTCATCGAGTTGAGCTTCTGTGGACGATTGAGACGCAGCCAACCGACGTGTCCTACGCGTTCATAACGTAACGTTTCCATAACGAATACTCCTTCGTTGATCTGCTTTGCGAAATTTAGCCGGTGAACCGTGTGAACAAAACCCCTCTCTTACAAGGCGATCGCATCCAGTTAGTGCATGGCTTCGACCTCCCGCCCCATTCCTTCAGCCTCCTCACACTCTCACTCTTGCAGTCAAATCGTCATGGCACTACAGTTGGAGCGATTCTATACAACTAAGGAGATGAATCATGGCAGATCAGGGCTATGCGCGTCCGGAGATGCTCGTCACCACGGAATGGTTAGCGACGCATCTGCAAGACGCCAATATTCGTCTTGTGGATTGTGATAATCGCGATGCATACCGTCGCGCTCACATTCCCGGAGCCGTTACTTTTCGTGGGCATCATTATCTCAAAGAAAAAGAAGGCGCTCTCCACATCATGGGTCCTGAGCAGTTCGCAGAAACTATGGGTGCGCTCGGGATTGGCGGCGATACACTGGTGATTGCTTATGATAGTTTCAGCGGCTTGTATGCGACGCGCTTCTGGTGGGCGCTGATGTATTACGGTCACACGCAGGTCAAAGTGCTCAACGGCGGGTGGGACAAATGGCTCGCCGAAGGCCGGCCAGTTACCATGACTGAACCGCGTCCGCCCCAAGCCGCCTTCACACCCCAGGTACAGGAGCAATTCATTGCACGGTGGGATTATATGCAAGATTCGATCGGGCAAGCCGGCCGGACTCTGCTTGATGTGCGCTCCGACGGAGAATGGACGGGTGAGAACGCACGCGGCACCAAACGTGGGGGACGCATTCCCACAGCCGTGCACTTGGAGTGGCTAAACTATGTAGACAGCAAGACGAGAGAGTTTAAACCTGCCGCGGAACTCCGCGCCATGTTCGACAAAATCGGAGTCAGACCGGAGAACGAAATCGTCACTTATTGACAGGGTGGTATCCGTGCGGCGCACGGACTTTTCACTCTTCGACTTCTTGGTTTTGACAAGGTGCGCAATTACGACGCGTCCTGGAGCGAATGGGGCAATCGCGAAGACCTGCCTCTTGAGAAGTAGGACTAGACTAGAGGCCTTTCCTTCCTTTAGCCTATTTATTTTGCCATACCGCCCCTCAATAAATAAAAGGCACCAGCCGCCAGGTGCGAGAGCGATATTTTTTGAACTCTTCACCAAAGGCTTCTAGTAATAACTGTTCCTCGTCGTGTATCCGCCAGAGCGTTCCAGCACAATAAAGTGGAAAAGCGATGCAAACGAGCTGGCTACGAAACACGAGAAAAATACCGGCAACTGCAAGCAGCGAACCTGTATAGATAGGGTGCCGTACGAAATGATAGAGTCCTCCAGTTACAAGAGCATGCTCTTTTTGGATCGCCACAAACGTAGAAAACACTGGTCCGAGCTGCGCCATAGCGGCCACTCGCAACCCGGCGCCTATGATGACGCAGCCGAGACCAACATAGCGTAGCGTATCATTCTCCGGCCAGACCCAGATCTCGCGTCGATCCGCATAGGGCAAAAACCAGAGACTCGCGCCAACTGCACCAAGGGCGAAGAAGGTGGGCCAGCGCTGCCGTCGCACTTCTCGCGTTCCTCCCTCGAACAACTCAAAAGGAACAAACAAAAGGAACAAGACATTAACGGCTAACACGGCCACGAACAGCGTCCGTGCAGGATGACTCAAAAGTCCTTGACGGTCGCCCCACCCTTGGATCATCAGGATCAGCGCAATTAACAGGAGGAAAACGATTTGGAAGTCTTTAAGTGGGGTAAACGTTTTTGATGGCGTCTTCGAGCGAGGCATACCACTCATCAAAAGGGAGATCGGCAGGAACGAGGATCTCAAGTTTTCCGTTGCTTAAACGTTTGACGTCGCCACTCCCTTGCGGTCGGAGGGGGATGATCACTGCTTCCCGCGAAATAGCTAAACGATCGAGGATCTCGAAAATCCGTTCGATCTGAGCGAGTTGTACTCCCTGAGGCATGGCGCACTTACCTGTTAAAGAAAGGAATAGCGACCGCTAAGGCCAACACGCCGACGCCAATGACCGCAAGCAGTCCCCACAGCGCCGCGGGTTGTCGCAATCCTAAAGGAGCGCCACAGTGTACACAGTGGGAGAGAAAAACTCCACCGGTGAGGTAGACGCGATTCCACTTATGACAGGACGGACAACGCGGCTTCGGCACGCGGCGGAATAAGGTTGCAAGCGGTGGCACGACAGTACACCTTTACATGTTATTTTGAGTTCCGGCATCCTACCATGCCCCTCTCCTGTCGTCGAGCAGGTAAAGAGCGCTTGATCCAAGCCTAAACAACGTCAGCGTTCTTCATTGCTGTCGTGTGCTACGGAGCCAAAAGTGATAGACCAGATTAAACCCCATGGTCGCAGTAAACGCACGGATGAAGGACGCGCACCGTTTGGCAAACGGTGCAATTGAAAAAGTTAAAAACCGGCAGAAGTTCCGAAACTCTACCCTTCTTATTTTCGGCCAGAGGCGCCAATCCGCGGGCGTGGACCAATGAGTTGCAGAATCTGATCATGGAGTAAGGTGTTGCTTGCAACCAACCCTGGCAATAGGGTTTTCAACTGATTGAACACCACCGGACTCCCGTCAAGATTGGTCACTTTACCGCCGGCTTCTTCTAGGATCAGCAGACCAGCGCAAATATCCCATTCATTCTTGGGTACAAGAGTGAAACTTGCATCGGCTTCGCCGCTCGCAATCACAGAAAGTTTATAGGCGATACTTCCTGTAGGTCTGGTCTGGAAAGCATTCTTGAAGGCATCCCATTCTCCTCGTTTTGTCTCTGAACGACTAGAGAGAATAGTCGCCTCTGCCAGTCGCGCGAGAGGCGATACGTGCAGTCTTTGCGCTTGGCGCCAAGAGCCGTGGCCACGCACAGCCCAGTAGAGTTGATCAGTGGGGGGATTGTACGTAACGCCAAGCACAGGCGTTCCGTCCTCAACTAAGGCGATGGAAACCGCAAACTCAGGAATCTTCTGGATGAACTCTTTGGTGCCATCCATGGGATCGACCACCCACACTCGCTGGCGCGAGAGCCGCGCGGGAGAATCCACCGTCTCTTCAGAAAGCCAGCCGTCCTCAGGAAACGCTCCTTGCAAGATTTCGTGAATCTTGAGATTCGCTTCGTGGTCGGCTCTCGTGACCGGATTGTCTTTGCCCTTATAATCAACCGCGTAGGTGGTGTTATAGATTGAACGAATAATAGCGCCAGCCTCCAAGGCGGCAGCAATAGCGCGTTCCTTCTCTTTTTCGAGTGATAAGATGCCCATAGCTGGTGTGATTATGAATCTTTCTTGCGATATTCTTCGGTGAGGGTGTTCAATAATGCTTCACGTTGATCATACAGGCGTTTGGGAGTACGGGGCGCATGCGTGGCCATGGCGTACGCAGTCATTAACGGTAAGGCCAGTGTAGAGTCAGTATAACAGACAACGGTGTCCGGCAGCGCATCAGGATCAACCTTCCCCCAGGACACCGCTTCGCTTGGCGTGGCCCCAGAGAGTCCACCGGTATCGGGCCTGGCGTCAGTGATCTGAATAAAGAAGTCGTGCCCGTTCTCCGCCAGCCCTAACACTTCTTGAATCTGCGGCTCCGTCTGTAACACAAAGTTTTTCGGCGAGCCGCCGCCAAGAATGAAGACGCCACTTTTGCCGCCGTGCGCTTTCGCTTGATACACAATCGCCGCCGTCTCGTTCACATCACGGGAAACATCAAAGATCAACTTGTTGCCTAAGAGCGCCTTCGCGGCCACGTTCATACCGATCGAACTGTCGCCTGGAGAAGAAGTGTAAATTGGCACACCATATTCAGCAGCCACCGACAACAGGGAGCGGCGTTTTTGCCCCAAGACCTTTTCCCGCTCACGCACGTAGCGACCCATGAGGTAGTGAAACTCCGCGGTGCTCATCGGTTTCTGAAACTCCGGCGCCGAGATCGCCTGACGAAAGAACGCATCGGTCTCCAGCAGCACTTCATAATCAAAGAAAATATCGTAGATGCGGATGACCCCTTCTTCGCGTAGCGTCACATCACTCACATGAGGAGAGCCCTGATGCAAGTTCAAACCGATGCCGAAATGAGTATCATGATAGAGGTTGGCGCCGGTGGAGACGATCCAATCGACGAAGCCGCTTTGGATCAACGGAATCAGACAAGAGATGCCAAGCCCTGCAGGCGTAAGGGCGCCGGTCAGGCTGAGACCAATCGTGACATCTGGTTCTAGCATCTTGCGCGAGAAAAGTTGCGCCGCTTCACGCAGCCGTCCGGCGTTGTACGAAAGAAAAGTCTGGTCAATCAGCTCGACAACGCTAATAGAAGGGTCCACTGGGCGGGGATCGATCTTTGGTCCGTAGGAACGTCGATTCTTCCGTGCCATAGCAGCTCCTGGATTAGTCAAAATGCGGGGGACAACCTACCATCTCGATAGTAGGGAAACCAGTAGTGGAGGCTAGGTTGAGCCGAACGAAAACCGGCGCGTTGTCTATGGTCCGCTGGGATTCAGCTTCGCTTCATTTCAGCCTACAATGCTTTTGCTTTCTCTTCTACAATGCCTTGTTATACGGCTGAAGTGTTTGGAGAAAAGGAATCGCCGAGTAATGTTTCTGGTTAAACGTACAGAGCAGAACCTGTAAATGAACAGCGGTCTGGCCGATAAGAGCGTCAAGTAGGCCTATTTCTTGACTCAAGTGATTGCTGGCGAAGACTGCCACAGCCTCATTACACGCTTCCGATGATGGCCACGTTATAACGTATAGTTGCAGTGTCTTTTCTAACTGTTCTTGTTCGGTTTTGTTGCGACACCCTTAGAGCAATTCCATGACGACAAATCCCGGCAAACGAATTTCTTCTTCTCCAAGGGACTCCAGCCAGGTAACGGCTGGTGGATACCGCCGCAGAAGGTCGATCATGACATCTGTATCTAAAAGCAACACGGATTACCTCTGCCGGTGCTGGGCAGTGTCCCGGAGCGAGCGCGCATAAGCGGCGCTATCGGTGATGTCCGTTCGGTCTTGCCAAAGGCCGATCAAGTCAGACTCACGTAGTTGTTTTGCCGTGAATGTCGAAGGAACCGATTCTTGTGGTAATTCTGTCAACACAATGACTTCAACATGTTGGCCTTTTTTAAAGGGCAAATTCGAGACCGTCAGTTCACCATCGTTTTCGATAATCTGATGCAGCCGAACAGCTTCCATACACTCCTCCCTCACAAATCGATTCGGTATCGTCCGATTTTTTTCAAGACACGGAGTTATCTAATGAGGTTACCTGACCGCTTTGCTGCGTAAAAGATCCCAGTCCTCACTTTAGCTTTTTGCCCTTTGATCTTTTCTCTCCTCGACTGTCAGACCGATTGACCGTCCGACTGATCGACTGTCTGACTGACTTGCAATTCGCTCGGCTCTGTTTACTTATACGAAAAGTGTGCAATACTCTGCCCACTGATTTGTAAACGAAGCTCAAGTAGAAGGAACCGTGACCGCCTCTACATCTCTTCTTTCTTCTTGCCACGGATTTGTTCACGCATTCAGCTATACAAAAACAACAATACTTGCTGTCCTCCTCGCCCTCTCTCTTTTCGTCACTGTTCTACCTGTCAGCGCCGAGGTCTATTTTTACACCGGCAAGCCCTTTGATTAGGGGGTCAAGGATATCAATGCTGACATCACTGCTGGAGATGGTGAAAGCGTCACTGCAGCAGTCATAACAGACGAAATAGGCAATATTTCGGTCCAGCTTGACTCCAGTGGATGTTCAACGGGAGACTTGGGGCTATATCGTCGCTTTGAAGTAAGGGATGGCCAAGTCGTCTACTGGCACCTCTATGGAGGTGCCTGCACGGATCTCAACGCTATCATAACAGGAGGAAACAAAGATACTAACAGCTTTGGTGACGTGGCCGTTTCTTACGATGTCGATAGCCCTTATTTTTATGAGAACTGGACTAATCAACTAGGCACTTGGAGCACCTCCTCTCCCATCCAAACGCGCCTGCCCAAAACGCTTGGTGCTCCCTCTGCCCCGGGAAATCCCGGCGCAAATTCCGGCGGCACGCCCAACGCCGCCGTTCCCACGGGTAGTTTCAACGGCTGTCCCACTTCTGCTGACAGCGGTGTGACGAGATGCATGGAAGGCAATCCGATCAATGCGGCGACGGGTAACAAGTTTCAGGTCGAGACCGATTTTGTCGGCGCACCCCACACCGGGCTGGCGCTGCAACGCTACTACAACAACCAGGATACCACCGCTTCACCTTTTGGCGCGGGCTGGCGCAGCACCTATCACCGGGCGCTGATCATACCGGCACTTCCCCTTGTGAACTATGCGCGGCTGACCAGTCGAACTCCCATCCAGGCCATCCGCGCTGACGGATATGTGGACACATTTACCCAGAACATTATGGGGTGTGGCAATCCGACCCCGATGTCACCAGCCGTTTGGCTCCGCTTATGATCAGCCTCGGGCAACGGTTCGGTCGTCAGCTCCAGAGCGGCTGGCAACTGACAACGGCAGATGACAGCGTAGAAATCTACTCGCTCGACGGACGCTTGCGCTCTATCACCACTCGCGCCGGGCTCACCACTACGCTCAGCTACGATGCTGCAAACCACCTGAGCACGGGGACCGGCCCCTTTGGTCACACGCTGAGTTTTACCTATGACGGCGCCGGACATATCGCCCAGATGACCGCACCGGACGGCGGCGTGGTCGCTTACGCCTATGACGCAAACAAGAACCTCACCAGCGTAACCTATCCGGACACCACCGTCCGCCAGTATGTCTATGAGAATCCTTTTTTTCCCAATGCCCTCACCGGCATCATCGATGAGAACGGAGTCCGGTTTGCCACCTATGCCTATAGCACGCGGGGGCAGGCGGTGTCGTCAGAACATGCCGGCGGGGTAGAGAAAACGACCATCATCTACAACAAAGAGGGCAGCGTCACGTACAACCGCGACGGCAACGTCACCGTGACCGACGCCCGGGGGAATGCGCACGGCTATCAGCTCGTCAACCTCTTTGGCGTGCTGAAACCGGTCGCCGTTACCGGCGTCCCCGTCCCCACGGCAGGCGGCAAAGCCTTCACCTATGACAAGAACGGGTTTCTCGCCAGCCGCACCGATTTCAACGACCATGTCCCCACCTACGTGCGCGATGCGCACGGGCTGGAACTCTCCTGCACCGAGGCGGCGGGCACGCCGCTGGCGCGCACGATCACCACCACCTGGCATGCGATTTTTCATCTCCCGACGCAGATCACCGAACCGAATCGTGTCACCACCTTCACCTATGATGCCCATGGAAATCTGCTGCAGAAGACTATCAGGACTCCTGCTTCAACGCGAACCTGGAAATATACCTACAATGGTTTCGGTCAGGTGCTGACCATGGACGGCTCTCGCACGGATATTGCGGACGTGACCCGCTTCACCTACGACAGCACGGGCGCGCTTGCGACCGTTACCAATACCCTCGGTCAGGTCACCCGCATCCTGAGCCATGACGCGGACGGTCGCCCCCTGACCCTGCAGAATCCCAACGGGTTGCTGACTACGCTCACCTACGATGTCCGTGGGCGGCTGACCTCCCGCACGGTCGGGACCGAAATCACCCGGTATGACTATGATAAGGTCGGCCAACTGACCAAGATCACGTTGCCGGATGGCTCGTTTCTGACCTACCGCTATGATGACGCCCATCGGTTGACACAGATCAGCGACCAACTCGGCAACTCTCTCACGTACACGCTCGACGCCACGAGCAATCGCATCAAGGAGGAAGTGTTTGATCCCAGCAATGTGCTGACGCAGACCCGTGCACATGCCTACGATGAGGTCAACCGTCTGGCCAAAGAGCTCGGCGCGCAGCAACAGACGACAAAGTACGACTACGATACGGACGGCAATCTCACCGGCGTGACCGATCCGCTCGGCAACCTCACGGCCACCGCCTACGACGCCCTGAACCGTCTGGTGCAGATAACGGACCCCAACGCCGGCGTCACTCGTTTGGGCTATGACGTGAATGACCAACTGAAAAGTGTGACCGACCCGCGCAGCTTCGTCACCGCCTATGGCTATGACTGGCTCGGCGACCTGACGACCACGAAAAGCCCTGATACCGGCGCTACAGAGAACGTATACGATGCGGCAGGCAATCGTACCCGGAGGATCGATGCACGCGGCACAACGACGACCTACACCTATGATGCGCTCAACCGGGTGACAGCGCTCACTTATGCGGACGGAGGAGCCACCTTCATTTATGATCAGGGCGCGAACGGGCTCGGCCACCTGACGCAGATGAACGATGGGACCGGGCAAACCAACTGGACGTATGACCAGCACGGGCGGGTACTGAGCAAGACCCAGAAAGTCGGGACGCTGAGTTTAACGACAATCTATGGCTATGACACCAACGGACGGCTGGCGTCGCTGACCTATCCGTCCGGTCAGGTTGTGACCTATCCCTACACCAAAGGGCAAGTCACCGAACTCGATGTCAATAACGTCCCGCTCCTAACTGGTATTCAATATGAACCGTTCGGCCCGGCGCGTTCCTGGACGTGGGGGAACGGTGCGGCGTATGCCCGGCAGTTCGATCAGGATGGCCGGGCGGCGGATTATGATGTAGGGCCGGGGCGGGTGCGGCAAATTGGGTATGACCAGGCCAGCCGCATCACGGGCTATACGGACACGGATACCACGCAGAACCAGCAATTTGGTTATGACGCGCTTGGTCAATTAAAAGATGTGTCCGGCAACAGTCCGGCCTCTTATGACTACGACGTGAACGGGAACCGGAAGAGTGCGACCCTGACTCCCGGAGCCGACACCTACGCTTACGTCCCGAGCAGCAATCAGTTAGCGAACATTGCCGGGCTCCATCCACGCACCTACAGCTACGATCAGGCGGGCAATATCACCAGAGACGGCGTCAACTTCACCTATGACGGTCGTGGGCGGCTGAAACAGGTCAGCACAACGCAAGGGACGGTGCAGTATGGACTCAATGGACTAGGGCAGCGGGTGACCAAACCCGGGCAGGTGTTTATCTACGACGAAGCCGGGCATCTGCTGGGAGAATACACGCCGCAGGGCCAGGTCGTGCAGGAGACCGTCTATTTAGGTGACACGCCCGTCGCAGTGCTGCAGGGAGCAAACCACTTCTTTATCTATGCCGACCACCTGAACGCGCCACGCACCATCGTCAACGTAAGCAATGTGGTGGTGTGGCGGTGGGACAGCGAACCCTTTGGCACGATCCAACCGACTGGGACCTTTACCTACAATCTGCGCTACCCTGGGCAGTATTTTGACAAGGCGACCGGGCTCTTCTACAACATGGCCCGCGATTACAACCCACTCACAGGCCGTTATATCGAGAGTGACCCGATCGGGCTGGTAGGGGGGATCAATACGTATGCGTATGTGGGGGGAGAGCCAACCTCGAATACCGATCCGTATGGATTATCGAAACTGTATGGCAATTGGTGTGGACCCGATTGGACAGGAGGCTATTCACGTCCCTGGAATGAACTCACGCCACAGGAAAGAGCTAATGCCCTGGCACCAATAGATGCCCTATATGCGGAACACACCAAGATTTGGAGTTTGGTGTGCCACGGTTAGCTTGCTAACCGTGTAGCCACTTACACTGTCGGACAAGCCGACAGTAGCACACAAACAGGGAGTGTCCTCTTCGAATCCATATCTTGGTGTGCCTTCCATATAGATCAAGCTTGTCAGACACATGATATAGAATATAGCAATTGTAGGGCGGCGTATCCTTGTGACGCAGATGCCCGGAAAAGATGCTTCATGTTTGCGGACCGCGATCTAAGTACCCATGCTGCTAATTGTGGACTGAATAATGCAGGATCTTCGATGATCAGGCGTTATATGTCCGACTCCGACCCGGACCCTGAGCCTAACTCTCCAATATGTAGAGGTCCTTATGCACTGAGCCCTCCGTCAAATCAATATGGACAGCCAAGCGGCTGTGGTACTCCTGAGTGTTTACTCTATATGCAATAGCCCTGTAGGCTGGGTTGAGCCTTGCGAAACCCAGCAGATTTCCCTAGCTGGCTGGGATACGCTTCGCTTCATCCCAGCCTACATTTGTCGGGTGCCACGGCTAGCTTGTCCAGCCGTGGGAATGAGCCCTCAGCCCGCCGTGGGTTGAAACCCTCGGCTACCGTCACCCCATCGCCGGGTGCCACAGCTGGCTTGTCCAGCCGTGGGAATCTCACGGGCAGGCAAGCTGCCCGTGGCACAACAGGCAAAGTAAGGCGCGTACCACGCGCCAGTTGTCTTTTTCAACTATGTATGCTCGTATCTTGCAGCAGATCCAAACTCTGATCCAGCAAAGAGCCTATGTCCTTTCTCTTCATGTAGAAAACGAATTGGAGAACGACGACTTTACCGAGTAAGACCTTGAGACGGCACTGCTGAACGGGGAAATTGTGCGGCGAGAGAAAGACAAACTTGATCGTCCCAAGTATGTTATCGAAGGAACAGCCCTGGATGGGCGCGGACTGACGGCGGTGGTTCAGCCATTTCAGACTCGCCAGCTTATTGTTATAGTGACGGCGTATGAGACGTAAAAAAATAGTGGATATGACAGGTGAAGTATGCGTCCGGTGCTGTGAAGGAATTCTGGAAGCAACGCAAGGACGTGAGTACTTTCGCCATGGTCAGTCACTCGTCATTATCGAGGACGTTCCCGCTTGGGTGTGTAACAAGTGTGGGGAGCGGTATCACCAAGCCCGAGTCTACAAAAAGATGCGTCAGATCGCTGCCCACAGCGACCAAATCACTGAGCATGTCAGTATTCCGATTGCGCATTATCAAGAAGATGCCGCTGCGTAAGCGGCGCCGGGCGCCACTGCTAGGCCCACAGCCCGCCGTGGGTTGAAACCCTCGGCTACTGTCACCCCATCGCAATGCGATGGATCAGCAAAGTAGGGCGCGTTCCACGCGCCGGTTGTCTTTAGCTTTTCAGAAATAGCCCTTAGGAACTCTCATCCGTCTCTAGAAACTGCCTGGCGCAGAAGCGCGCGGAAGTCTACCTCACTGTCAGTTCGAGCGCGGCTAGCGTACAGTGTCTCGAATATCTGTAGGCGCACCGCATATGCATCGACCTGAGCGTCACCTTGAGATAGCGGTGGATAAAAAGCTCGTGTTTCTGCCAGGAATGCAGCACTCTCCTGAGGGACAAGTTCATCAACTTGCTCGTCAGCGGCGAGGCGCTCCCGCACTGCGGTCGCAGACACATCGGCGATCTCATCCGCGAGCGGACAAAACGAAATATACGAGCGGTAAGAACGATTTTCAGACTGGTCAAGTAACTCGTCAAATGCAGCGCGAGCCATCACTCCACGGTTAGCGACAATTAAGGAGGCGAGAGCAAAGAGTTGCTGCAAAGCCGCATCTCGGTCTCGATAGTATTTAGGGTCGAGAATTTGCACCAATTTGTCCATTCCTACAACAAACGAGAGTCCAATCTCTGATCCTAGCAGCGAACGAAACGCTTGTGCTTGTTCAAAATAGAGGCCACGGTTGACCAGCGTCACGCCGACCTGCGCATGTCGCTGCGCATACAATGTCAGCAAGAGCAAACGATCCTCTAGGCTCAGGCCGGTCACGCGTTCCTTGTCTACAGTCACCTTGGCAAGCGTAAACAAGATCTTATCAAGCCCAGCCACTGTACGCGCACGCTCGGCTAACCCCGTATGCGCTAAGGTCAAAGGATTAAACGAACCACACAAGAGTCCAACCCGGCGCCATGACCCGGAAGACTCCATACCCAAGAGGCATGCTGTGGGCGGCGCGGTTACATCCAAGGTTTCTAACACTTCTCGGAGAGCAAACAGCTGGCGGAGATCGTAGATTGCGTGTTCCATGGAAGAATGCTCTTATTCTGCTTTTATAATCCTGCAGAGAATTGCGGCAGGAGGGAAGTAGGAGGAACATCTGACGTGGATGTCCGCAGCTTTGGTCGAATCAAAGTCATCATTGGTAAAAAGAACGGAAAATATCCGTACGGGAATTCGATTTTTATTGATGATGAGGTTACTGCGCTTATTGACCCATCGCTCATGATCCGCGAGCTGTACCATGAACTCCCAACGCATAAAATTGATATGCTCTTCAACAGTCATTATCACGAAGACCACGGCGCTGGAAATTCGTTGTTTCCTGAATCTCCGTTGTACATGCATGTGCTCGACGCGCCAGCGCTGCGTTCAATTGACACCATTTTTGAGTATTACGGCATGGACGAAGCGGCCACCGAAGCGTGGAAACCAGTGATTGTTGAAAAGTATTATTACCAGCCTCGAGACCACATCATCGAGTTCACAGATGGTGAGGTGTTCGATTTCGGCCACACCCGCATGCGCGTGATGCATACGCCTGGCCACACTGGCGGCCATTGTTGTTTCTTCTTCGAGGAGGAAGGGATGTTGTTCGTTGCAGATTGGGACCTCACGTGGTTTGGTCCAGTCTACGGTGACGCGACATCCGACTTGGTGAATTCGATTGTCTCGCTCCGGCGTATTCGCGATGCTGGAGCAAAAGCCCTCATCAGTTTCCATGAAGCTGGGATCTGCGAAGATAATCAGTACGCACTGGTGACACAATATCTCGATATTATTTATGATCGAGAACAACGCCTACTCGACTTCCTCGCTGAGCCGCGGACGCTGGAAGAGATCATCAAGAAACGGATTGTTTACCGAAAAGATTATAGTAATGTTGTCTGGATTGATGCAGTGGAAAAGAACTCTATGCTTCTCCATTTGGGACTATTGATTCGGCAGGGACGTGTAGAATATCGTGAACAACAGTATTGCCGACGGTGACGCCAAGTTTCCCACATTGACCGGTCGTTTCAGACCATGCTAATCCTGAATAATCATGTCCGTTACGATGCTAACGGGGTTCTCCCGTGTTTTTTTCGCCGTCCTCTGCAGCATGCTCATCTCCGCATGTGCAGCATTTCGTTCCACTAATCCTCCTCCACTCACACCAACGCCGACGTCTACGCAACCGTTTAAGATCCCCGGTGAACCCGTGGTGCTCACGCCAGCAGATCAAGCGTTGGGGCATTTCTTCAAGGGACAAGTTGCTTTTGATCGAGGTGATCAGGACACAGCCTTAACAGAACTAGAACAAGCAGTCGCAAATGATCCAGATATGCCCTTCCTTCGTTTGCGTCTTGCGACTCTCTACGTACGGAAAGGCAAGCTCAACGAAGCCCTAGAACATTGCCGGAAAGTTGTTGAACAAGAGCCGGACAATGAAGAGGCGCAGTTGCTGCTGGCAGGGTTATTGTCTTCTACCAACCAAGAAACTGAAGCTGCTGCGATTTATGAGAAAGTATTGGCGCACTCTCCCAAAAGCCAAGAGCCTTATCTCTATCTTGGCACTCTTTATGCCAAACAAGGTAAATTTGACAAAGCAGTCGCGGTGCTGAACAAACTGGTCGAGCTGCGTCCCCGCTCTGTCCTAGGCTACTATTACCTGGGACAAGTCCACGGTGCCGCCAATCAACTTGATAAAGCCGAATTCTATTACGAGAAAGCGCTCAAACTGAATCCCCAGTCTGAACTGGTATTGCTGGATCTCGGGCTCGTGTATGAGTTACAGAAAAAACCAGAAAAAGCCATAGAAATCTATCAGAAGGCCCTGGCGGCTAATCCTCAGAGCATCCATGTTCGGAAACGGCTGGGTGGGTTCTATCTTGGTCAGAAAAAACTTGATGACGCCTTATTGCAGTTTCGCGAGTTGGAGAGGATTGAAGCGGATCCGCAGGAAACTCGGGTCAAAATTAGCCTGATCTACCGTGAAAAGGGCGATTATAGCAAGGCGATTACTGAGCTGAATCTTGTTCTTGCTGCACAACCAGAGAACGATCGAGCACGCTACTTTCTGGGCTCCGTGTATACAGAAGCAAAAGATGACGAGAAAGCTGTCGCAGAATTGTCCCGTATTCAACCTGGGTCGGAGTATTACTCTGATGCACGCTTATACTTGAGCTATATCTATCAGCGCCAAGGGAAACTTGATCAAGCGATCAGCGAGGCGGAACAAGCGCTCGCTTTGAAGAAAGACGATCTAGACCTCCTGGGTTTTCTGTCTTCACTTTATCGCGAGAACGGAGACCGAACACATGCGATCGAGATTTTGGAAAAGATGACCGTGCTTGCCCCAGATAATGATCAATATCATTTCACTTTGGGAGCGGTATACGATGAACTCAAGGACAAACCCAATTGTATCTTGCACATGGAGAAAGCGATTCAGTTGAACCCTGAAAACGCGGCAGCGCTTAACTATTTGGGCTATACGTGGGCGGAGCAGGGCACGAAGCTTGATGAAGCAGAAACCTTAATCCGTCGCGCGATTAAGGTTGAACCTAACGATGGCTTCTACGTTGATAGTCTCGGTTGGGTGTATTATCAACGCGGGGACTACGCCAAAGCGGTCGAGCAGTTGGAACGTGCGGTTGAACTCGTCGGGAATGACCCTACGATCATTGAGCATTTGGGCGACGCTTACGGGAAAGCGGGACGGACCACAGATGCCGTCCAGGCATATAATCAGGCGCTTGATCACGCGAAAGAGCCTGACCAAATGCAGCGCTTACGCACAAAAATCGACGCCTTGACGGGAACCAGTAACAAGGGGATCTAAAACTCTAGAGAAGTACGTATCGCCTATCAACTTGCCTTTGTATAGATAGGGGATGGTTTTGTCGCTCTCCCGCGAAAGCGAGCATTCTAACGAGGTAATCTTAGGTCTCTGCTTGCAATTCCTGGCTGCCAGCTGGAGTTTATCGTAAGTGCAATCGAAGGGCTGGCATGATGGTCATGAATCCAACAAAACGATATGGACAGAGTATCAGTTTGGAGCCGCCCAGCTCGACACAAGCGTCTGCATATTTTTGCCTTGCCTGTGCTGTGCGTGTTGGCGCTCGGCCTTGGGAGCTGTACGGCCCTCCGTTCCCCCACCCTTCCGCCTCCGCCAACACCCGGCTCCGCGCCTTCAGCCCAAGAGCTTTTGAATAAGCTCGAGGCCCGGCGGCAGGCGCTGACAAGTTTACGCGGCCTCGCTCGGGTTGTGTACAAAGACACAAACGAGAAGGGTACAGCCAAACAGGCCATTGCCGTTGCGACTCCCGATCGCTTTCGCTGGGAATTATTCTCACCCATCGGTGTTGCTGCACTTGTCACCTCGAACGGCTCCAGACTTTCGACCTATTTCCCCAGAGAAAAAATCCTGTATCGCGGCGCAGCCACTGCAGAGAATGTCGCGCGCTTCACTCGTGTCTTTTTGTCGCCGCGCGAAATTGTCGGGCTCTTGCTTGGCGCTCCTGTGCTGCCACTCACTGCAGAGGCATGTACCATTCGCTTTGACACGGACCTCGGCTGGAGCCAGGTCACTTGTTCCAGCTCGGATAAAGAAAAAATCTCTCTTTGGTTTGAGCCGCAGACCTTCCAATTGCGGCGCGTAGACATGCACGCTGACAATGGAATGGTCACCAAACGCATGGAGTTGTCAGACTACCGTCGAGTGGGTGACTACCTCTTTCCCTTCGAGGTCGCGCTACTTGATCTACAAAGTCAACAACAAGCCTCAATCTTTTATGAACGGGTAGAATTGAACCCACAGCAAGCCGACGCCATTTTTACTCTTGCCTCTATTGCCGGCGTACGAGAAGTTGATGCTGACGCTTTTAATCACTAAAGTATTCCCGCTTTCCGTACATCATACGCTGCGCCAGCTTTGTCAGCACTGGGTTCTCGCTTTACCTGAAACTCCACCGCCGTCCCCTCGTCGAGACCGCCGAAGTCCAATCCTTCGCCTAAATCGGTAAAATGAAAAAAATAATCACGACTATCGTTATCAGCATGAATGAAACCGAACCCACGTTCCGTCATTTTTTTCTTCACTACCCCCTTGAGCATCAATCCTGCTTGCCCTGAGCTATGCATCTCGTATACAGCACTGACTTCCGTCGAAGCGTTAACGAATTCTTGTTGTGCATCTTGCTTTTGATTCGTGAACTCGACGCGACAAGCATCACAGAAAAACTTCTGACCCTTGCGTGGATAAAAGGTCGTCCACACGCGGCGCTCTCCAACATGCGCAGGGGAATGACACTCTAGTTGATGACGTTCATATTTGAGTTCGAGTCGTTGCAACAAATGATCGAGCCAAATGATATCGAAATCTTTTACTCGGGATTCGTCGCGTGGATCGGCAAAATCGGGCGTGCAGCTGCCCTGAATGCTCGCAATTGCGACTCGTTTCCCCAACCGGCGCACGTGCTGAAGAACAGGTTTGAAATCCTGGTCCCCAACGACAGCGATAGCGATATCGTAGACGTAGGGAATCGCCGCGTAGTACAGCATAGCGGTGGCTAGGGCGATATCGACACACTTCTCCTTGGGCTCAAAAGGGTCGCGCGGGTCTCGATCCATACGCCGCAATCGACGACCCTTAAAATTTACCGGGAACGTTTCTAACTCGTAGTGATGCTCCTCTTTGAGCATGGAAAAGAAATCCAGCCGCCGTTGCACCATATCCTCGTCCCGTAAGTCATAATTGGACGCGTAACTGCCAAACAAGTAAGTCCGCACGACATGCGCCTCGACGCCGCCGAGCTGCCTGGTCACTTCTTCCGCCAATACTTTCGGTAATTGACCAAAGTCAACTTGGAAATCACCTTTTCCATATGATTCGGCCAGCTTTGGCGTGTTGGAATACAGCCAGGTGCCATCAATAAACAGCATGATTTTCAGCATGCGTGTTCGTCCTCACCTCATCCCAGTCGTGGTTACGATTCCGGTTTTTTTTGCTCAGCAACCTGAGCAGGTTTGAATACTAACGTTGCGGCGCGTTGGAATATGGAGTAGCGCTTGTCTGTCCAGTGTGACAGGCGGTCCCCTTTTCCTTCCCCATCTCCTGTTACCCAATCAGGGTACATATTTTCTCGATTATAATGCGTCCCTTTTTGCATAGGTAACAAAACAATAGCGTCAGCACCGGCTTCGCAAGCATTGCGCTTGATGAGATTCTCCATCCTCTCGGCCATTTCTTCCGCACCGGCATAGGCAATAATCTGCCCAAAGACATCGAATGGCTCTTTCGGCGGTTCACTGAGCACGATGAGTTTACAGTTTTCCGGACGGGCATCGGGGTAAATAGGCGCCGTTCTTTCAAGATATGCAACAGGTGGATAAGCCCGAAAACTACAACCAGTAACAAAACCTGTGCAAAGAAACAGCATTAAAATGCGGCTGGTGCGCATGTGTCTCTCCCCCTTATTTCATTAGTTTCAGATAACCGAAGCCTACAATAGACTGCCGCATATAGGGAAGCAACTATCGACACTGATGGGTAAAAATGTGTCACTATATCGTCTTTTGTTGCAAATCTCGGCGCCAAAATCGTGGTCTTTTCACGCATCTGCAGGACGATTTCCTCATAATTCCTTTAGATTCTGCCATCTTGCAAACTTTGACGATTGGGAGGATAATAGCGGCATCTTTCTTGCTCTCTAGAATCCAACAAATGAACGTAGGATGCGGAAAGGAGCGGTGGATATAATGGATCACACACGAGCAGGAATGCGTTGCCGGACCGTCCGCTTTGTACGAACTGTAGCAGGGGATTTACGCCGGGACGCGCTTGGCACGATTCGACATGAACTAGATAACCTCGATCGACGACTTGTGCTCGTCGAATGGGACCAGGGCTTTGTTGTTCCTGTGTTCCCAGACGAAATAGAAGTGTTCGATTCTCACGAATTGCACGCGTAGTCAGTCTTTTAGCAAAGAGCGCGCAATCACCCAGCGGTGTACTTCGGTCGGACCCTCAAAAATCCGCATGGGACGGAGTCGACGGTAAATAAATTCCAAGGGCAGTTCCTTGGACATGCCCATCCCACCGTGCATTTGCATTGCACGGTCTGTTACTCGTGTTGCCATCTCCGTGGCAAACACTTTGAGCATCGATGCTTCTTGGCGCACGTCTTCTCCTTGGTCGAAGTTCCACGCACCATGGTAGGTCATGAGTCGGGAAGCATAAATATCCGTCGCTGAATCAGCAATAAACCATTGAATTGCTTGTCGATCAGCTAAACGTTGACCAAAAGTCACCCTCTGTTTCGCATAGTCCACCATCATATCCAGGCAACGTTGTGCGAATCCTACGCACCAACTGCCAATTTCCAGCCGACGCACGGTCAGGCGCAGCTGCATCGGCGCGAAACCCTGCCCTACTGGCCCTAACACCTGTGAGTCCGGAATGATCATATCCTCGAATACAATTTCCCATGGGGCATGACTGCCAATAACCGGAATTTGCCGTTGCAGCACCAACCCCGGCGTTCCTTTGTCCACGAGAAAGGCAGTGATGCCGCCACGCGCACGTTTGTCTTTATCAGTCACCGCCATGACGATGATAAAATCCGCGACATGCGCACGAGAAATCCAAATTTTCCTGCCGTTAATGACCCAGTGATCCCCTTTTTTGACTGCTGTAGTCTGCATGCCGGCAGGATCAGAACCAGCCCCAGGTTCAGAAATTGCGATAGCGGAACGGGCTTCGCCACGAGCATACGGCAGCAAATACTTCTCACGCTGCTCCGGGGTGCAGGTTTGTATCAGCATGTGGAGATTCGGAGCGTCTGGCGGAAAGATAAAAGGAGTGATTGTCTTATACAGCTCTTCATTCGCAAGGCATTTTGGCAGCGCGCCAAGATTCAAGCCGCCGAATTCTTCGGGCACATCCAAGCCCCACAATCCGGCTTCTCGTGCTTTTGCAAGCAAACGATCTTCGACGTCGCTTGGGAGTAACTCCTCTCCAGTCAAGCCTTGGGTATCTCGTTGCAGGACCAGCGGTTCGAGAGGTAAAAGTTCCTGTCGGACAAAACGACGAACTGTATCTTGGAGCATACGATGTTCTTCAAGTAAGGTAAAATCCATAAGTATCCCTCTCGTGCTAAGCTGCCTCGGACTTTATAGGGGAGCGGGGGAAAAGGTAAAGGGCGGGAACTTTGCATCGAGAAAACACAGACTTTTCTATAGTGTTGTTTCGTGCATTCGGCACTCCATTTCTTAAACTTGGTGCTAGAAAGAAGAGCCCACCGCTCCCGAAAGGGTTTGCTCATGTCTCAATTTCCTAGACAATCGTATGGCGTAAGGATCCTTCGTCTGCTGTTCATCGCCTGTTTTGCTTTGCTAAACAAAACGGAAGCGAATCAAGTGGACCCGGAACAGACCTCACAAGGAGAAATGTTCTTAAGCCAAGGACGTTGGGAAGAAGCGATCAACGCATTCCACGCAGCCTTACAGACTGATCCAACCCGAGCAGAAGTGCACGCCAACTTAGGCATGGCGTATTACTTTAATGACGACAGCGCCGCAGCCATTCCCGAATTCCAGACCGCCATCCAGCTTGATCAAACGAGGGTTGATGCGCGCCATGGTCTTGGCCTCGCCTTGTATGACCGCGGAGATCTTGATGGCGCTATTGCAACGTTCCGGATTGCAAGTCAACAAAATCCAGCAGCTTATTATAATCTTGGCAACGCGTTGGAACAAAAAAATGATCGCGAAGGAGCAATTGCCGCCTATACGCAGTACCTTACTGCCGCACCGCCTTCTCCAGAAACAAAAGCCTTAAGTGAGGCTCTCCAGCAAAAGCGTTTTCCCACTCCAGCGGCAGGCACGGCGCAAGAGCACTGGCGGCAAGGGGAGACATTGTTGACAAAAAACGATGCGATGGGGGCCATGACCGCTTTTTTCTCTGCGTTAAAACTCAAGCCCAACTATGTCGAGGCGTCCAATAGTTTAGGGTTGGCTTTCCGGGCTGCAGGAAATTTGGAAGAGGCGATCGCAGCCTATAAAAATACGCTGCGGCTCAACATGAAATTCAGCGCCGCTTATCGCAATCTCGGCCAAGCATTTGAAGAGAAAGGGGAGCGTTCCGCAGCGGCGCAAGCGTATGATCGTTATTTGCTGATCGCGCCAGGGGCGTCTGATGTCGTCGAGATTCGCGATAAAATTGCCAAGCTTCGCGGAGGACAGTGAACTACTTTATTTTGTTATAACTTGCCATACGGCTTCTCCTAAATTGAGCTTTCCTTCCTCCTCCACTCCCTCAGTAGTTACTTCCTCTAAGGCCATGCCTAGCACGGCCTCAGCCGTCACAGACGAAGGAATGTCCTGGGCTAGCAGCACAAGGATTTGATCGCCAAGATCAGTTAATACAGGTCGCAAGTCCGAAGCCAAGTCGAACTCTTGCGCCCACTTCGGGATACGTCCGGGATCGTTCAACACGAACCGCTGCACTTGTTTCGCTAACTCAATTTGCGTACGGAATAAGTCCTGCACTATCTCGGGATTTTTTCCTTGCTCTTTGGCAATCGTCCCCACATGCGCAACGACCGCGGCTTCCTGTTTCAGATCTTCAATTGGTAGGGCCGAGCGCCGTTTGTATTCCGCCACCGCTGGCATCAACTCCAACCGCAGATCAAGTAGCGCAAACAGTGCAGTCAAAGAAGACATCGGCGCAGGCGTGGCTTGCCCTAACCAGCGCTGGCGTAATGCAGCGAGAAACCCATCGGTTTCTCGATCGACAAGCCACCGATTGAGCCAGTCTCGCCATGCTCGATCGGGACGACGCACAAGGTAGGCTTTACGGTCTCGCCCAAAGGGAAACAAGGCGGATAGGTTACCGTGTTTAGCAAGAAAGTGCGGAGCCTCAAATGAATCTGTGAGTAGGGCGTCTGCTTGGTGATTTGCGACGAGTGTCGGCAATTCCGTATTGTTCAGAGTTGTTAATATAGTTGAAGAAGAGAAACGTATGCGAGCAACCTGTTCAAGGTGACCACCTGCGTTGACCGCGAGGCGGACGCCGGATTGATTGACTGCCATTGTCGAGGGGAACCGCGTGTGATCCGCCACAAGTACAACCGCGCCAGCAACTGCGTAAGGATGCGTAAATGTCGCAAACAGGAGGCGCTCCGGTCTCATCGTCACGCCGCTCATGGCAACATCAAATTTGTCGGCTTCGAGGTCGCGGCGCAGTTCCGGCCAACGGAAACGGACGATGGCAAGTTGCACGCCCAGATCAGAAGCGAGACGCCGCGCAGCTTCGACCTCAAACCCTGCACACGCCGTATTTAAATTGAAGCTTGCGCATAAATACGTCGAGGGTGGCAGAGAGTTGCAACTCTCTGCACAGTGGGTTGATGCCAACCAATCCGCTGTCCCCCGACGCTTTGCTCAGGATAATGGAGCACGTGA
>JACXTT010002425.1_pt1 | contig 29597 bp, 23 predicted proteins | sample 9270951 | NCBI WGS metagenome assembly JACXTT01 (sample SAMN15532306, study PRJNA645909) | rock metagenome | isolation source: weathered quartz diorite | place: Puerto Rico | collected 2017-06-21 | reverse complement strand
CTCGATTCCCTGCTGAGCTTCGATATTATATGTGTGGCCTCGAGACACCAGATCTGAATTCAAGTTTCGATCGGTGAAGCGCAGGAACGGGGCGATCGAGGGATTGGTCGTGGTGAGACCATTGACATCGTAGCCATTCCAAAATCCACGAATAAAAAAATTCGGTCGTTCATAAACCGCATGAGCATGTCCAAATTCTGGCACGCCGGTTTGCACAGCTGCATCAGCAACACGGCCATCGAAGTGATTCACATCGACGAGGCCACCAGAGAACGAAATCTTTGATTCGCCTCCCAGGGCGTATTCCGTCTGCACGTTGAACTTGTTATCGCGATAGGCCAGGGCACTACCGTTCCGCCATTGCTGGTTTTCCTCGTGGCCGTAGGAGAGACGAAAGCCCAATTTCTTGTAGCTGTTGGCATAGACGGCCGCGCTAGTGATCGTACCGTAGGCGCCACCCCCAACCTGAGCCGTGGCGCCCTTCATCTCCTCCGGCGACTTTGTGATGATGTTGATGATGCCGTCAAACGCATTGAAACCATAGAGCACGGAAGCCGGACCTTTCTGGACCTCAATGCGTTTGATCTCCGGGAAGGTCACCGGGATGGCCTTCCAGTACACGCTTCCTTGCGTATCGACATAGATGGAGCGGCCATCGACCATGACCAAGAGTTTGTTGCCGACCAGTTGATTGTCCCCGCGCATGCTCACGTTGAAGTCCGCGCCTGTCGTCTGCATCACTTCCAGACCGGGAATGCGCCGGAGAACTGTGGGAAGATCCGGAGCGCCGGACTGGCGGATATCCTCATCGGTGATGACGTAGACGTTCGACGGCGCTTGTGAGATCGGTTGCTCGTGACGGCTGGCGATGCTGATGGTTTCTTCCCGCATGAAGAGGAGTTCCTCCGTCAGCGCCTGCTCTGTTGTGGATGATGTGCGCGGTGGTTCCATGTTCTCATCTTGCGCCTGTATTGAGAGGTGCGGAAAGAACAGTAACAAGACGGTGAAGAAGATCAGGCAAATGAGATACCGGCGCATTCCTGTTTGGAGTCTTTCGTATCAGAAATGCTGCAAGGTACTCGGTCCTAGAAGCGATAGCTATGCTTTTGCTTAAACGCGAGGGAAGACATTGTCCATACCCCTGTGTCACGCTGCCAAGGTGGATCGAATCGATTCAATCTGAACCCATTGGATTCAGTTCCAGAAATCCAGAGCTTCCCGGGTGAACAAACGCGCATCCGCGGAGTACAGGATCAGGCACGACAAGTGCCAGTATTGTGCCAAAACTTTTCGGGTCACAACGGGAATAGAGCGATAGGAAAAAACGCTTCCAATACTCCGGGCCTGTCGTGGTAAGCAATGGCAGCGTTCCCAGGACGAGGGCGATCGGTAGAAACACTATTTCATGCTATCGGCTTTCGATAAACCGCACCGAATGGGACCACAACAGTGGTCAGTCGGTACTGTACCGCCTGATAGAAATATTCCTTCAGGTGTTACCGGGTGAAACGCGCCCTTGATTCTCGGTTTGCAGAGTAGGATAGGCCGTATGAATCAGATTGGATTCACGGTGAATCCAATTTTATTCAGGCGATTCGATAGAGAGAGGCAGAGCCTCTCAGGTTTGCTTACACGAATCACGTGAATCAGTTTGATTTTCCAATAGGATTGCCCCGTTTGGTCTACGGGCACTCGGGATGTGGACACATGCACGGGATTTGCTTAGTCCGGAGACCATGTCCCAAGCCGGGGCCAGACTGGATTGCCCAATCCAGCACCCCCGTCTCCTTGTGAGGTTCCGGCTGGCGAGTCCGGCGGTGATGTCTCAGCATCACCGCCGGGTATCGTCATACGATGTCGCAAGGAAACAACTCGAAACCTCAAGAGGTCCGCTCGAACCAAACACCCATTAGTGGCGGGACACTCGCTCAAATCCTTCCGCCCTCCGACCTGTCCGAGTGGGTTGGGACGTCCTATTTACGGCGGACCAGGTTGTGGAGTACGGCGTGGGTGCCCAGAAGAAGGTGCTTAGACCACTGATTTCAGCAGGTCATCCTCTAGATGCACCATGGCATTTCGTAGAGCATTCACGAGCTGCCGGTAACGCTCTTCGGCCCAGACGTTGAAGGACTCGGCGTCCGAGAACACGAGGTCCCATGCCTTGGCAGCCTCCAGCATCAGCAGCTGTTGGGGGCTGTTCCGCCCGGGAAACAAGACGATGAGGACTGCAGAATTGCCGGTGAGGCTGATGTCGGTGAAGATGTGCACCATTGAGGCGGACGGGAGTGGGACGTCCCGCGAGGCGGCTTCGACGATCGGCTGATAGAGGCGGTGCAGCAACTGCACGGTGACCTCGTGAGGGTTGGTGGGGGTCAGCAGGCGCGGATTCGGTTTTTCTCCGAACAGGTTCTCGGTCAGATAGGTGGCGGCTTCCCACGTCGGCATGGTGCCGGAGGAGACCAGGGCTTCGCAGAGGTAGGCGATCCAATTTCGGCTTCGGGGACGTTTTCGAACCGCGGTCATCCTTTTTGCCATATCCAGAATTCCGTTTCCCTATTGGCCCAGGCTGAAAGTGGGTGAGGTGCTTCCGGTAGGTCGAAACGAGTATATCGATGGGATCAAAGTGGGTCAACGAATTGCGGAAAGTGAGCAAGCTGTGAGCCCGGAATGCTCTCTAAGGCTGTCGGAATGTGGTGAGGTCCGTGCGGTCTGCGTATTGATCGCGGATACGCGTCAATTCATCGACCGACGCGACGAAGAGATCCAGCAGCTCGGGATCGAAATGCTTGCCACGGTTCTTCATCATTAGTTCAATTGCGTGACTGATCTCGAAAGCCGGCTTATAAACCCGCTGTGTCGTGAGCGCATCAAAGGCATCGGCAATCGCGACGATGCGGCCCTCGATAGGAATGGCCTCCCCCTTCAGCCCGCGGGGATATCCGGTGCCGTCATAGCGCTCGTGATGGGTGTAGGCGATCAAGGCCGCGACTTTCAGTAGCTCGGCATCGGAGCCGCTGAGAATGCGGTAGCCGATCTCCGCGTGTTGCGCGATCACTCCGAACTCTTCCTCCGTGAACCTTCCGGGTTTTAGCAACACATGATCCGGAGTGCCGATCTTGCCGATATCGTGCATGGGACTGGCCGTACGAATCAGGTCGCATCGCTCGGGAGACAAGCCCGCCTTGCGGGCGAGCAACTCGGAGTAGTGGGCCATGCGTTGAATATGTTGTGCGGTCGAGCTGTCGCGGAATTCTGCGGCGATGGCCAGCCGCTGAATGGTTTCCTCGCGCGACAGGCGGAGCTCTTTTTCGCTGCGTTCGAGCCAGTCCAATGCCTGCTGTAACGCCAGCGTTCTCGTTCGGACGATATCCTCCAGATTCTCGCGATGGAGACGGTTTTCCATCTCAAGCCGACGGCGGCGGAACGCGTTGGCGACATCAATCAACACTTCGTTCGACTCGAACGGCTTGATAATGTATCCAAAGGCGCCGACATCCAGTGCGGCATTGGCCAGGACAGAACTGTCGAGGCCTGTGACCATGATGGCCGCAGTATGATGATTCTCCGCGAGTATGTGGCGTACGAGGTCCATGCCCGATTCTCCGGGCATGTTGACGTCGCACAGCATCAAGGCAAAGGGTTCGGCTCCCAGTTTTTGCCGAGCCTCGCGCGCGTCTGCCGCGCAATCAACCGAGTAACCGTGAGATTGAAGCATGTAGGCGAGGAGACGTCTGATCGGCTCTTCATCGTCGACAACCAGGATGTTGCGGTTATCGAGGAGGGCCTGATGCGTAGGATCCTGCAGTGTCGCCATGAGTCGATCTTGTTGTTTCGTCGGGACCGAGGATTGTGTTGTGTACTCTCTATCGGCTCATTGGCGTCTGACCTGAATAGGTGAGAGCGCCGTATTGCGGGTGCACTTTTTGTGCCAATGGATTTCGCCTCGACTGCGGTAATCTGTTGCTGTTCCCATAGCGATTGTCTCAAGCAATGAAGGATCGAATCGCCGTGTCAGGAGAGGTTTTGGTAAACATCCCGTCTGATCATCTCCCCCCCAGTCTCGATACCGATCTCGGACCATGCGTCAAAAGATTGTACAGAATTCGTCAAACTCGATCGGTTGCTTTTGTACAAACGCGAATAGAGTGACACATCGATTCATGGACGATGATCAACCGAGCAGTTAGTTTGCGCTTTCCCGGAGCCTTCACTATAATTCCAAGTCCACTATTGAAAAGGAACCCAAGAATGAGTGGAATTTCAGGGCTAGGGCGTTTCGATGGGCGTCGGAAGGACCAAGTCCGTCCCGTGAAGGTGACGCGGCACTTTATTAAACATGCGGAAGGGGCTGTGCTCATCGAAATGGGGGACACCAAGGTGATCTGTACCGCCTCGGTGGAGGAAAAGGTTCCGCCGTTTCTCAAAGGCAAGGGAACCGGCTGGGTGACCGCGGAATATGCCATGTTGCCGCGGGCAACGCATGAACGGTCGCCTCGGGAGGCGGTCAAGGGAAAACAAGGCGGGAGAACGTTGGAAATTCAGCGTTTGGTCGGGCGAGCCTTGCGGTCGGTCACCGACTTGTCTCAACTGGGAGAGCGGTCTATCTGGATCGATTGCGACGTGATTCAAGCGGATGGGGGTACGAGGACAGCCTCCATTACCGGTGCCTTCATCGCCTTGGCCGATGCCTGCACCGTGCTGAAAAAGAGAGATCTCTTGAAAAAGATGCCCTTGACCGACTACTTGGCGGCCATCAGTGTCGGAAAAGTCGGCGGGGAAATCATGGTGGACCTCGCGTACACCGAGGATTCAATGGCGGAAGTGGATATGAACTTAGTAATGACCGGTCGCGGCCGCTATGTCGAAGTGCAAGGTACGGCGGAACGCACGCCGTTTGCCAAGCAAGATATGGATGAGTTTTTGGCGCTTGGGTGGCAGGCCATCCAACGACTCACCGCCATTCAGAAAGAACTGATCGGTGAGCTCGATTGAAGGAATGACAAAAGAAATTGTCCTTGCGACTCGAAATCAGGACAAAGTCAAAGAACTCAGGGCGCTCCTGGGAGACCTGGGAATCTGCATCCGAACCCTCGCCGATTTTCCTACTGCGCCGGAAGTGGAAGAAGACGGGTCAACTTGCGAAGCCAATGCTATAAAGAAGGCATTGGAGATTGCCCGTGCGACGCAGGTTCCGGCGGTCGCTGATGATACAGGGTTGGAAGTTGACGCACTGGATGGCAGGCCGGGTGCGTTTGCAGCTCGCTATGCCGGGGAAGGCGCGACCTACCAAGACAACTGCAAGAAGCTGCTCAAGGAACTGGAAGGTGTGCCCATGGCCGAGCGGACCGCCCGTTTTTTGACGGTTGCTGCATTGGCGACGCCGGGAGGACACTGTCGCGTGACCCAGGGCATCCTCGACGGCGTGATCGCTGAAGAGTGCACAGGTGTGCAAGGGTTCGGCTATGATCCTGTATTCTTTGTTCCAGAGCTTGGTCGGACCTTGGCTGAATTGACTGCTGCGGAAAAGAACCGTGTTAGTCACCGGGCCAAAGCATTCGCAGCTCTGCGGGCGGTCGTGCAACATGAAATTGATGCTGACGCCCAATCCGCTCCCACGGGACATCGGCACCCGCAGTAAACGGTATGAACTAGAGACTGTGTCACTTTCCAAGACTGACCCTCACAGTGGGAATGAGTCCAGTAAGGTCGCCACGATCCTCTGGGCTACTACGAGCTTTGGCCTGTTGTGGGTATATATTCTCTGCGTGGGATTTTTCGATGACACGATAGCCGGGGTTCATGTTTCTACCGCACATATCGTGATTGCCGGCCCGGTAGGACTTGGCTTTTTAGGCCTGTTTTTCACCTGGGCTACGAAACGCAGCGTGTTCGCCAACACGGCTCTCCGAGACGCCTCTCTCGGAGCTTCGACCATTGTGGTCGGACTCGTCGTCCTGGACATCGGCTATAGCGTGTTCCTGAACTCATCCCAGCCTCGCTCGTCAGCTGGTGATCGGTCTTCGGATCCGAACACCTGGATCGGCGAGCTGTATCCGGAACTGTACTATCCGACGGAGAAGAATTTTCGTCTGCATAAACCGGGGCGCACCGTCACCGGCTCCCATTATGGAGATATGTATCGACCGGCATTGTTGGCCTCCCCCTTATTATCCTCTTCGGTGTTTTCCAAGAAGCACGTGACCATCGCGATTAATGACGACGGATTCCGCGAGTCGGCTAAGCTAGAGGGGCACAAGATTCTGGCGATTGGCGACTCGTTCACTTTTGGCTGGGGGGTTGACCAACGCCTGACCTGGGTGGAACTGTTGGAGCACTCACTCGGTCAACCGATCTATAACATGGGAATGCATGACTCTTCCCCCAAACAGGAATTCTTGCTGCTCGAACATGTTATCGACTCCCGAAAACTCGATCTCAAGGAGGGGCTACTACTGTGGATGATCTTTGAGGGTAACGATTTAGAAGACTCCTATGAGGACTTGCATCCGGTCCAGAATCCCGCAGCGACGTCCGGTAGGCTCTTCAAAGACACGATCATTGAAACTCTCTGGGGGTTCCCCTCTATTGTTCGGCAAGAGTCGGTTTTTGCGAGGTTCAAGGATGGCCGCGCCGAGTTTTCAGGCGTTGGCGGAGACGATCGATCAAAAAGTCATTATGTGATCGATGGAATCGCGTCGGCCTTTCCCCTCTACCAGTCTCCTCGATTCGGAGCGAAGCTCTTTATCCCCAATCAGCTCAAACGTGTTCAGAGCACGGAGCACTACGTGGAATCGCACCCTAATCGACGGCCGCTGCAGAAAACCTTTGAACAGATGGAGTCCCTGGCGCGCCGAGAAGGCTTTCGGGTAGTGGTGATGTTCGCTCCAACTGACGCGCGATTATACGGACCAGAGTTTGAAGATTTTCCGAGCTTGTCAGAAAAATCCTATTTCAATATACTTGTCTCACGGCTGGCTGATCAGTCTGGTTTTGAAGTCGTTAACCTGGAAGAATTGTTGCGGCCATATGCCACAAAGGAATTGCTGTATTTTCGCGATGATGATCATTGGAATGAAGGGGGTCATGCGGCGGTTGCCGGTATTCTAAGCAAGTTTCTTCAATCGACGTCGGGGCGTAGCGCAGCCCGGTAGCGCGCCTGCTTTGGGAGCAGGATGTCGGAGGTTCAAATCCTCCCGCCCCGACCAAACCAAGCTTGCTCGTGCCGCGTGCTCATGTGTGGTTTATGAGTCTGATGCACGCGGATAAACACTTCAGGGTGTCCAGTCTGAACAGAAAGACCAACTCCTGCCGCCTTGACCATACAGATCTCGCTGGACCCGGAGCCGTCTCCTCGATTGCGGCGACGGGATAACGCTCTTCACGGGTCTTGTGTTGGAATGCTGAATGTCAGAGGGCAAGTCCTTACTTCCAACGCGCAGGCTCAGGATTCCCACGTGACAAAAACGCGCCCGTAGCTCAGTCGGATAGAGCATCAGCCTTCTAAGCTGAGGGTCGCTGGTTCGATTCCAGCCGGGCGCACCAAAAGCAATAGTTTACAGACGACCCCATTCGCATCCGCATAAATGTAGAACCTGCGTAGAGTAACTGCGCCGGTTTTTATCCTTATAAAAGAGGCATTCCTTTACAAGCCACAAAGGGTCGGGTGATGAGATTCACTGGCGCCCGGCATACAAAAGTGCCACCTAGCCAGGAGGTTCCCATGCGCCAGTTGAAGTTTACCGAAACGCGGATTGTGTCCATTCTGAAAGAGGCCGATGCCGGTCGTCCGGTCAATGAGATCTGACGGCAGCACGGGATTAGTTCCGAGACCTACTACAAGTGGAAAGCGAAGTACGGGCTCCATATTTCTTTTCCATTGTGTAATAGTGCGGGCTGAGTAATCTCGCACTATTCCGAGACCATGACAGATGGCACCGATCCAAAGTGTATCGTTTTGGCTAAAAAATTATCCAAATAGATTCAGACTCCTAACGACAGGCGTATTCGGTAGTGATGAATCCACATCAATATGTGGATACGAGAGAGAAGCAGCTAGTCAATGCCCACTGGCATGTACATTGCTGCCTCACAGATCTGTTCATTCAATCGACCAATGCGAAATGCCAGCGAGGCCGAGGAGAGCCTCTCTCTTGCTGATGCATTATTTCATCTTTCCATTTACGATAGCGCGGTCGTTCCTGAACGAAGGCCTGCCATGCGTGTTGGGGAGCCTCGATGTGAGGAGAGGACATTGAACCGCCCAATGGACGTTGGGCATGAGGGAGACCGATGAGCACCTGTCCTTTAAAAGGTCGACACTATGTAATTGTCGTCCACGGTATGGGTGTCCAACGAGAGAGTGAAACCGCGTACGAGGTGATTCACCGGTTTGCCGAGGTCCGAAAGAGCCTCGATCCTGATTCTCACATCACATACAGAAATCTCCTGCCCACGAGTCTCTCCTCCCAGACGGTTCTGGCTGGAAAAGGCCATGGCTGGGCGGAATTCCGGGGGATTCCCGTCGATCCCGCGGACGATACCGGCCCATTCGATGGGCTTCCCGCAACCGTAAGCTCAGGAAGAAATTTCCGCTTTGTGGATTTACGTTGGTCGCAGATTCTTGCGGAAGATGAGGAGGACTACGCCTGCAAACTGAAAGTGTGGACGGAAGCCCTTCGAGAGAAGTTCAAAAGCGTGCTCCCTGCGCCACTCCAGGTTCACTGGGCGGACCTGCTTTTGCAACAAATCCAGAACAGCGCACTCACGGTCCAAGCCGCCCTGACCTATTATCGACCCGCATGGGCGAAAATGATATTCGAAGACATTCTTGGGGACATTCATTTGTATGGCGACTATGCCCGGACGCGGGGCAAGGCGGTCCGCCATTTTCACTTGGTTTTGGATGAAATCTTCGTGCGGGATTTCCTCGATTGGTGCAGACAAGAGGGCGATGCCCCCTATCAATTGCCACGGTTGACTGTGATTGCCCATAGTTTGGGCACTATGATGTCCTTCGATGCGTTAATGTATGCGTTTGCCAACACCGCCATTCGAGAGGGAACCGGCTTGCATCCCTGTCCATCATTGCCGTTTCCCGGCTATACCGAGAAGCGTCGGGATGAGGACGACATGTGGGAGACGCTTGCTAGCGAACTCGAGTCCAGGAAATTAGAGGAACGCATCCGGCAGATCACCGGGACGACGGTATTGCCTAAATCCCCAACCATTCCCTTCCTATTCTGGCGCGATTGTGTGAAAGAATTCATTACGCTTGGTTCACCCATCGATAAATTTCATACGCTTTGGTATCAAAACTATCTGCACATGGGATTTCTCAACGTCTCCACCATTTCCCCAGACTGGGCGGACGGGTGGATGGAGAAGGTAACAACGAAAATTACACACGTGAACCTTTGTGATGAACAAGATCCTGTTGGTCATCATCTCGACATCGCGCAAACGACTTCGAATTATTCCAAAGTGTTTGATACGGACACCGACGTGGCCTACCGAGACGTCATTTTTCGACGATATCCCATCCCAGGCGTCGCGCACATTGAGTATTGGCGGGATCATCGACTATTTCGTGGCATCATCTGGTATGTGATGAGCCTTCGCCCCCCGGAAGAGCCGCCTCAACCTGCCTATTTTGCCATGGATTCGTTTCGAGAACTTGAGGGTGTCTACGGGAAGATATTGGTCTGGGCATATTTCCGAATCTCACTCATTGCCGCTATGACCACAGGGGTCCTGCTTATCTATGGAATAGGCGGTTTAGCATATTTCGGTTTCAGCATTGGTTCAGTACTCGCACTCATCGCAGCGTGTCTTCTTTGGATGTGGCCCTATAGCACCCAGGCCTATCGTGAGGAGACAGATCTCCGATTGACCGGCAACCCCAGCCTACGAAGGGTTCAGCTGTTTTTTCGGCGGTGGAGGCCACGCCAAGGATTGTTCGCCAATCTTGTCGCGGGGGCGGCCGAATGGCGGCGCATTCTGATCCTTCAATCCCAGGGAGAGGCGTCCTCGCTGGAGGAAGCTTTGAAACAACACACCCGCATGTCGTTTAAGACTCAAGGGGGATTTTGGAGAAATGTCTGGTGGCGATATGTTTCCGGCCTTGTGTGGTTTGTCGCTGCCGGGGTCTATTTATCGTTCCATCCCGTAAACTGGGACACGTCTCACGACAGTGTCGGCCAACTGGCAGCCCAGGCGGTCGCCATCCTGTCACTCTGTTACCTAGGGACGATGGGATTCGTCACCTGGGCCTTTTTACGTGCCAAACAGCTGAAACAGTAGTGCTATGATGTCATGCTCCACCCATAAAAGGATGAGGCTGCGATGAGATGGACGGGATCAGTTCTATTCGCCTACGGGATCACCTGGATCCTCGTTACTGGATGCGCCACGCCGTTCGAACGTCAGTTAGGAACCACGGCCGAGTATCACGCCATTTTGAAGACCCCCGTAATTGCCCCTGCTTCAGACAACCTGCTTCAGGATGGGCCGGACTATCTGGTAGGAATTGAGAAGGCCGATACCGACGTCGTCCGGAAGCTGGAACCATGCGCCCCTGGTTCCCCAAAGGGGCCTCCAGGGTATTGTCTAAATCTGGATGTCTACCCGCAGGATAGCCCCTGGCGGAAAAGGATTACCGAACAAAACCACCACAGTAAGACCTTGTTCGTCTCGCATATCGCCAGGTTCAATCCGATCGACGACCGGCGTGGGGCTAAGCGAGTGTGCTTTCTCTATAATATCTACCCACAGGACGAGTTTCCCGATGCCAGCACCTGTGCCCATCCCTTTGCGGCACAAAGCCATCTGTTCCCATTGAGCGTGACGGCGGGATTGACAGCACTCGAAGAGCTGGAACACGAGCTTGACGAACGTATTCTGAAGGAGCCAGCGGAACGCAAGCCCACCCACGTGCTACTCATGTCAACCGGATGGAATACGCTTCAAAAGGAGTCACTCGACAACTATCAACATTGGACGTCCCATCTCAAACAAGCGGCTCAAGACCAGTCACATCCATTTCGCCCAGTAGTCATTGGAATAAGTTGGCCGTCAGAATGGCCGCTGGTATCAAGCTGGTTGGGGCCGGTCATCAGCGTATTTAATAAAGAGCATGATGCGGATGAAGTCGGCTATGTTACCGCGAATGCGCTCGTGCATAAAGTGCTCCATAATGTGAAACGCAAACACAACATTCAGGTTGTCATCGTCGGTCATAGTTTCGGAGGGCGGGCCATGGCAACGGCGCTCAATAGTCGATCCCTGCTCTTTGGAGACAAGGTCAGCCAACCGACGGCCGCGCTGATGCTCGGACTCCAGCCGGCATTCAGTATTGGGCGCTTCGGGAAGGGGAACCAAGGAGATCCCTATCAGCGGTTTTTTCAAGGATCTCAGAAATACATCCTGAGTGCGTCAGCCAACGACTGGATCCTGAAGTTTGTCGGTGTTACCAACCCGGTCGGAAGTTCGCGCGGCCTCGCCAAGGCGACAGAACATCCCGAACAGTTTCAGGTCATTCCCCTTGAGAAAGAGGGACTATGGACAAGGGAGCCTTCATCAACCCCTTGTCAACTTGTGGTACTTGATGCGTCGGAGACAATCAACGGACATCATGATGTCTATAGTGCGGCCGTCGGGCGGCTCATGTGGGAGGCGATTCGCTCGTTTGCCCCAGCCTCATCGTGGGCTGGCGCTTCCCGGAGCGCTCAGGAGTCACCCTGTACTGTCGGACCATAAAAGACAGAGCGTGCGCTCGCCGACGAACCGGTTCATTCTGATCTGTTCTTGCGCGCACCAAACTGGATGTGTTTTTCTCGTATAGCCGTTTATTGGAGGGATGTGATGAACACTCGCTTCGTGTCCTTATCCTTGGTCCCATCGGCGCTTATTTTCTTCCTCGGTGCCTGTGCCACGAATCCCTACCTTGACCACGAAACACGGTCGACCGGGCGGCTTACGAATGGCACCGTGTTGCTGCATTCGTCAGCGGGACCACTGAGCGTTGGAAGCGGCCGTGTCATCACCGGAAACGATGCGGCGTTTCAGTCCAAGCTTGAGGTCGTCCAATCGGCAACGACTTCCATCGATGCCATGTACTACATTTACTCTGATGACCTCTCCTCCTCGGTCCTGACACAGGCCCTGATTGACGCAGCATTGCGCGGAGTGCGTGTCCGTCTCCTGGTCGACTACGAAACAAACTATAACCAGCTGGATCTGTTTTCTATGATGGAAAAGTACGGAAACGCAGGAAAGGGCTCATTGGAAGTCCGACTGTTTAATCGCCCGACTCGAGCCATTGTCCAAGATGCGGTCTACATGACATTAGGTTGCGGACAGGCGTTTCCTAACGTCAACGAAACATGTAGAGCGATGAAGAATCGGGAGATCGACAATATGTTCCAACGCGAGGAAGTCGCGGGACGACCTTCCTCGCAGCTCGGCATTTCCAATCTCAATATCGGCAACTCTGGATTGTTTTTGTCTGGATTATATTCGAAAAACGCCGACCTTATGGCGTTAGCCGTCTTAGCCGGACAGTCCATTGATGTCAGCAGCTTGAAACAGTCAGGCGAAGCACCCACCGCGCAGCAACGGGCCCAACTCAAAAAGGTGGCTGAGATTTATCTCCATACTCGGGTAGGGGATGCCTTTCAGCGTCTGACGAGCAAAATTGAACTGATGTTTCTTTTTAACTTGTTTGGGGCGACGCTTAATCCCGTGCGCGATGCCTTGACTGGATATCTTCCTATTGAACGGCCTGAGAGTAAGGAGACGGCTCGAGACTGGGAATATTTTACGGATTACCTCCACCATAAATTTCTACTTGTGGACCAGCGCCATGTCCAATTGGGTGGCCGGAATGTAGAGGATAGTTATCACATGAGGCTTAACAAGCTGGCCACCAAATATGTTTTCATGGACACAGACCTCCGACTGGATTTGGGGGTGCCCGATGCGGCACTGCAACACGCCTTCGAGGCTCAATGGAACTACGTGTCCATGGTGGCCACCGTGGCGGAGGTGCGTCAACACGCGCCGAATGACTATTCGACCAACCATACCTTGGTCAAGGACGCGGCCGCCGCTTGCCAAGAGCGAAAAGGTGCGGACCAACTGACATGCGTACAAGAGAAGCTGGCCGACCACTTGCTGACGCTAGCCCAGCGCATCGAACAGCGACATCACACGATGCATCAGCACGTATCGCAGTACTGGCATGAGTACCAATTTGCTCGCGCCGCTGATGAATCACCGGTATTTCCCGTCGATGCCGGTGCCTTCGCCACGTATGTCGAAAATTTACCCTTTTACGGCAAACCCGGTGATCCTCCCGTCACGCGATCGTACGGAGCGGTCAATGGGCAGGAGGCAGAATATGGCAAGCGGATCCATAGCCTCTGGTTGTTGGGGTTACGGAACGTCTGTACCATCGCAACGGCGGAGAACCCTCAGCGGGTGATTCTTCACAGTGCGTATTTTGCGCCTCCATCGAATCTTTTGCGCATGCTCGCACACATGACGAACGGTGACATGGATTGTCGTCATGTCCGCATGACTGTCTTGACCAACTCCATGGATACCACGGATCTTGGTGTCGTCAATTTGTTGGCGCAGCAATCGCTCAAAGCATTTCAGGAGTATTATGCCATTCAGCGCAACAAAACCATGAGTCCACAAATTGAGTACTATGAGTATCAATTAGCCACTGGCGATAAATCATGTGTGCGTCAGAAGGATACGCCGGCCCAACACGAGTCTCTGCACACGAAAGTATCCCTGTTTGGCGACGATATCGTTGTAGGATCCGCGAACGGCGATATTCGTAGCTACATGATGGATTCCAATAATGCGATGTTTATCCGGAATGCTCCGCATTTGGCGCTTCAGTATCGAACGTATATTGACAATTTAGTGAAAGAGAATTCAAAACTGCGCAATCGAACGGGATATTTTGCCTCCAAATCTCATGAGGAAATGATTCAAGAGGATGTCAAAGAAATGGAATGCTCGATTCAAAAATATGGACTCCGGAAGCACCTGAAGCCGGAAGAAATTAAGACCGCACAAGATCGGATTATCGAATTACTCAATGAAGCGTATAGCTTATCCAAGGCGATTCTTGCAGGTGGCAGGGAAGGAAGGGCAGCGGAGGCAAGGTACAATAAGCTTTTCAAACCGATTTAAACCATCAGCGGAGTGGCAGTTGTACAGTCAGCACAGGAGGGATTAGCGGTTACATGGAACACCCATGTCATGAGTTATGACAGTATCATGCACTTGAATGACGTGGAGGTGTTCGACAACCAACAGCGCCAATTGCCTGCGACTGTGTGCGATGTATGGATCATTATAGGAGGGTATTCTGATATTCGGTCCTGCGGACTCTACAAAGTCGTAGGGATAATCCCATACGTTTCACCCGCGCGTTTGCGTACGGCGGAAATATTAGACGATGCGTTTAGTGTTTAGTGGAGGATGGGTTTTCTTGCGAAGTGCTGGATTCCTCCCTTTGACCAGTTGAGATATACGAATCTTCTTTCTCCATTGACTAAAATGAAAGTGCAAGCTGCGTCTGATCTTGAATCCGTCTATTGATGTTCGACGCAAAGCAGAGCCCTTCTGGTCGCTTTCAAGGCACAAGTGGACAGCTCATGTTGGCATTGCCTCCCAGCCACGCCAAGCTTGCTCGTGCCGCGCGATGAGAGACCCTTCCAGTGTTCCTGCTGTTCTGTCATTGCCGTATCGTCATGATGCCGCAGAACACCTGCCAGGTGTTCACTTGGCGCGGAATCAGGTTACATTCCCTACTAAATTCCATGATGAGGCGGGTATTCCTCGAGAGCCAGTAGACATTCAATGGTGCTGTCCCCTATAGTTTTACTCTCGTCGAAATCTTTCGGAGATCCGATCGGGTATGCGTCAACTCCTTCGCCTCCGTGTCGTGATCAGTATTCTGGCGGGATCCCTAGCTGTTTACGCACTTGTCGGGTTTGTTCTACTTCCCTATCTCATCAAAGCCTACGGTGTGCCGGCGGCTGCCGAGGGGATCAAGCATCCCATTGTCTTGCGTGAGGCGGCGTTCAACCCATTCGTGCTCGCTCTCCGCCTTAATGGACTGGAAGTGCGGGATTCAGATCAGACGCCGCTCTTGGGATTCGAGGAATTGTTCGTCGATCTGGGGGCGAGCACGCTGCTCTTTCAGAAGATCGCCTTCGACGAAATTCGCCTGACGATGCCGTTTGTGGCGGCCAGAGTGAATCCTGAAGGCAAGCTGAATTTGATGTCGTTGGCCCCCCCACCGGAGGACACGGTGTCGAAACCGACGTCGACGACCAGTGAGCCCAAGAAGATGATACCAGTGGAGATCGATCTGCTGGATATCGATCGCGGGATCTTGGAATACCGGGATGAATCCAAGCCAAAGCCGGTGTTAATCGATGTCGTGCCGATCCAGATCCTGCTGCGGAACTTCAGCACAATTCCGTCTCAGGGGAGCGACAATACCAATGCTTTTAAGGCGGAGATCGGGAAGGACGAAGTGGTGACGTGGGAAGGCACGATTTTTCTGGAGCCGGTGGAATCCGACGGCAGGATAAGTGTATCCGGAGTCAAACTGCAAACCTTGTATCAAGCCGTGCGCGATCAGTTTCAGTTCGATATCCAGCAGGGTGTCCTCGGCCTGTCGGCGTCCTACCACTTCGATCTCCGGGGGCAGGAACCTGAGGCGACCGTGAAGAACGCGAAAGTGTCGTTGCGGAATCTGGCAATCGTGGAACGGGGTGGGATCGAACCGGTGGTCAATATCCCGGCCTTTGACGTCGAGGGGATTCATCTGGATTTGCACAAACAGACGATCGATATCACCAAGGTCCATTCAATGAATGCCCGGTTCGATGCGTGGGTGGAACCGGACGGGGTGCTTAACTATCAACCGCTCTTTACTCCGGTCGGCGGCGGGGAAGCGGCAAAGAAATCTACACGTGCGAACGCCAAGCAAGAGAAACCGGCAAAGTCCTGGGCCATCACGGTCGACGAAATCGCGATCAATAACTATGGCGCGTCCTTCGAAGACCGGACGCTTGATCGTCCCGGCCATGTGCATGTAGACGAGATGAACGTCACAGTAAAGGATGTGCAGATTCCGTTCCGGAACCCGCTTCCGATCGATCTGTCGCTGAAATTGAATAAGACTGGTTCTATCAATGTGAAGGGGCAGGTGGAGGTCGAACCACTAGCTGCCGATGTGGACCTTACGCTGGAACACATCGACATTCATCCCTTTCAACCGTATCTCGATCGGTTCCTCAACGCCGACGTCGTGGAGGGCGCGATCGATCTCAATGGAACTGTGCATTTTGCCAAAGCGCATGTGAACAAACCCTTGCTGGGATTTCAGGGGAACTTCGCCGTGAATCAGCTGGCGATCGTGGATCGGAAAGACTTCGACAACGTGGTGACATGGAAAGCGCTGAACGTGAATCATCTCGCGCTGGACGTAGAGCCGACGGCGGTGAAGATCGCAGAAGTCGTCTGGCTGGAACCGGCTATCCAGATGGTGATCGATGCCGCTGGGCAGCTCAACCTTTCGCGTCTTGCCGCCTCGCCTCCCTCGAACGATCAGTCCCCGCTTCAAACGGGAACCGAGGCCGAGAAATCTCCCGCCAAATCGGCGGACCCCGTCTCTGTGACGATCGACCAGGTCAACTTGACGAAGTTGGCAGCGACGTATCAGGACCTGTCTCTCGAACCGAAGGTACGGACCAGCCTCACGGATTTCGGCGGCACCATCAAAGGATTGTCGTCGAAGCACTTGAAGAGGGCCGATGTGAACCTGACGGGAAAAATCGGACGCGCGGCCCCGCTCAAGATAGCAGGAAAGATCAATCCATTGAGCGACGACGCCTTCACCGATTTGATCATTACGCTCGGCGGAATGGATCTGACTCCGAGCAGTCCCTACAGCGGCAAGTATGCGGGATATGGCTTGTCCAGGGGTAAGCTGTCGCTCGATTTGAGGTACAAAGTCTCGCAGAAAGTGTTGGAAGCGGAAAACCTTGTGCATGTCGACCAATTGACGTTTGGTGAGAAGACGAACAGCCCGGAGGCGACCTCGCTGCCCGTTCCCCTGATCGTGGCGCTCTTGAAGGATCGCAAGGGCATGATTGAAATCGATATGCCCATTCGAGGCAATCTTAAGGACCCGGATTTCAAGTACGGAAAGGTAGTCATTTCGACGTTGATCAATCTGCTGGGGAAGGTCGTCGCCTCGCCCTTTGCATTGATGGGAAAACTCGTGCCGGGCGGGGGGAGCGAGGAGGATTTGCAATTTATCGAGTTTCAACCTGGGAGCACTTCGCTGGCCACGGGTGAGATGACAAAACTTGACGCGTTAGAAAAAGCGTTGGATGAGCGGGCTGGGCTCCGGCTCGATATCACGGGAACGTTTGATCCGACGCGTGACGGCGCGGCGCTTCGTGCGATGAAACTGCGGGAACAACTCTTTGCGCTACGGGGTGGGGCGAAATCCAATCAAGAGGAACTTTCGCCACAAGAGGAGCAGCGGCTGGTCGAAAAACTCTTTGCCAAATTGCCTGTGCTCCCCACGGGCTCAACGGCAGATGGGCCTGCGCAGCCGACGGTGGAAGAGATGAAGCGGAAATTGGCGGCCGCCGTTCCAATTTCTAACAGCGAACTGGAGACCCTGGCTCACCAACGTGCCGAGGCGGTACGCAATCGACTCCTGGAGGATGGAAAGCTCACTGAGGAGCGAGTCGCCCTCCTCGATGCGGCCGGTGCCGAGTCCGGCCGTGAAAAGATTCGAACTCAGTTGTCGCTGTCTGCCGGTTTATGAGAGCGACCGACGTCCGGTAGGCTCGTTCTGGAAATGTAGGGGAAGGACGGCCGGCGGTGGGGGGCCGGGATCTCGTTACGTGACGTTGTACCGCATTCGCGTTCCGTGCAACAGTGAGAGCTCAATCTCCGAAGCGCTCAGCTCCCGCGGAAAGAGTACCCCAGAAATCTTACAGGCGTTGATGCTGGCCCCGTCCATCATTGCCTTGCTTAAGTCGATACCTCGGAGGTCGGATTGTCGAAAATAGCAGTCGCTGAAATCGAGCCCGTCCGCATCGAGACCCCGAAGATCGAGACCGCGCAGATCGCACCCGCGAAGATCGCATGTATCCCCCGAGGCCTTCTTGACGTTGAACTCCTTGATGCAGCCTTCACGCAACATCAAATACATCGGATCGTTGGAGATATGTAGATTCGTGCGTGCTGGGCCTGTCTTGTCCATGTCTTGCTCCGTCGAAAGCCCCCATGAACCATATCGGCAAGAGGACAAAAAACTTGAGGTGATCACCGCGGATTTCATCCGGTGTGAATCGTGACGCCGGCGTGCAGTGAGTGAGCGATCTCCCTCTTGCACTCGCCTGTTGCAAAACAGTATGGTATTCATTCAGCTCATTTCTGTTTGACTACATTGCGATACAAGGAGGTACGCCATGGCTGTACGACTGGGAGATGAAGCGCCGAACTTTACGGCGGAGACGACAGAGGGAACCATCAATTTTCATGAATGGCTTGGGAACAGCTGGGGGATCTTGTTTTCACACCCCAAAGACTATACCCCCGTCTGCACGACAGAGTTGGGGACGATGGCCAAGATCACGCCGGAGTTCAAGAAGCGGGGAGTCAAGGTCATCGCCGTCAGCGTCGATCCGATGGATTCCCATAAGGGCTGGATCAACGATATCAACGAAACCCAAAAGACGACGGTGAATTATCCCATCATCGCAGATCCGGATAAGAAGGTGGCGACGCTGTACGACATGATCCATCCCAACGCCCTCGACAATATGACCGTGCGATCGGTCTTTATGATCGGTCCCGACAAGAAGGTGAAACTGTCATTGACCTATCCGGCGTCCTGTGGTCGGAACTTCGATGAACTGTTGAGGGTAATGGACTCGCTCCAACTGACGTCAAAGTTCAAAGTCGCGACCCCGGCGAACTGGAAGGAGGGCGAAGATTGCATCATCACTCCGGCTGTGAGTGACGCCGAAGCGAAGGATCTCTTCCCCAAGGGGTTCAAGACCGTGAAGCCCTATTTGCGCTATACGCCACAGCCTAACCGGTAATTCCGCCGATCTTTTTTGAAAAACAGACGAGCGGGGGAGGTCCCTAGCCTTCCCCGCTCGTTTCTTTTTCCTCAGTATTCAGGTCTTCCCATGCGAGCACCTACCGTGCGCCTTTGTGCCAGCGTTTCTGCTTAAAAATAATTAGATTGCAATACTCAGAATGAATCAGTGAACGAACGAGATTCTGCCCTCAGGCAATTAGTGATAGCTCCCCACCTCGTTATACCTGACTGTACTGGTGCCTAGTGAGAGATTTTCGATAAATAGTGACCCGTCTCGCTCTTCATTATATGGTTTAAGGGAAAGCCTGATGACGATTCGGGGAAAGCCCGTTCTGCATTAGGGGAAAACCTGAGCCCACGCCCGGTCAGGCGGGTTCCTATGAGAAAAAAATATTGCTATATTTTGACAACTTAGGCATACTCACCGCCGACTTTCTGAGTTCAGCTGTCGTGGGCAACTGGTACATATTACTCACAAGGGAGGGCACAGTATGAAGGGACATTTTAAAAGGCGGTGGACAAGGTTTGCAGTTGCTGGAGCCATCACTGCCCTAGTGGCTGGAATGGGATCCACGCTGCCCAGTGCCTATGCTGGTGGCACAATCAAGGCCGATGACGATAAGTGGATTTCCGTCGGTATGGGTATCCGCACTAGCTTTAATGGTATCGAGGGTGCCGCAGGGGGCGCGTACAGTAACGACTTCAAAGTCGACAACGCTCGTATCTACATCAACGGGCAGATCCACAAGTACGTCAAGTTTACGTTCAACACGGAATGTTTCAACTGTAACGTCGGTGGTGGCGCCAGTCAGTTTGGCGGTAACTCCAACATCGGACTGCTCGACGCGATCGGAAAGTTCGAGTACAACGAGTTGATCAACCTCTGGGTCGGACGCACCTTGGTGCCGAGCGAGCGCGGTGAGTTGAACGGTCCCTACTACCATGCGACCTATGATGGTTTCCGGACACCGTTTTTCCCGTCTGATTTCAGCGGAAACTTCCCAAGTGGTCCCAATGGAGGTACTGGTGGACAGGCCGGTCTCTATGGTCGCGACAACGGCGCGGTCTTCTTCGGAAAGGTCCATCCATTCGGCACCCACCTGTTGTACGTCGCATCCGTATTCACAGGGAACCGTGGTGGCCCAAACCCAACTGGCAGTTTGTTGTACGCTGGTCGTTTGCAGTGGAACCTGTTGAACGATGAAGACAACCCCGGCTACTACACGAGCGGTACTTATTACGGGACGGCCGGAGACATTCTCGCGATCTCAGGAAACGTCGTGCATCAGAAAGATGGCGCCGGTAATCGTGTCACCAATGCTGTTTCCGATTTCACCGGTCTCTCCGTCGATTTGCTGTTTGAGAAACTGTTGCCGAACAACCTGGGCGTGTTCACATTCAACGGTGAGTTCAAGCGTTTCTTCGCAAATTACGGTACTCAGGCCTTCGAACCAGGTAATGGTGCGTTTGGAAACTGCTTTTGTATATTCAACGGCCACTCCTGGTCGGTGTATGGCTTGTACTTGATACCGCAACAGGTTGGTATCGGACGGTTCCAACCCTATGTTCGGTTTACCAGTATTGACCCACGCTACTCAAATACGCGGCAGGAATGGGAAACCGGTGTGAACTATATCATTGCCGGCCACAATGCCCGTATTTCTGCCTACTACCGGTATGGGGATTTCAACGGGAGCGCAGGAGGATTCTCCTTCATGGCTCCTGGTCAAGCCGTGCAAAAAGTCGATTCGTTCCATGTGGCCTTGCAGTTGCAGTACTAAGCACGGTCGCATGAACTAGAAAGTCTGTTCCTCAAAGGAGAGCCGGAACCCACACTGTGGGTTCCGGCTCTCCTTTTTTGTCTTCCTGTCGCAGTTATCCCTGGCAGACACACGGAAGTAATACCTTTCAGTCTGAGTCCATCCAAAAATGAGTCGGACTAAACTAGACAAGCACTAAGCCTGCAGCGCGGATCTTTTTCCACGAAGAGGTGGTCAGAAAGGTGTTGAACTCCGACGACAGTCCGGGAAACCGGCTGCATGCCTCCTGCATGTGCGGATAAGCCTGAGATGGAAGTCGTGGTGTGGCGTCTCTCGTCAGTTGCTCCAGCCAGCGGGCTTGCGGTTTTGGAAGGCTGAGAACCTGTTCTGTTTGAGGTCCGGCGAAGATGAGGCGTGATTTCTTGCCGGCCGGCTCACAGGCCACCGTTCCTCCGAGCCACACGAATCGCCGTTCTGTAGATGAACGGTCATCGACTCCCCGAGTCCTGAGCAGACATTTCAGCCATGTGGACGGCACCTGAGGACGGGGGATATCCCAATCAAACCATCGGCGAACGTCGAGATCGAGTCCCCGCCGCTCGAGATAGTTCAAGAGTGATCGTCGCAGTCCGTCGCCGAGCCAAGCCGGAGTTGCTCCGCAACGATCGTTATGTAGAAGATCATTCTCGGCAAAGCCCTGGAACTCAGGTCCAAGAATGCGGAGGCCATGCGCGGAGGGATTCAGACCGACCGGGCTGTGAGCCGTGACTGTGAAGCGATGCCAAAAGGCGGATTGAAGGAGATCGGCCGCCACAAGTTGACGGACACGCTCGAGAGAATCGACTGTTTCCTGAATCGTCTCTGACGGGCAACCATACATGAGATAGGCATGGATCAGAATGCCGGCCTCTTTGAATCCGGCGGCAACTAACGCGGTCTGGTCGACGGTGATCCCCTTCTTCATATTGTCCAATAGACGATCAGAGGCAGCCTCAAGCCCCGCCGTCACGGCGATACAGCCGGAGGCAGAGAGGAGACGGCAAAGATCCGCTGAAAACGCAGTCTCAAAACGGATATTGCCCCACCAGGTGATGTTGATCCGCCGCTCCAGGAGTGTGAGTGCCAGCGACTTCAAGGCCGCGGGCGGTGCCGCTTCATCAACGAAGTGAAATCCTCTCCGGCCCGTCTCTGCGATGAGTTGCTCGATCTGCTGGACGAGTCGATCGGTCGGCGTCATTTCGTACCGGCTGATGTAGTTGAGTCCGACATCGCAGAACGTACATTGCTTCCAGTAGCACCCGTGTGCCACGGTCAGTTTATTCCAATGGCCCTCCGACCAGAGACGATGCATCGGGTTGGTACTATCGAGAATGGTCAGGTAGCGATCCAGCGCCAGACCGCGATAGGTTGGACAGCCGATGTCATTCATCGTGAAGTCGGTCGACGAGGGGTCGTTGGCATAGACCACACGATCTGCCTCGCGATACATCGTGCGGCACAGAGCGCGGCGGGGGCGGAGGCCGGAAAGATATTCGATTAAAGAGAGGATCGGCCGTTCACCGTTGTCGAGGGTGATGAAGTCGACATAATCAAACACTCGAGGATCAGCCACCTGGCGCAATTCCGTGTTCACATAACCGCCGCCGATGGCTACCGGCAGATCGGGATAGTGTTGCTTGATCGTTTTTGCGATGAGGAACGCGCCGTATAGATTGCCGGGGAACGGAACGGAAAGACCGATCAGCGATGGGCGGACTCGCTCGAAGTGTTCCCAGAATGACATCAACATCCATTCATCGATCACAGTTGGTGGCTCAGCCAAGGCGGCGGCGATTTGATCGAAGGATGAGGCGGAGCGCCCGATGTGTTCGGCATAACGGCTTAGGGAAAAGTGTGGGGTAATGGTGGCCTGGACTAAGTCAGCGAGGTCTTCAAGAAAGAATGTGGCCCATTGTTTGGCTCTATCCATGACGGATACGGATCGAGCAAATCTCCGACGACCTCGAAATCTGGGCCCCTGGGGCAGCACTCCAGGCTGTACCAAGTGCGACGCGGCATCTGGAGTGGTCCCCTGCAAGAAGGCGATGACAGGGCCGACCATGTTGACGTAGAGGTGCTCGGCCTTCATCATGGCGAGCGCTTCCTTGGGAAGATAGCCGTCGTCGTCGCGGAGTTGCGCGAAGATACCTCGTAGACCATCGGGACTGAACAACCGCAGGACCATCTCAATACCCAGGTCAGCCTGATCGACCTGGATTCTGCGAGACTCAAGAAACCCAGTCAGATAGGCAGTGGATGGGTAGGGGGTATTGAGCTGAGTCAACGGAGGAATCAGCAACAAAACACGAGGGGAGGTCATGACTCGACATAGCATAGGGGGAGACTCGAATGCTATGCCTGCCATGACGCGGAAAGCAGGTGGTCAGTGATGTGCTTGCCTCAATGGTGTGCCGGGTCAGTCGCGCTCCTACTTTCTTAAATCCAGGATACTGCCGAGCAAGGCATCTCCCGTTTTGAGGGAATGAAGGTTGGCTTCGAAGCTGCGTTGCGCCAAGATTTGCTGCACCGTTTCTTCGCCAAGATCGACATTCGAGAGCTCGACCGTGACCGGGTTGCTGCCGCTGTCTCGAAGGACCGCTGGACCCGAGGAGTTGTCTTTCTCAACAACCGGGAGGACGCCACCGGTAGGTACTTCGACGAACTCTGTTTTGGACCTCTTGAATCCGTCGGTGTTGAGGTTGGCCACATTGTGCGCCACGACCTCGATCTGTTTACCGAAAGCAGTCAGGCCTGAGAGTGCGGTATGGATCGCGGAAATCATGCGGCACCTCCATGCAGTTGAGGCTGTAGTTCAGAGGAGGGTGCCGAGGGAACGGGAGGGAGGCCCAGACGGATCACATCACTGATTGTGTGGCAGCTAGGCTGACCCTGGAACATGGTCCGTCCCTGTTAAGGTCCCTCGGCTTTGCGTCCCACCCTCTCGGGTGGTTTGCCTTTTTCACCCTGTCGAACACTGTATCGGCTGTTCTGCCTGATACTTGAGCGAACGACTAGTTCAAGTGTAGCAGGAACTGAGTTGTGGCAACCGCGAACGACTGCCACAAACCGGCAGAATCGAACACATTGGATACAGGTGGGCGGTTCACCTGCGATTGCACACGCCCAAGGTCGGTATGGATAAGGTCGCAACCATGCCGGTGATATTGGGGGTGCTCCGGACAAATCTTCAAGGACTGTTGCGCGACGTCGGTCGTTGATCGTCGGGCATCTCTTATCCGCCGGATGGGGATGTCAGAGTAGACTCCCGCGAGCCACTTCTGTAAAGTGGCACTATGACGGATGCTCTTCCTCCCGATAGGTTTTTCCTCTATAGCGATTTCAACTGTCCTTTTTGCTATGCGCAGCATGAGCGGCTGCACGAGATGAATTTGCTTCATCACTGCGAATGGCGCGGAGTGCAACATGCACCGCATCTGCCGAAATCCATGAAACCTTGGCAAGGTTCGTGGGAGGCTGAACTGCGGCATGAAGTGGCGGTTGTGCAACGCTTGGCTCCCGGCCTTCCGATCGCATTGCCGAGTGGCAAACCGAATACTCAGTCCGCGATCGAACAGGCAGTCTCGCTGCTACGGCAGGATGGTGCACGTGGGATGGATTTTCTTCAACGCACGTACCGTGCGTTTTGGTGTGAAGGACAAGACATTTCCGATCCACAGATTCTGGAGCAGTTGGCGGGAGAACGTTTGACTGAAGATGTCGACGGGCAGAACCGCAGTATCGCCCAAAAATGGGAGACGGCATGGCACGCAACGGGCCAGACCGGTGTTCCATTGATAGTTTCTCCGGATGGAGATTTCCTCGTTGGCTATGTATCGACAGATCAGGTGAGAACCTTCTTCTCGGGACAAGCCGAGCCGTAATCAACGAGCCCCATCTTTCTCACGCCCGCCATCCATGGCCAACGCAAGGCCATGCGATCAAAGGCCGATCATGATGATCCCAGGCGATTGAGAAACGTTAATTCGGCAACTGCAGATTTGTCCAAATCCCCCTTTCCCAATTCGATCAAGCGTCGGTATTGGCTCAGTGTGGCATGGGCGACCGGCAGAGAGAGGCCGGCATAGTGGGCCAGGTCGAGCGCAATGGCCGAATCTTTTGCGGCATGGGCGGCGGAGAAGTAGCATTCGTGTGCGCGTTGCTGCATATCTTCTCCGTCGGTTTCCAGCACGCGGGAGGCCGCACCCGTTTGTCCAAAGACTTCACGCAGGAGAGTGAGCTCAATGCCAAGCGCCGCTCCCAGTCCCAACCCTTCCGCCAGCGCGGCCGTATTGCTATTCATGACCATGTTCACAAGCGCTTTCACTTTTGCCGCCTCGCCAGCCTGGCCGATATACCGCACGGTCGTTCCAAGCGCTTCAAGTATGACCTGCGCCTTGGCAAAGACCTCGGGGTTGCCGCCGCACATCAGGTACAATGTACCCTGTCGAGCCTGAGTGATGCTCCCGGCCATGCATGCTTCCAGGCATGTCCCACCCTGTGCCATGACTAGCCGTTCGATGTCTCGATGAACGTCTGGGGAAAGCGTCGCGCAATTGATGAAGAGCCGGCCTCGAGCTCTCCCAAGAAGGCTTGTCTTGTCGTGTTCGGAGAAGATTGAACGCATTGCCGCATCGTCGGAGATAACCGTCATGACCAGGGTGGAGCTATCGGCCACCTCGAGCGGTGTCCGGGCAGCGTGAATTTTGAGGTCAGTCGCCAGTGACAAGGCGGCCCCTGGCTGCATGTCATACACCGAGGTCAGACGAAAATCACGTTCGTGAAGTCGGCGTGCCATGTTGGCACCCATGCGGCCTACTCCGACGAATCCGATGCCTTCAGCCATGTGCGCCATGAGAGAGTTTCCTTTTTGCGGATGAGCGTAGTCGGTGGGCGCGATGGTTAGAGTTGACGATCTTCCGCCGATTTAGGACGAAGCTTGCTCCATCGAAGATTGGTTTTCCCATCAGTCGTCGTAAAACCTCGATCATGGAGGGCCACGATGCTGACACGTTGCTGCTGTTTTTGGATCGGTTGGAGCTGTGAGATGCCATCTTTGGTCTGTACGGTCCCACGGAGCGTATCCACAATCAGTAAGTCCGTGGCGGCGGAGGGTTTGATCGCCCACACAAATGTGGCGGAGCCGCCGGCATAGGTGCCGGTTCCTTCCCATTCGCCGACCAACTCCGGATCGACTGTTTTGAGTTGAAATACCGGCACACTGGTCGCTTCCCTCCGCAGTTTCCACAATTCAATTGGAACGTGCGGCGGGTTCTGATCGATTGAAAGCCTTGTCCAGGTGGCTTGGATGCTGCCGGTGCCGGAGAACGAGCTCGGGGGTTTTTTCCGGTATGTTCCTTTCCATCCAAGGCCTTTGAAGGTGTTGGCCCGTTCGAGGGACCACAGTCCTGCTTCCGCGTTCAAGACACCGTCAAATTGCATCATCGAAGAGAGCGACCACTCCAAGTTCGGCTGGATGATGAGCAGCAGGTCATGTTGCGTTGTACCCTGTGTCACACGAGTGTGCCAAGTTCCTATCAGGCTTGTGGGATCCAGGGCGGCAGCTTTCTGGGGGCCAGCCTGAGCACCAGAGGGAGCAGGAAGCGTTTGTGTGAGGGCGACCGGAGCGGTGCGAGCGATGGGTTCGGCCTTTACTCCGTGGTCTGTCGGAAAGGTGGTTGCGGAGGGAGGGAGCGTGGCAGTCAGCGTCGCTCCATACCGAGTTGCGACGGCCCGTCCCAATACAGTGACCGATTCGCCGAGATGATTCTGCTTGGTTGAGGCGACGATCACGGTCACCAGTGCATCCTTATGCATGAAGGTCAGGCGGGACAAGGTAGGAGAGGAATCGATTCTGACAGCTCCATCACCCAAGCCGGGAATGAGGAGGCTGTCGCGACGCAAGCGCTCTTTGTTAAACCAATTCCGTCGGTCCTTGCCAGAGGTTTCATCAAGCTGAACAGTGATGGCATTGCCTTCGCTGCGGTGAGCTTTGAAGGTACAGGTCATGGGTTCAATGGAAATTCCTGCCTCAACCGGTTCTCCGAGGGTTCGTTCCGCATCTGCGACCGTCATCAAGGAACACGGGTCTGTCTTCGAAGAGAACAGGCTGCCCCGCTCGCCACACGAAAGAAGGAACGGGAAGAGAAGAAGAGATATGTGCGGTAGTGCTCGGCGGAACATGACAACGTTGACTCGATGGTTCGTGGTTGCGGATTCTACCGCGAATCAGCCGGGGAGTGCCAGCGGCGATTGGGCAGAGGTCAGACGCGTGCCCTGGTGTGCAAAAAGGCCTGTGGTCGAAAGGAACGAGCGACAGCCCACAACAGTCAGCTGGCGACGAACTTCAGCGCCACCCCGTTGATGCAGTAGCGGAGGCCGGTCGGTCTCGGCCCGTCCTTAAACACATGACCCTGATGACCCTCGCATCGGGCGCAATGCGCTTCCGTTCGAGGTACAAAGAGTTTGAAATCAGTGCGAGTTTCGATTACTCGGGGATCGATGGGCTGCCAGAAACTGGGCCAACCCGTACGGCTGTCGAACTTGTGTTCGGACGAGAAGAGCGGCAAGTCGCAGCCGGCACAATAATAGATTCCAGATTCGTGGTTCTCATGCAGCGGATTGACAAATGGACGTTCCGTATCTTCATGCCGCAACACCCGATAGGCGGCAGACGACAATTGTCTTTTCCATTCCTCATCGGCCTTCGTGACCTTGACGATTGAATCGATCTGAATTTTAGGAGGCATAGGACAACTCCTTGTGGCGTTGAGTAGACTGCTGATCAGTCGCCCATCAGATCCGAATCTTACACCGTTGGATAGGTCGTGAATCCCTCATTCTGATTGGTTAAATGGTAAAGTTCACGAGATCAGAATGCAAGCGCGATGGAAAGATGCCGGTTGTGTGATGCTCGGTCCCAGCCTGCGCACCCCTCAGTCGTTCAGGGACTTCTTCCGAAGTACCTTCCACATCTCCATAAATGAGAGGTTCGGCTCAGTCAGTTCCGGCCGCGTCAGATCTATCTGAATATTGTAGAGGCGGGTATTCGGGTGTTGCACTTGGATGACGGGGTACCAACATTCGTACCGCAGTTCCCACCGGTCACGACACGATACTCGCAAATAGCACCTGCTCAAGGGCTTCGCCCTGATTGGCGCTTCCGGATCGAGCGCGATCGGGATGGAGTGTTTCCGATACCGGGGGCCTTCGGGGTGAATGACTTTTACGGAAAAGTCGCCATCCCAGCCGCTCAGTTGGAGCACACAATCGAAGGCGGCTCCGCGCCCGGCGTTTTCCAGTTCCGGCGTCAACGTAATGACATCTCCGGCATTCATCGTCGAAAGGTTGGTCACGCGAAGAGCGGGTTGATGACCTTGAAATTCGTTCTTGGTCTTAGCAATGAATCCTCGGAGAAAGAAAATGGCGGCACTGCCAATGGCGAGAAGCGCGAATAAGCTGATCAACACTGGCCAATCCACAGTGGTGGTGTCCTGGACGACAAGCGATTGGGTCTGCGGAAAACGTACGTGGAGGAGAAAGAGGTGTCAACAACAGAATAGGAGTGCATCGCTGCGCGCGCTTGGATCGCGAAGTGATTTTACAGACCCTTGAGCATTCGAAGAGTAGCACTTAACTGGGCAGATGTAGTATCGTGTCACTTCGTTATCCTAATCGTTCGTTTGACGCCAATCAGTGAGGAGTGACAATGACGGAACATCACACGCGCACTCGAGAACTCACAATCTGGTCCGCTGGCATTGTATATGGATACGTTCTTGTCCTTCTCATTTGGAACTTGCCAGCCGACCTGCTGGCAGCACCCGTCATAGACACAGAACAAGCCATCGCATTGTGGACTGCTAATTCAGCTTTTGGCTCGTATGATGTCAAGACCGCTATTGAGCCTGTCTCTGGAGAGGTTCCTTTTAATCCTCCTTGGATCTTTCGCTCAACACCTGGGGGATTTCAGATTACCTCGGTATCCGCCCCAGCTACAGATTCGGCATCCGATGTTCCCCTGCCGGCAAGTTTCCTGCTTTTTGGCTCTGGGCTTTTTTCAGTAGCAGTGGTGAGGAGACTGTGCAAGGCCGAATCGGTAGGTGACCGCTATCACACTACCAGTGAGGACGATCTCCGAGTGGCCTCATAGACGACCTTCATCTCGTTAAAGTGCGATTATGCACAGCCCGATTTTGTCTTTCCGCGCAGGACACGATCAACTTGCACCACAAGACGCGCATCTAAGGATGTCGGCATTTCTGCAAAGTGGACCATCGCATAACCCTTTGTAACCCCTGTAACTTAACTATATGTCCACTTCCGACCTGCAAAGAGCACTTCAGCATTCTGGGGATGGCACTGAACCTGCTCGGCTCTATACTTGCAGAGGAGTCCTTCATTCAAACATTGAGGCTTGCCCACCATGTTAAATTATACGTGCAGTAGACATCGAGGGCATCGCCAGGCCTCCCATTCCCAAACCCGTCGACTTTGAGCGAATGCTCGCAGTGGCTGCGCCGTTATCCACATGCAACTGAACGCACGAGCCAATCGGTCATTACCCCCGCTCGCCTGGGTGGCGGCCGTCGAGCAGACGCAGCACGTCGTGACCGTGCAGCACGGCTCCGGCGTGGAAGTGC
>JACXTT010002424.1_pt1 | contig 29607 bp, 26 predicted proteins | sample 9270951 | NCBI WGS metagenome assembly JACXTT01 (sample SAMN15532306, study PRJNA645909) | rock metagenome | isolation source: weathered quartz diorite | place: Puerto Rico | collected 2017-06-21 | reverse complement strand
GCCAAGCGCAGACCGCCGGACGAACTGACCCCACAGCTGTGGCAGGAAGCCATGGCCGCCAAGTACTTCAGCTACATCAATGTGATTGACCCAGTGGTCAAGCGCATGGCGCAGCAAGGACGCGGCGCCATCGTCAACATCGTGGGCATGGGTGGCAAGATAGCCAACCCTGCCCACCTGGCGGGTGGCGCAGCTAACGCTGCACTGATGCTGGCCAGCGCCGGACTGGCCAATGCCTATGGCAAGCAAGGTGTGCGCGTGAACGCGATCAATCCGTCAGCTACGCATACCGAGCGTCTGCAGCAAGGCATGGAAGTGGATGCGCGTATCGGCGGTATGACAGTGGAGCAGGCGCTGGCGCGCGCCAATGCGCGCACCGGCCTGGGCCGCCTGGCCACGCCGGAAGAGGTGGCAGACGCCGTGCTGTTCCTCGCCTCGCCACGCGCGAGCTATATTTCGGGCTCCATCTTGTCGATCGATGGCGCCACCACTCCGATGGTGGTCTGAAGCTGCGAGACAATCGCCGTTTGCCGCAGCAAGGTAAGCGCTGCTACGGGCAAGCCCCACTCGATCCGCAATTCACCGATCCTTCCAGATGTTCGGGCGAAGTCATCTCACCGTGCCACTGGGAACCGACTTGGTTCATCGACCACAATTGGCAGGCCCGTCTGCAAGATTGGCCCAGCCAGCCGATTTCCTCGGCCGTCGTGGACGACGACATGGATGCATTGTTTGCCGAACACGGGGCCGGTGTGACCCCCTGCTGGTCACATAGGTTGTAGATTTTGTTGTCTTGGCGGTTAGTTGCATTTTTATTTTCACGACGTTCGCCGCGGCAATTCGGCATAAAACGACCGTCCGGACGCGTTATGCTTGCACTCGTCGCTAAGCGCCTAAATCCTCATATTCCTTCATGTTGAGCCGACGCCAGTAGACGGAATACAGCGGCTGGACTGCCGACGCCCGTCTTGGGGTGATGGCTCCTTCGCTGCATGTATGGACCCGACCCATCGTGCCCTGCAGCCGTCCCAGCAATGATTTCGCGCCCTCCAGATGCAGACTCAGCGAGCCCACATCAAGGCCGCCTCTCGCGAACTGGGCGATTTTGGTGACGGTGGCTGGCACGCCTCCATCGTCCTGCCACTACGAGTTGCAAGCTGATACGCATGGCCGCCCTCCTCCCGTGGGGGTGCGGCGACCAGTCTACCCCTCGAGCTCTTGCAACTGATCATTGACGGTCTGACGGTCAAAGCGACGATCCAGCCAAGTCAGCCACCGGTCGACCTCGTCGCGTAGGTCTTCCAACACGATTGGACCCTCGCGCAGCGACTCGAGCCAATCGAGGAACTCATACTCACCGCGTTCGTTCCTGGCCCCCAGATACCGCTCGATCCCGCCAATGTCCTCGGACGGGCCTGGCCAGCAACCCGCCACGCAACGGGGCAACTGGCCAGGCCGTTGCCGCAGCATACGCCGCTCCAAGCGTATCTCGTGGCGCCATCACGTGTTGAAGTCATACACGCAGACAGAGCCTTCGTGTTCGCGGAGATGACACGCGGTCAGCGGCAGTTCGTTTGCGACTGTGCAGAACTGCAAGACGCCCCCTTGAGCTTCGCCGTAACGCTGCCACGAATGCTATACGTGTGCAGATGTTCGTCGGCCCATGACGACCTGGATGAAATGATGCAATTGTCCGAGCGTCAAGTGCTCGGGAACGAGGACGCGTCGCCAGACCGGCGGACTCAGGACGCGCAGAGCAATTCGAAGTTGAAGGACTGAGATCGCCGGCCCAGGATCGGAAGCCACGCGCGCATTGTAGGTGTCGCATTGGCCGCTCGGCAGCGATCAGATCGTGTGCCCCTGCTTTGGCGCGGTCTCCTGGGCGGTCTTGCGCTACGCAAACAGAAAAGCCGATCCGCAGAGCGTCTGGCTGCAGCAACTCCTTGCACGACGGGGGCGGCGGTCGCGCTTCTCAACAAGAACGCGCGCGTCATCAAGGCGCCGCTCAGCGGAGACTCGAACTATATGAAACGAGCCGCAGCAGCATAGTCTCCCAAAAATCCGCTTGCAATGAGAGAAATGCCTACGCAGGTTCGCGAAGCTTCTCATGAGGTGCTTATCAACAATAAAAACACCCCCCACGTTGGGGGGTTATTCTTACTTCGATCTCCTTATTTCTAATGAAAGAAGAAATATAGTAAGAAATAAGAAATAACAACCTAAACACCCACCCATTTCGGGTGGGATTCTTTTAAACCTCCCGTACGTCGAATCCGTTACACATGAACGACCGTAAGGCCGCACCGCAAAGAGTAAAGCCCATGGTGAAGCATCAGTTAATGGCGATTGGATTCCTATCGGTTTTCTCTATTGACATAACTATTTATAGCAAAATTCCGTAATGAATTACCACTTCTTTATGCGTGAGATTTTGTCTGGATCCATCTTTGACACCAAACTGGACCTATTCGAAATAAAACTCAACGGATATAAGTTAGGTACAAATTGTTGCGCTACGCACCACGCGTAAATTGCCCAATCGAAACTTTTGATTAGTAAGGTGCTTGCGAGCAGCGGTAGGTTTCGCTGGGCTTGACCAGAGATGCTGCGGAAGGGAGCCAGCAAGAGATGGACAACGGAGAAGACGAATGCAGAGATTTTCAAGCCAGGAGCCGATGAATGAGCTCAACCCGGTCTTCACCGTGCGCCAGCGGATCGTGGAGACCATCATGCGCCACCGCGGCAGGGGGGCGCATGATGCAGTGGAGATTCCCGCGCCGTTCCGCCGCTTCGTCCAGGATGCGCACGAGTTGTTGGGCGGCATGCGCGAGCGCGCGATGATCGTCTTGGCGATGGCGTGCAAGCCCAAGTCGCTGATCGTCGACGAGCCCACCATCGCGCTGGACGTGACCGTACAGGCGCAGACGTTCGACCTGCTACGCGATGGTCCACCCGCACTGCTGCCGGAGATTCCAGACGCAGTGGTTTTTTCGACAACAGCGACCACTTTGCCGCTTGCGGGCTGCGCGAAGCTGCAAGCGCCGAGCCGGCCGCCATGGCCGCGGAGAGTTGAACCATGCCATCTCCTTCGAATCCAGATGTATTGCTCGACGTGGCGATCGAGGCCCAGGTCATCAACCACTGGCGGGCATCCAGGGCGAACGCGGTTTTGGCCTATGTGTTCATCTAGCATGACCTCGCGGTCGTCCAGCCTTTTGCGACGAGGTCGGGGGGATATACCTGGGCCGTATCGTCGAACGCGGCCGCCGGGCCCGTCTGTTCAGCGTGCCGCTGTATCCCTACACGCATGCGCTGATGTCCGCGGAACCGGTCAAGAACCCGGCGCACCGGGCCAGCCGCGCGCAACCGGCTTGAGGGCGATCCGCCCGGCCCGCTCAATCCGCCTAACGGCGGCCACTTTCACAGACGCTGCCCGGTAGCCGAGGCCTGGTGTCGGACCGAGGTGCCGGACCTAACGCAGATCGGCACCGATCACGCCGTGGCCAGCCATCGTGTGGAGCTGACTCAGGACTAACCACGCTCGCCGATCACCCCAGATGGCGTTGCCTGCCAAATGCTGGTAGCCGCCCAACACAGCAGAGAGAAACCCGGGGCCCTAGTGGTTGCCCACAGTTTTGAACGGAGACGAAAGTGAATCAATCCACCACGACTATTTTTGTGGCACGAAAGATTATCACCATGAACCCCATGCAGCCCACCGCCACACATGTGGCCGTGCGCGACGGCCGCATCCTTGGTGTTGGCAGCGCAGAGGACCTAGCCGGATGGGGCGCGGCGCATCTAGATACGCGCTTTGCAGATAGCGTGCTAATACCGGGCCTAATTGAGGGGCATTCGCACTTGCTCGAAGGTGGCATGTGGAAGTTCGTCTATGTTGGATACTTTGATCGGCGTGGCCCGGACGGGCGGTTGTGGACCGGGCTCAAAAACTTTGATGCCGTGGTGGCGCGGTTGCGCGAAGCCGAGGCGGAATTGAAGGACCCCGCGCAGCCGCTGCTGGCCTGGGGCTTTGATCCAATCTACTTTGGCGACGCGCGCATGACCGTGAGGCATCTGAATCGGGTGTCGGCCACGCGACCGGTGGTGGTGCTGCACGCCAGCGGCCACTTGATGAACGTCAACAGCGCAATGCAGCAGGCTGCCGGTATCGACGCCGATACCCCGGTAGACGGCATCGCCAAGGACGACGATGGCCAACCCTCGGGGGAGTTGCAGGAACTCGCGGCCATGTTTCTGGTGTACAAGATCATCGGCAATGTATTTTCCGAGGCTGGCCAGAGCGAAGAGGGCATACGCAACTTCGGCAAGGTGGCGCAGCAGGCCGGGGTGACTACCGCGGCCGATCTCGCCAATGCCTTGACCGAATCCGCAGTTGCGAACTTGAGCCGAGTAACTGCCGACGCAGAGTTCCCGCTTCGCATAGTGCCTGCCTATCTGCCTCAGCGGGACCTGGAAGGCGGAGGAGCCGCGCGCTTAACTCAGGCCATGGGAAGCAACACTGACAAGCTGCATTTCGGCTTGGTCAAGATCGTGATTGACGGCTCCATCCAAGGCTTCACTGCGCGCTTGCGCTGGCCCGGCTACCACAACGGCGCGCCCAACGGTCTGTGGTTGATGCCACCACAGCAGCTCAACGAACTGCTCTCGGCCTATCACCGTGCCGGCCTGACCGTACATATCCATACGAATGGCGACGAAGCTACTGAGGTCGCCATCGACGCCGTCGAGACGGTCCTGCGCGAGCATCCACGCTGGGACCATCGCCACACATTGCAGCATTGCCAGTTGGCTGACGCCGCGCAGTTCCGACGCATGGCAACGCTTGGCATGTGTGCCAATCTGTTTGCTAACCACGTGTTCTACTGGGGCGATGCGCACTATGCCATGACGGTAGGGCCGGACCGCGCTAACCGAATGAACGCAGCCCATACCGCTCTGAGCAGCGGCGTGCGGTTCTCATTGCATTCGGATGCACCCGTCACGCCACTTGGGCCCCTCTTCACCGCGTGGTGCGCAGTGAACCGCCAAACCTCAAGCGGCCGCATTTTGGGAGAAGCCGAGCGTATCTCTGTGCAGGATGCGTTGTATGCGGTCACCATGGGCGCGGCATATACGATGAGGTTGGATCACGTGGCGGGAAGTATTGAGGTCGGTAAGTACGCCGATTTTGCCATCTTGGGACAAGATCCGACCGAGGTTCCACGGGAGGCACTGTGCGACGTTCCTGTGCTGGGAACGGTGCTTGGCGGGAAAGTGTTCCTAGAACCTGGTAACGCATGATGCAACGCCGCGACATACCACTAACAGTGCTTGGCGGCTTTCTCGGCGCCGGCAAAACGACCCTGCTCAATCACCTGCTGCGTACACAGCAGCATGAGCGATTGCTGGTGATGGTGAATGACTTCGGCGCCATCAATATCGATGCCGAACTGATCGCTCGGGGGGCGCCCGATCAGGCCGAGGGCATCATCAGCCTGGCGAACGGCTGTGTATGTTGTTCGATTGGCGGTGACCTGATGCAGGCCTTCCTCAATGTCCTGAAGCTACCCCACCCCCCCCCGACCGCATCTTAGTCGAAGCCAGCGGCGTGGGCGATCCAGCCCGCATCGCGCAAGTTGGTCTCGCAGGCGGGGGCTTCCGCAACGAAGGCGTGGTCACGTTGGCAGATGCCGAGGCGGTGCGTCAGCTTGCTGTGGATGGATACGTAGGAGACATCGTCCGCTCCCAGCTTCGCGCGGCCGATCTGCTGCTACTGAATAAAACGGATTTGGTCTCGAGCGCCGAGCTTACTGAACTCCATGCTTGGCTGGCTAAGGAGGTACCCGACGCGCGTGTGCTGGAATGCCGCCAAGGCCGAGTTAGCCCAAGTCTGCTCTTCGGTCCAAGCGTACCCGCCGCAGATCAATCAGCAGTGCAGTCGCAAAGTAACGTGGATAGCAATGCTGATGGCGACGAATTCAATCCTGCATCGAATTTCATCAGCAGTTGTTTCTCTTCCACTCTAAGGCTCAGCCGAAATGCGCTCGAGGAGGCATTGAATACTTTGCCGCCACAGGTAATACGGGGGAAGGGCTTTGTGTTCCTGGATCAAGAAGACGGGCCACGTTTATTGCAGATCTGCGGCAAACGCTGGACGTTAGGACGCCCCGGCGAACCCAAGGCAGCTGAGCGCTCACGCATTGTCTTCATCGCGGTTGTGCAACAACCGGATGCGTCTTTTGATCCATGGCGTCACTTCAGCAAGGCGATCGTCGATAAAACGCCGAATTTTGAGTGACCTACAGCACGAAACTCTAGAAACATTTATCTCAATCATCTCATGGCTCCGCATCTGAGGGCCGACACGATGACGCTTAATACCGAGACGATCGCCTGACCTGATAGTGGGAATCAAGATATGGAGACACGCAGCATGAATAAAACATCAGTGACAATCGCATCACTTAGCCTTTTTTCCGTTATGCAAAACGCGCATGCAAATTTGACCCTATATGGGGTCGTCGACCAATCAATTGAGTATGTCAATGAAATTGCGAGGGGTGTCCCGTCCGTGGTGAATGGTGTAATTGTGTCGCAAACAGGCGGAAAGCGCATATCACAACCGGTTAGTGGCGGCTTGTCCGGAAGCAGGTGGGGCCTGCGGGGCTCAGAGGATTTAGGCAACGGACTAAGTGCTCTCTTTGTTCTAGAAAGCGGATTCGGCCTGGATTCTGGAGCATTGAATTTTGGAGGGCGGTTGTTTGGCCGCCAGGCGTATGTAGGAGCGAGCGGACCGGTGGGCCAAATTACCCTGGGACGTCAGTACACCAGCCTGTTTGAAGGTCTCGCCAATTTTTCGCCAACCAGGTATGCCTCGCTCTACGACCCAGCAGCGTGGCAGCTTGGGATCAATGTCCGAAGTGACAATACAATTAAATATACGGGAAAATTTGGCCCATTCACCGCTATCGCGCACTATTCTTTCGGGGCTGGCGTCTCTACCGTCGCCCTCACTCCCCTCGTGAACGGCGGAAATGGGGAGACACCCGGTGCTTCACGCGACAACACAGACTGGGGCGCATCGCTTGCTTATTTTTCTGAGGGCTTCGGCGCAACTATCGGATATGACCAGTGGAACCCGGCCGCGACTGTGGGGCAGCCGGGAAGGGCTCGTAAGGCGGCAGCGGCAATCAGCTATGCCACCGGACCGCTCAAGCTTATGGGTGGTTATCGTTGGGGCAAGTCCGAGTTCAGCAATGGCGTCACTTTTGCGCGAGACAACTACTGGTGGGCGGGCTTGAACTATCAGGCGTTGGGGGCGCTAGATTTAGCTCTTGGCTATGCGTACGCGGATGTCAGTACCTTCCGACTCGGGCCAACGGCGTCTGCCATCAATCTTGCCAATCCTTGGCAGGTCAGCTTCGTAGCCGATTACAATCTATCCAAAAGAACCGATGTCTATCTGACAACGGCGTATTCCAGAAATGCTGGTCTAAATTTTGACTCCTCGTTCAATAGCTTTGCATCGGGATACTTTCTGACGCCAGGGCAGAAGGGAATGTATGGTTTCGCCACTGGAATTCGCCATCGCTTCTGAGAGGTGCATTACTCGCCGCGTCAAGATTCTCACCGCTTGAATCTCAGCACAAATAATTCCATAGAAAATTAATGTTATAACCTCCACGACGACATCGAATTAATTTTTTGAGATCGTCGATGTATTTTTAAGGTTGGCATTTTCTCCAAAACATTTTGCGCGGCACTTTTCAATCAACAATAATCACAGACATTTCTCATAAACCAACATTTTTATATCGACATTCATTGATTGTTACTTAAAAATATCCACTAACCATTGTTTTAATTACTTAACCAAATCATGAAATACATATTTAAACTAGATGCAGTAATTATGTCATTTTTCTGCCTGGCGGCATCCGCACTTCTAATTCCGACAGCGGCCTCGGCCGCTACTGTGGACACTACAAAGATTGTTATTGGCCTTCCCCCCGGTGGGGTGATGGATATTTTCGCGCGTACCCTAGCGGACAAACTCAGGGCCGTGAGTGGTGCGCCGGTAATAGTGGAAAACAGGCCGGGCGCTTCCGGGAGGTTGGCCCTGGATTTCGCAAAAAGGGCCGCGCCGGATGGAAAAACAATCTTGATATCGCCGGGCACCTTGTTGACAGTTTTTCCGCTTACATATAAGCGACTTTCATACGATCCAGACAAAGATCTCTTGCCTATTGCGCATTTGGCCGAGCTGCCAGCAGTTGTCTCCACGAGCGTCAACAGCCCATACAAGACAACGCGGGAATACGTGGCATGGGTCAAGCAGAATCCGACCGTAGGTGGCGTCGGGATGTCGGGTTTGGGCGGTACCGTGCATTTCGGCGTACTCTCTCTTGGAAAGTCAATCGGAGTGCCCTTGGTGCCAACCCCTTATCGAGGTGCTCCGATGATGCTTACCGACGAAGTCGCCGGCATTTTGCCAATCGGCATTGATGCCATTGGCGGACAGATGGAACTGTATAGGGCTGGAAAGATTCGCTTTCTTGGTATAACTGGAACGAAGCGATCAGCATTGGTCCCGGATGTTCCTACCTTGAAGGAGCAGGGCATGCCGGACTTCGATCACGCCACGACGTGGTATGGAGCTTTCGTACCCAGTGGCACCCCCCCTGCCGTGGCAGCTCAGTTGGAAAAGGCATTTCTGGATGCCGTCAAGGACCCGAAGGTGCGCGCGAAAATGCTGGATCTCGGCATGGAGGTAACCGGACGCCCTGGTTCTGAGATTCGTCAGATTATTTCCGCTGATCGCGCAAAGATGAGGCCAATTGTGACGGCCTCTGGCTTCACAGCTGATGATTGACTTCGGTTGTCAATCTGGATTCGTTCGGATTCGGGTTAGTGCATTTGATCTGAATCTCCTGAGCGCGACGGAGCGGTAATTCTCGACGGTCGATAGACAACGGAGCACTCGACGTGTCGGGCCGGCATTGTCACGTTGGCGAAGCGGTGGCGTAAGATGCCGGCGATGACAAAGACGAAATCGCTCTATCACGGCCACCGCTTTCCGGCGGCGATCATCAGCCACGCGGTCCGCTGGTACTTCCGATTTAACCTAAGCCTGCGCGACATCGAGGAGCTGCTGTTCGAGCGAGGCGTGGTCGTGAGCTACGAGACGATTCGCCGTTGGTGCGACAAGTTCGGCGCGGGCTTTGCCCGGCGTGTGAAGGCCGCGCGGCGCAAGCCAGGCAGCACCTGGCATCTGGATGAGATGTTCGTGACGCTGCGTGGCGAGCCCTATTGGCTGTGGCGGGCGGTCGATGAACATGGCGCCGAACTGGACATCCTCCTGCAGAAGCGGCGCGACAAGAATGCGGCCAAACGCTTCTTCTTGCGTGTGCTGCGTTCCTGCCCGCTACCGCGCAAGATCGTCACCGACCAGCTGCGCAGCTACCCGGCCGCAAAAGCGGATATCCCGGAACTGGCGAACGTCAAGCATGTGTTCGTCAAAGCCAGCGCTCGCGTGAACAACCGGGCCGAGAACAGCCACCAGCCCACACGAGAACGTGAGCGGCGCATACGGGGCTTTCGCGACCGCGATCGTACCCAAGCTTTCCTCTCGCACTTCGGCCCGATCCGACAGCACTTCGCGCTGAAGCGGCATCTGCTGCGCGCTTCGCTCTATCGCAAACAGCTCGCCGCTCGATTTACGGCTTGGCACGAATTCACGGAAGTCACCCAAAGTCCGTCCGCTGCCTTCTGAGTAGTCGCGACGCCTGCCGCAACTTTGTCTCGCTATGCGTAACGTGACAGCGCCAGGCGCACTATGGCCTTTCGATGCAGCACGTGCCGTACAAGGGCAGCGCCCAGCTCGTGACCGACCTGCTGTCAAAGAACATGCTGCTGGGCTTCACCGATATCGCCTCGCCCGTGCCGCACATCCGCTCGGGCAAGCTGGTGGCCCTCGCCTGCACCGGCACCGCACGGGGACCGGCATTGCCCGAGGTGCCCACGCTGACCGAACAGGGCTATCCGTTCAACAAGGAAGGCTGGTACGGCGTGTTCGCGCCAGCCGGCACACCACCGGAGATCGTGCAACGGCTCAATGCCGAGATCAACCGCATCCTCGCCAATGACGACGTGGTGCAAAAATACGCCCAGCAGAACATGCCGCGCCCCGCCTCGAAGACCGTCGCACAGTTTGCCGCGACCGTTAGTGAGGACGTCACGGCCTGGCAAAAGCTGGCCAAGGGGGCCGGCTTGCAGATCGACTGAACGCCGGAGGGGCGACCGGGCGGACTACCGGCCCGTCGTCTCGTGCAATCCGAGACGGCTCTCAAGCGAAGGCCCGCTATCTGCCTTTGCTGGCCAGCGGCGAGCTGACCGGCTCCTTCGCCCTGATCGAGCCCGAAGCCGGTTCCGACGCGACCGCGCTGACGACCACGGCCGTACGCGACGGCGATCATTACGTCCTCAACGGAACGAAATGCTTCATCACCAATGCTCCCATCGCCGGCCTGTTCACAGTGATGGACGCGCACCAATCCCGACAGGCCGGGCGCCGGCGGCATTTCGGCATTCATCGTGCCGCGCGGACCGTTGCGTACAGATGTTCGGCGGCTACGGCTACATCGGCGACTATGGCATCGAGCGGTTCTACCGTGATGTCCGTCTGTTCCGTCTGTTCCGTCTGTACGAGGGCACGAGCCAGATTCACCAGATCGATATCGCCAAGCGGACGCTGGCGTTGGCGGGTTGAGAAGTATTTCCCCTCTCTCGTGCCAGGGAGAGGGGGCCAGGGTGAGCGAAACGCCGTTCCACCTCCATTGGCCGTAAAGCTCACTGCGTGACACACCCCGGCCACCCCTCCTAACGCCCCTTGAACTGCGCCGGCCGCTTCTGCACGAATGCCAAAACTCCTTCGCGGAAGTCGCCTGTCTGGCTCGCGCGCGTTTGCAAGCAGGCCTCCACTTCCAGTTGCGCGGCGAGCGAGTTGCCACCGCTCACGTTCAGCGCCTGCTTGCTCAGGCCGATCGCCTCGGTAGGCATGGTGGCGAGGTGACGTGCCAGCTTGCTGGCCTCCGTCATCAGCGCATCGTCCTCATAGATCTTCCACACCATGCCGATGCGGTACGCCTCCTCGGCATCGAGCTTCTCGCCGAGAATGGCAATCGCGCGGGCGCGCAACTCGCCAACATAGCGAGGCAAGAAGTAGGAACACCCGCCATCGGGGACCAGGCCGATTTTCGTGAACGCCAGGGCAAAGCGGGCGGAGCGGGCGGCCAGCACCAGATCGCCAGCTAACGCGATACTCATGCCTGCGCCAGCCGCGGGACCGTTGACAGCCGTGATCAGCGGCTTGGAAAGCGAGCGCATCGCGATAATGACCGGATTCAGCTTCTCGCGTGCCGCCATGCCTAAGTCAACGGATTCCGTGCCGGCCGACTGGCGTGCGGCCAGATCGGCGCCGACGCAGAAGCCCCGGCCCGCGCCGGTGAGAACTATGGCGCGCACCGCGGGGTCGTCTTGCGCCTGCCGGAACGCGGCCAGTAAGCCGGAGAAGATCTCGGCACTCAGTGCATTCAGGACGTCGGGCCGGTTCAGCGTGATCGTGGCCACGCCTTCGCTGACGTAATACAGAACAGATTCGTTCATCCGTAGTGTCTCCTTGGTAGTTCTTTGGTTCCTGGCTCTCAAAGGGTTGGCGGACTTCTGCCACCATCACGCCGATTCACTCCTCGTAGAGCGCGCACGCTATCTCGAGCATCACCGGCACATTGCGCAATGGATCGCCACGCGCTCGCCGCACACCCCTCTGATGAATGTGAAGCCGTGCTGCGACAGACTGCGTGGTTCGCCGATTGCGGTGCGGAGTCCTTGCCGCATATCTGCACCACGGGGCAGATTCGTGCGTTGCCGCGCGGGACGATACTGACGCGGCGCGGCGAGCCCGTTTCCAGTCTTTGCGTCGTCATCGATGGCCTGATGGAGGTCAGCATGATCACCGGCACTGGCAAGCGACATATCCTTCGCCACCGGCAGCCCGGCCGGGAACAAGACGTAGACGTGGCTCGTCACCCGCCCCACATGTGGCATGTGTGGCGGAATCGTCAAGGCGGCCTTGGCAACAGGCGACCATGAGGCCCGACGCCGGCAGCCCGACAGAACTCACGGAGCGTCTCGTTGAGGTCGCGATGCGTCAGGCAGTCGTTTTCGAACGCACCTTACATCAGAACACGTGCCGGATACCCGTGGTGACGCCCACCATGTTCTTCTGCCCCGGCGCCTGCGGGTAGCCAAATTTGTAGCCCGTAAACGCGCCGTCGTTGACCAGGCTGCCGTTGTGCGTCCAGGCAATCGACAGGTAGAGATCGGTGCGCTTGCTGAAGTCGTAGTCGACGATAAAAGCGACTTCCTGCGGGTTGGGCGGGTTGATGGCGTTGCTCGTGGCAGTGGACGGCGCCGCAGCCGTGCCCACACGCTGGCTCTTGATGTCGGAGTAGAAATAGGCAAGCAGCAGGTTGACCGACGGGACGACCCGGTAGTTGACGCCAGCAAACCAGTAGTCGTCGCGGATCAGGTTGGCGCCGGTGGAAAAGTCGGCCTTGTTCCAGCGGTAGCCCCCCGTGAACTTGAAAGGACCGGTCGTATAGCTGGCGGCAGCGCCGACCTTGCGTACTTTCCCAGCATTGCCAGGGGTGGGGGCCGGATTCCACTGGTCGTAGCCGAGCCCCGCGGCGAAGGCGCCGCCGGACCACATCAGCGAGGCGCCATAGGCTGTATTGTCCTTGCCGTGACCGGGAACCTCGCCGTTACCGCTGTCGTATAGGACAGGCGTGCCGACGCCCGCGGTGGACAGCCCCGCACCGAAGGAGTAGTGAGCCACCGCCTGGACGCCGCCGAACTCGCCGGAATACTTGACCATGTTGTTCTCGCGGTAATTGATCCCCAGCCACCACACGCCGGGCTCGTACAGCGTGGAGAATCGCAGCGGCGCAAAGTTGACCATGGCTTCGGTGAGCGACGTTACTTGCCTGCCCAGGCTGAGCTTGCCGTAGTGGTTGGCGAGTCCCACCAATGCCGCCCGGCTGAAGATGTTGTTGGCCGTGGCTAACTGGCCCGTGTCGGACCCGAAGCCATTCTCCAGATTGAAGAATGCGCGCCACCCGCCGCCGAGATCCTCGCTGCCGCGCAGGCCCCAGCGCGACGCCGACAGGCCGCCATTGCTCGGCATGCCGAAGCGTGACCCAATCGGCGCGGTGCCGGTGCCGCTGGCCACGCGGTTCACATACTCGATTCCTGCATCCACCACCCCGTAGAGCGTCACGCTGGTTGGCGCCTGCGCGTGGACCTGTGGGGCGGCGGATGCCGCCAGTACAACGAACCCGGCTCGCGCGTACCCAGTCTTTTTCATATTGCTGTCTCCTCCGTTGTCGAGGGCGTGATTGCCTCGCTGCTTTGATTTTCCCGGGGCTTGCCTCTTCCTGACTCCCCGTGCGCGTGTCCGGAGCCGTGCTCAGCCGACTGTAGGATCGAGCTTGAGTTCGCGCATCAGCTTGCCGTACCGGACCGAATCCGCCGACACCATGCGGCCAAAGGCCGCCGGCGATTCGCTGGTCCGGATGTCGTTGTTGACGGTATGGGCCCAGTCGACAAACTGCTGCGCCGCCTGTAGCTTGCGGCTTGCCTCGAACAGCACCTGTTGCCGGTCCGCGGGAAGACCTGGCGGGCCAAACAGGCCCAGCCAGTTGTCAAGGTAGAAACCTGGTGGCAGCGCCTCGGCCAGCGTCGGCACCTCAGGCACCAACGGCGCGCGCGCCGGCGCGGCCATGGCGAGCAGCCGCATCTGGCCCTTGCGCACGAAAGGGAGCACGATCGACAACGGTGGGAAGCCGAATTGGACCTGGCCGCGCATGATTGCCAGCACAAAGTCGTTGGCGCCCTTGTATGGCACGTGCGTGGCCTGCACGCCTGCTTGCCGGAGCAGCATGACGGCTGCAAGGTGGGCGGGGCTGCCCGGACCGCCCGAGCCGAAGTTGATGGCCCCGGGATCCTGCCGCATGGCGGCGACGAGATCCTTCACCGTCCTGTACGGCGAATCGGCATGCACTGCCACGCTCTGGTAGCCGCCCAGCAGCGAGGCAATGGGCGTGAAGTCCTTGCCGATGTCGTAGGGCCGCGTCCGCAGCGTGTACACGTTGGCGGTGTGGCTGTTCGAGAGCATTCCAATGCTGTAGCCGTCCGGCTCGGCGCGCTTGAGCGCCGTGGCGCCGATGATGCCACCGGCGCCGGCGATGTTCTCGACCACGACCGCCTGCTGCAATATCGGCCCGAGCAGTGCCGATACCAGGCGCGCCAGCGTGTCGGCCGAGGTGCCGGGCGCGAAGGGCACGATCATGCGAACGGCCCGGTCCGGATATGGCTTCGCGGCGACGGCCACGCGCGGGTTGGCCAACAGTCCGGCCCACAATCCGGTGGCGCCGGCCAGGGCAAGCCATTGGCGGCGGTTCATTGCTGCAGTCATGAAGAACTCCCAGACGGATGATGCTCAGGCCGTGGCGGCCCTGGCCGCGTCTTCCAGCAAGAACTTGGCAATGGTGTTGCGCTGGATCTCGCTGGTACCGGTGACGATGCGAAACATGCGCAGGCGACGGAACGTAAATTCAACGATATGGCCCTGCGTGAGGCCCACGTTGCCGTGGATCTGCACCGCCTTGTCGGCGATCTCGAAGCAGCGTTCCGACACGAAGAGCTTGCAGGCAGCCGCCTCGACGCGGATGTCCTTGCCGCTGTCGGCCAGGATGGCCGTCTGCGTCACCATGCTTTCACACGCCCAGAGCACAGCGGCCATGTCGGCAAGCATGTGCTGGATGGCCTGGAAGCGGGCGATGGGACCGCCGAACTGGCGGCGCTGCGTCGCGTAGGCCACCGATTCGTCATAGACCCGGCGCGCCATGCCGAGCATGCCGGGGCAGTGCAGCAGGCGATTGATGTTGATGCGCGAGATGCCGAGCCGGAAGCCGTTGCCTTCGCCGCCGAGGATGTTGGCGCGCGGCACGCGCACGTCCTTCAGGATGATGTCGGCGTCGATGTGCTGACCCGACATCGGCACGTACTGGCTGTCCAATGTCACGCCCGGCAGGTCGAGATCGACCAGCACCGCCGTGATGCCCGGCGGCGAGGTGGACGGGTCGGTCACGCACATCACGATGGCCACGTCCGCATACGGCGCGCCGCTGATGTAGTGCTTGTGGCCGTTGATGACGAGGTCGTCGCCGTCGGCCACGGCGGTGGTCTTGATGCCCTGCGCGTCGGAGCCGGACTGGGGTTCGGTCAGCGCGAAGCAGATCGCCTTGTCGCCACGGATGACCGGATTGAAGTACCGCTCGATCTGGTCATCCGTGGCGTACTTGATCATGCTGCCAACGCGCGGCGGGCCGCCCAGGTCGCCCAGCACATGGGACGACAGCGCCGACCCGGATCCTGTCACCAGCGCCTTCACGGCGCACTGCTCCAGCACGGTGAAGCCCTTGCCGCCCAGCGCCTTCGGCAGCATGGCTGCGTAGATGCCCAGTTCGCTGGAGCGGCGCCACACGCGCTGCAGCACCTCGCGCGGCCATTTGTCTTCTGGCGACAGGCCGAGCTCGCGTTCCAGCGGACGCAGTTCCTCGTCGATAAAGCGCTGGATGGCGGCCATCGTATCGACGCACTCGGCGCCGAGCTGATAGTTGAACATCATGGTGAATGCCCTCGCTCAGTTAACGCGTCGCTCGACGCCCTGCCAGTACGACTCGCGCACGGCCTTGCGCGACAGCTTGCCGCTGGCGTTCTTCGGCAAATCGGTCGCGAAGTCCACGCTCCGTGGCGACTTGTAGTCGGCGAGGCGGTCGCGGCAGTGGGCGATGAGTTCCGCCTCGGTGGCGGCGGCGCCGGCGCGCAAGGTGACGACGGCTTTGACCCGTTCACCCCACACGTTGTCCGGCACGCCGATTACGCACGCCTCGTGCACACCCGGGAACTGGTACAGCACCGACTCCACCTCGTTGGGATATACGTTGAAGCCACCCGAGATGATCATGTCGCGTGCACGGTCCACGAGATAGATAAAGCCCTGTTCGTCCATGCGGGCAAGGTCGCCGGTATACAGGAAACCGTCGCGCACCACGGAGGCGGTCATCTCCGGCTCGCCGTAGTAGCCCTGGAACACGTCCTCTCCGCGAATGACCACTTCGCCAACCTCGCCGATTGGCACCTCGCGGCCCTCCTTGTTCACGATCCGGACTTCGGTCTCGGCGTTGGGCCGTCCGCACGAGGCCAGCCGCTCCGGGCAGCACGCGATGGCCTCGGCATGGTCGGCGATGGTCAGGCGGGCCACCACGGATGTCGCCTCGCTCGCGCCGTAGCCCTGCGACAGGATCGGCCCAATCCGCTCCCACGCTTCGCGGATGCGCGCCGGAGCCATCGGCGCGGCGCCATAGCCGATCGAGACGAGGCTGCTGAGGTCGGCCGTTTCCAGCGCCGGTTCGGCCAGCAGCAGGTTGAGCATGGCCGGGACCATGGTGGTGTGCGTGATACGCAGACGCTCCACCTCGGCGAGGAAGTGCTTGGGGTCGAACTTGTCGAACAGCACCATTGTGGCGCCGCAGTACAGGTTGGCCTGCATGCCCATCCCGCTGGCATGCGTGATCGGCCCCAGCAACGCGACGAGCGATCCCGATCCCACGCGCGCATCGGCGCCCATGAGGAGCTTGCGGAAGGAGGCCATCCGATTCCCGTAGCTCTGCATTGCGGCCTTGGGCTTGCCGGTCGAGCCCGACGAGAAGTGCAGCACGGCCAGTTCGTCGTGCGTCCAGCGTACGTCCGGAGCCCGATCACTGGCCTCGGCCAGCAGCGCTTCGTAGTCGAGATAGCCGGCCTGCTCACCATTCACGGCGACGAATGTCTCGACGGAGGCGAAGCCAGGGGTGCTGCGACTGTAGTCCATGAAGCCGGGGCCGGCGAACAGCACGCGCGGTGTGCAGTTTGCCACGATGTCCGACGCCTCGGACGGCGTAAAGCGGGCGTTGAGTGCGACCTTGACGAGCCCGGCCTTGTAGAGCGCGCACTCGATCTCAAGCATCTCCGGCGCGTTGCGCGACTGAATCGCAACACGGTCGCCGCGCGCGAGGCCGAGACCCAGCAGCGCGTTGGCCACGCGGCTGGAACGCTCGTCGAGCTGACGGTACGTGAGCACGCTGTCGCGACAGATCATCGCGGGCTGGTCGCCCCAGCGGCGCGCGGAGCGGTGCAGAAACATGGCGAAGCTCATGAGTGATGTTTCTCCTTGCAGTCAATGCGTGCCACTATCGGCGGCGATCGGAATTACCACAAGCGATAGAATGTCATCAACGCATGAATTCCAGGAATATCATGATCCGCGACATCGAATACCTGTTGGCTGTGGCGACCCATCGCAGTGTCGGACGTGCAGCCGAATCGCTCGGACTCACGCAGTCGGCACTGACCAAGGCCATCCAGCGGCTCGAAGCGCAGATGGGCGCGGCGATGTTCGAGCGGACTGGAAGAGGAATGGAACCGACGCTGGCAGGTAAAGCCTTCCTTGCCCGTGCGTCCAATATCCAGCTGGAGTATGACGACGCCATCAGGGAGATCCGTGCAATCACATCGGGCAGCCAGGGTGTATTGCGGGTCGGCTGCGCGCGCTCTATCCCGAATACGGTGTTGCCGGAGCCTTGCAGGCGGCTGATCCTGGAGCGCCCCGCCGCCCGGCTCGAACTGATCGAGCGCCATGCCACCGAACTGCTGGACATGCTGGCTTCGGGCAAGCTGGATATCGCCGTGATGCCAATCCCTGCAGTCTGCAATGAGGGCATCTCGGCGACGGTGCTCTACGAGGCCCCGCTGCAGGTGCTGGCCGACGTATCGCACCCGCTGCACGTACGTCGCGGCCTGAGACTGTCCGACCTCGCCGGCGAGGAATGGATCCTGCCGCCGCCCAACAGCCAACTCCACGGCGAGGTGCTCCAGGCCTTCCGGGCACAGAGGCTCGACGCACCCCGGGTACGGATCACCATCGACTTCGGGCGCCCGCCAATCCCCCAACTCGTCCGGGGGACGCGCCTGTTATGCCCGGGTCGCGCCGCGGACGACCCAGCCAGTCCCCTGATGCCGCTTTCCCTGCCAGAAGAGCAGTTGAACCTGCGGCGCAAGGTTGGCATCCTGACCCGTTCGGGCGCCTACATTCCTCCTTTGGTCCAGCGGCTGGCCGAGCTTCTGCTCGCGCAGGCGGCGTAATCACGTCGAGCCGGAGTTGTCCCACTTCGGCCCAGCCTGTCCGTTCCCGAAGTCCCCGCACGGCCATCCGTACCAACGCCGTCGTCCAGTTGATTGGCTGGGACCGCTGCTCGCACCACCCGGCCGCCACCATGAACGGGTGGGTAGCTATTACTCCATCGCCGGTACCATTCCATTGCTCCCATATGACGCCCCCACGCGAAGCGGCATCGCTGGTGAGTCCGAGGGATCGATGTACCCGCACCACCCCGCCGACTCAAAAAAAAGGAGACAAGACACATGATTCGCAAGCTGCTCGACCTCTGCGTACTGGCCGCCATTGCCGTGCCGAACGCTTCGGCCATTGGGGCCGAAGTCTGGCCCGATCGTCCCATCACTTTCGTACTGCCCTACCCGGCCGGGGGCGCGTCCGACGCAGCAACGCGCGCGCTTGCGGAAGAGATGGGCAAGGCGCTTGGCCAGCCCATCGTGGTCGAGAACCGGCCAGGGGCATCGGGCATTATTGGCACCAACGCGGTGGCCAAGGCCCAGCCTGACGGCTATACGGTACTTGTCACAGCGACCCAGTCGGTGCTGAACAACCGCTTTCTCTTTTCCCAGTTGCCATATGACCCGCTGAAGGACCTGGCCTTCATCACGGAAATCAGCGGCGCCGCGGTCCTGCTTACCGCCAGTTCCAGCACCCCTGCGCGAACCGTCAAGGAACTAGTCGAATGGGGCCAAAAAAACAAACTCACCTTCGGCAACTGGGGCGTGGGCTCGTTCGCCCACATGGCAGCGTCGTACCTCGGCAAGTCGAGGAGCATCGAGGTCACCAATGTCGCCTACAAAGGCGAGGCACCCATGCTGCAGGATCTCGCCGGTGGCAGCATCAACGTGGCCTTCACTTCGCTGAACTCGACTCGCCCCTTCCTCCAGAATGGCAAGGTACGCGCCCTTGCCGTGACCGGCCGCCACAGACTTGCCACCTTGCCGGATGTGCCGACACTCGCCGAAGCCGGCCTGCCAGACGCCGAGTACAACCTCACCGGCACGATCGTCATGATGGTGCCAGCCGCCACGCCTGCGCCCATCGTCGCACGATTGGAAAAAGAAGCCCGCACGGTGATTTCCGGCACACGCTATCGTGCACGTCTCCAGACGCTGGGCCTCGAGCCCATCGGAGAGGGCGCCGTCGCAGCGCGGGCGAACTACGATCGCCAACTTCCCGTGTTGCAGAAGCTCGTGCAGGTGTCGGGGGTCAAGCTGGATTGAGGCCCGGACCAGGCTGCCGTGCGCGGCCGCCCTGCCCCCCCGGCTCAAGCTAGACGCTCAGGCCACGGAGCGGGTGTGGCCTTCCCAATAGGGCTTGCGCAGGTCCGTCTTGAGCACCTTGCCGACGCTCGACAGCGGCAGCGCGTCACGGAACTCGAAACTGCGCGGGCACTTGTAGCCGGCAATGCGCTCGCGGCAATGCATCGTCAGTTCTTCGTCCGTCACACCCATGCCCGGCTTCTTAACCACCACCGCATGCACCGACTCGCCCCACTTCTGATGGGGCACGCCGATGACCGCGCACATCGCCACGGCGGGATGGCTGGCAAGCGCGTTCTCGACCTCGGCCGAATACACGTTTTCGCCACCGGTGACGATCATGTCCTTCAGGCGGTCCACCACGTAGATGAAGCCCTCGTCGTCCATGTAGCCGCTGTCGCCGGTATGCATCCAGCCGTTGCGGACGGCCTCAGCGGTGGCCTCTGGCTTGTTCCAGTAGCCCATCATGACGTTGCCGCCGCGGGCCACGATCTCGCCCACTTCGCCGCGCGGCAGTTCCTTGTCGTCGGGATCGACGATCTTCATCTCCACGCACAGGTAGGGTCGACCCGCAGATCTCATCTTGCCGCTCCGCCAGGCCTCATCGGTGTGATACTCCGCGCCGAGCACCGTGCCCGCAGGCGAAAGTTCGGTCATGCCATAGCCCTGCATGAACTTCGCATTCGCGAAGGTCTGCTGCGCGCGGCGCAGCAGCGTTTGCGAGATGGGCGAGGCGCCGTAGCCGATCGTGCGCAGCGACGACATGTCGAGCGCGGCGGCCTTCTGCGGATTGGCGTCCATCCAGTCCAGCAGCATCTGGATCATCGTGGGCGCCAGCAGAATCTCGGTCACGCCATGCTGCGAGATGGCGTCGAGCGTTGCCTCTGGCGTGAACGATGCCAGCACCACATGCGTGCCTCCGCTCATGAACAGGGAATTGACCGTTGAAAAGCTCGCCAGGTGGAACATTGGCATGGCATGCAGGAAGACCGTTCCGGGGCCGCAGCGGCCCGTGACGACCGACGCCATGCCCGAGATGCCGAGGTTGTTGTGGCTCAGCATCACGCCCTTCGGATGGCCCGTGGTCCCGCCGGTGTAGAAAATGCCGGCCAAGTCCTCGCCGTGGCGCCATGCGTCTTCGATCGGGTCGGCCTTCGCGATCAGCGTTTCGTAGTTCAGCATGCCGGCGGGCGTTTCGCCGTCGCCGGCGTAGATGACGTTGCGCACCGTGGCGGCTTCGCCGGCCAGCCGGCCCGCGAGATCCTTGAAGGTCTCGTCCGTAATCAGCACGTGGGTGCCGGAATCGTTCAGCGCGTACAGCATTTCCGCCTGGCTCCAGCGGACATTCACCGGATTCAGCACGCCGCCGGCCCAGGGCACGGCCATGTCGTATTCGAGATAGCGTGCAGAGTTGAGCGAGAGCATGGCCACGCGCTGGCCGCACTGCACGCCCAGCTTGCGCAGCGCGCCGGCAAGCGCCGCCACGCGGCGGCCCACTTCCCCGTACGTCAGGCTCTGCTCGCCGGAATGGACTGCCACGGCGCCGGGCTGTTGTTGCACTGCACGATGCAGGCCTTGGGTGAAATACATGGAGTGCCTCCTGGAATTGCTGGAATGCGCGGGATTCGCCGCCCGTCATCCGGCTGTTCGAATGGATCCGTGCTGCCCGAATCAGCCGCGGCCGTACAGCGTCACCACGCAGGCGCCGCCGAGGCCAAGGTTGTGTTGCAGGGCATGGTCGAGCCTGCCCGCCACCTGGCGCTGGCCCATGCGACCGCGCAACTGGTTGGTCAGTTCGTAGCATTGTGCGAGGCCCGTGGCGCCGAGCGGATGCCCCTTTGACAACAGGCCGCCCGACGGGTTGGTCACGACCTTGCCGCCGTAGGTGTTGTCACCGTCCTCGACGAACTTCTCCGCGCCGCCCACCGGGCACAGGCCCAGCGATTCGTAGGTCAGCAGTTCGTTGTGGGCGAAGCAGTCATGCAGCTCGACCACGCGGATGTCCGACGGGCTCACGCCGGCCTGCTCGTAGACTTCGTTGGCGGCCTTGCGGGCCATGTCGAAGCCCACGATCTGGATCATCGATGGCGGGTTGAAAGCAGTCGGCACGTCGGTAGTCATCGACTGGCCCAGGATGCGCACCCCGGTGTCGAGGCCACGCTTCTTCGCGAACGCCTCGGAGCAGACGATGGCGGCGGCCGCGCCGCAGGTCGGCGGGCAGGCCATCGATCGGGTCATCACGCCTTCCCACATCACCGCTTCATTCATGACGTCCTCGGGCGTCACGACCTTGCGGAAAATCGCCAGTTCGTTGTGCTCCGCGTGGCGGCTGGCCTTGGCGCGGATCTTGGCGAAGGTCTCCAGCTTCGTGCCGTACTTCTGCATGTGCTCGCGGCCGGCGCCGCCGAACCATTGCAGCGCGGACGGCACGCCAGCGTCGATGGCGTCCTGGATCATCGGCCGCGCGGCGGCGGTGAGCTTCGCCGTGCCAGAGGCGCGGTCGTTCCAGGGGCTCTTCAGCGCGCCCGGCTGCATATACTCGAAGCCCAGTGCCAGCGCGCAGTCCACCACGCCGCTTTCCACAGCCTGGCGGGCCAGGAACAGCGCCGTCGAGCCGGTCGAGCAATTGTTGTGGACGTTCATGACCGGGATTCCGGTGACGCCGACCTCATACAGCGCGTTCTGGCCGCAGGTCGAGGGACCGAACACGTAGCCGACATAGGCCTGCTGGATCTGGTCGTACGAGATTCCCGCGTCCTGCAGGGCGAGGCGGGTCGCGTCCGCACCCATGATCTCGTACGGATCGCTCTGGCCCGGCTTCTTGAACGGAATCATGCCGACGCCGGCGATGACGACTTTGGACATAGCGTATTTCCTTGTTTGACTCAGTTTCAGAGCTTGCGCGAAATGATTTCGCGCATGACTTCGTTCGACCCGGCATAGATGCGCGCGACGCGCATGTCGACGAAGGCGCGCGCGATCGGGTACTCCAGCATGTAGCCGTAGCCGCCGTGAAGCTGCACCATGTCGTCAATGCCCTTCCACAGCACCTCGGTCGCGTGCAGCTTGGCGATGGCGGCTTCTTCGCCCGACAGGCCGCGGGTCATGTGCGTCTTGAGGTAGTAGTCCACCATCGTGCGCAGCGCCACGGACTGGGCCTTGATGTCGGCGAGCTTGAACTTCGTGTTCTGGAATTCCCACACGGTCTGACCGAATGCCTTGCGATCCTTCACGTACCCGATCGTCTGTTCGAGCATGCGCTCCAGCTTGGTGGCGGCAGCCACGGCAATAATGAAACGCTCCTGCGCAAGGTCATGCATCAGGTAGCCGAAGCCCCTGTTCTCCTCACCGAGCAAATTCGACACCGGGACGCGAACGTTATCGAAGAACAGTTCGGCGGTGTCCTGCGAGTGCATGCCAACCTTCTGCAGCTTGCGGCCGCGGCGAAATCCCTCGCTGCTGGTCTCGACCATGATCAGGCTGATGCCCTTGGCGCCGGCCGCAGCATCGGTCTTGCAGACCACCATCACAAGGTCGGAGACGAAGCCGTTCGAGATGAAGGTCTTGCTGCCGTTGATCACCCACTCGTCGCCGTCGCGCACGGCGGTAGTTCGGCAGGCCTTCACATCGGAGCCGCCGCCCGGCTCGGTAATGGCCACGGCCAGGATGGTCTCGCCGAGGCAAATCTTCGGCAACCAGCGCTGCTTCTGCTCCTCGGTGCCGAGGCGGGCGATGTAGGGCGCGACGATATCCGAATGCAGGCCGAACGAAATACTGCAGCCAGCATAGGCCATTTCCTCGGCGATGATCGCCGCGTGGCCAAAGTCGCCTCCGCCACCGCCGTACTCCTCCGGCAGCGCCGTGCAAAGCAGGCCTTCGCGCCCGGCCTTCAGCCAGGTCTCGCGGTCGACCATGCCGTCGGCCCGCCATTGCTCCTGGTGTGGCACGCATTCCTTCTCCAGAAAGCGGCGCACGGTGGTGCGAAACTGTTCGTGATCCTCACGATAGACATTGCGAATGACTTCCAAAACAACCCCTTTCTTTCTCTGACTTATGCAAGCGCCACCTGTGGCGGGCGGCGGCTGGTGACGACAATGCAAATTGCGCGGAACAGCCCCTTGATGACAGGGGCAAGGCAAGGCGCCTGACTTCGCCCTCGCCGCCGAGGGTGGCGATGACCGTGGCGGCGCCTGCGGCCCGGGCGCTCAGGCCGGCTTATGAGAGTGACGCCGATGCGCTGCGGGCTGCATCGCGGCTGCGGCGAGCCTCTGGCGTGAGCGCTCAGGATGCAACCAGCGCTGGCTTGCCGTCGCGCCGATGAGCAGCAGTGCGGCGCCGGCCATGAAGCCCATTTCGTAGCCGTGCGCGTTGGTGACGCCAAAGTACTGCACCAACTGGCCCATTGCCATCGGCCCCAGCGCGCCGGCCACGTTGCCAATGGCGGTGAAGATCGCCATGATGCCGCCGCGCTGCGCCACAGGCACGATCTCGCCGATGATGGGCGGCGTCAGCACGTACGTGACCGCCAGCAGGCCGGTGGCGGCGGCCTGCAGCAGCGCCTTCTGTACCGGCGCCAGATTCAGTTCAGCGATGCAGCACAGCAGCGCGGCTGCGACCACGGCCGTGATGTTGATCAGCATCACACGGGCGCGTCGTGAACCGCTGCCACGCTTGAGCATGCGTTCGGAAAGCAAACCTGCCGCGAGGCCCACTGGCGTACCCGCAACCACGATCAAGCCAACCCAGTGACCGGCCGCTACGCTGCTGAAGCCAAGTGCCTTTTCCATGTAGGACGGCAGCCAGGTCAGGTTGAGGCCAATGGTCCAGTACGCGCTGAAGTTCAGCAGGAACACCGCGAGCAGCGACGGGTCGGTCAGCAGGCGGGCGTAGGAAAGGCGTTGCGTGGGCGCATGGGCGCCTTCCTCTGCGTGCATGCGACCTTCTTTCCCCCACACCAGCCATGCCAGCACCCAGACCGCGCCGATCACGGCGAGCACCACGAAGTTCGCGCGCCAGCCCCAGCGCTGGGTGATATGGGGAATCACAAGCGCGGCCAGCAGCATGCCCAGGACGCCGCCCTGCATCAGGAGTACTCCCGGCAATGTCCGCCTCTCATCGGGAAACCACTTGTACAGCGCATGAAGCGCGACCGGCGTGCCCGGCCCTTCCGCGGCGCCCAGGGCAGCGCGGCAGAGCAGTACCGTCAGCGCGCCGCCAGCCATGGCGATGGGCAATTGCAGCAGCGACCAGGCAGCGGCCATGATCAGGAGCAGCCAGCGCGTTGGCACGCGGTTCGACAGGAAGCCGACGGCCACCGCGGAGATGCCGAAGAGCCAGTAGAAGCTCCCTGCGACGATGCCGAATTCGGCTGGCGAGAGATGCAGTTCCGCCATCAGGGGCACCGCCACCATGCCCAGCGCCGCCTTGTCGACGAAATTGATCAAGGTGAATGAGCAAAGCAGCAGGGCAATGCCCCAGGCCTTGCCCTTCGAATGTTGCCCGGCATTTTTCATACTGCTGTCTCCGTGTGGATGCGGTGCTCCTGAACGGGCGCCGTCTGGACTCATTGGGAAATCAGGCGATGCGCAGTCGGCGCGATCAGGCGCATGCCGACCGCTGGAGGATCAGGTCGGCGGCCCTCTCCCCGATCATGATCGACGCTGCATTCGTGTTCGACGAACACATGCTCGGCATGATCGACGAGTCGGCCACGCGCAGGCCCTTGATGCCGCGCACGCGCAGTTCCGGGTCGACGACAGCCGCATCGTCCACGCCCATCTTGCAGGTGCCGACCGGATGCCAGCTCGTCTGCCCTGAAGCCTTGATGTAGTCCAGCAGGCCTGCGTCGTCCTGCAGGTCGATGCCCGGCCGCGTTTCCCTTTCGACCAGCCCGGCCAGCCCCGACTGCCGCGCGATGGCGCGCGACAGGCGCAGCGCGTCGAGCATCGTCTGACGGTCGTTCTCGGTCGCCAGGTAGCGCGGGTCGATGACTGGCGCGTCATCAGGATTCGTGCTGCGGATGTGCAGGCTTCCCCGCGACTCCGGCCGGAGCTGGAAGAAGCCGATGCCGAAGCCGGGGAACGGGTCGTACGCCGCGCCGCCGCCGGCGTAGCGGTCGCCCGCGGTGACGTGGCCGAGCTGCACCTTGACGTTCGGCCGTGTCTGCTCCGGTCCCGTGCGAGCCAGGGCGTGCACGCTGCCGGCCGGCGTCGCCATGATGCCCCGCCGCGTCAACATGTACTTCATCCCCATCCACTGCTGGCGCAGCGGGTTCTGCATGATCTCGTTCAGCGTAATGCGGCGCGTGCAGGCGTAGGTGAGGCGCGATTGCAGGTGGTCGATCAGGTTTTCGCCGACGCCTGGCAGATCGGCCTGCACCGGAATGCCGAGGCCCTCCAGCCGGCGCCGGTCGCCGATGCCGGAAAGCTCCAGCAACTGCGGCGACTTGACCGGACCCGCGCAGAGTATGACCTCGTGTGCAGCCGTGGCGCGCTTCGTCTGACCGCCATGCCTGTATTCGATGCCAGTCGCGCGGCCCTGCGCCATCAGCAGGCGGGTGACGTTGGCCTCGGTGACGAGGCGCAGGCTCGGCTGCGGCCTGCCCCGCAGGTAGCCGACCGCGGTACTGCACCGCCTGCCCCGCCCCACCGAAAGCTGGAGATAGCTCACGCCTTCGTAGGCGCCGCCGTTGTAGTCCGGCGTGCGGGCGATACCCGCCTGTTCACAGGCTTCGATAAAGGCTTCGGCGAGCGGATTGGGGTTCAGTTGCGACACAGACGACACCGCGATCGGGCCGTCGCGCCCGCGCTGCGCTGCGTCGCCGAGCAGCGTGCCCTCCAGCCGCCTGAAATAGGGGAGCAGCGAAGCGTAGTCCCACCCGGTATTGCCGAGCGCGGCCCAATGGTCGAACTCGGCGGGCTCGCCGCGCACGTAGATCATGCCGTTGATGGAACTCGATCCGCCCGGCATGCGGCCCCGCGGCCAGTAGAGTTTCTGCCCGGCAAGTTGCGGCTGTGGCTCGGTGAAAAACTGCCACGTATATGCCGCGTTCATCAACAACTTCGCGACGCCAATCGGCACCTTCACCCAGAAGTCGTTTTCCCGGCGCGCGCCAGCCTCCAGCAGCAGCACGGTCTTGCCCCGTTCGGCCAGCCGCGTGGCGAGCGCCGCGCCCGACGAGCCTGCGCCGACGACGATGTAGTCAAAAGTCTCTGCGTGGTTCATGCGAAAGTCTCTCCGCCAATGTTGTCGGTGCTCGTCAGTGGTTCGCGTACCAGAGGCCGAGCTGCTCGGCCTCCACGCGCATGCGATCGAACTGCCGGTCGGGGACTTCCGGGAACGGCACGGCCGGGCCGAAGCGGGATGGTTCCGGTTCGACGTGCAGCGTGACGAATGCCGGACCGGGCATAGCCAGGATGTCCGGCAAGGACTCGCGCAGCAGGCTCGCGTCGGAGAAGCCGTATGCATGTGCATAGCCCGCGGCGAGCGCCGCGCCCGGAAAATCCACGGCGCCGGCGCCGGCCGTCGGCAACGCGCTCGCGCCGGCGAACTGCACACCGTTCTCGATCACGACGTGCACGAAGTTGGCCGGGCGATTCTCCGCCACCGTCACGAGTCCGCCGAACTGCATCAGCAGGCTGGCGTCCCCGTCCACCACGATCACACCAACGTCGGGCCGTGCCAGAGCCAGGCCGAGGCCGAGCGATGCCGCGCCGCCCATCAGGGGGACCGAATTCAGGCGCCGCTCGGTAACGCCGAGGGCGTCGAACGCCTGCATCGCCCCCATGGTGGCGACGATGACCCGTTCACCGGCCGCCTGGGCAAGCGCATGGCATGCTTCCACGATTCGCATGAATGTCTCCTAGTTCCAGCCCACAGGCCGGCCCACGATCAGCACGGCGGGGCCGCGCGTGCTGCGGGCGAGCGCAAACGCCTGCTCCACGGCAGGCAGGTCGGCGTTGGTTTCGAGTCGCCAGAACGGAACGCCAAGCGTTTCCAGGGTCGGCTCGAGCAAGCTGACAACGCGACGGCGTGATGCCGTCGGGGAATGTCCGAAGTTCGCCGTTTCCCGGCCAAACTGGCCGACCAGGAAGATGCTGGGAATGCGTGCATCAAGCGCCACGGCACGCACCGCATTGATGCAGGCGTAGAAGCCCTGGTTCTGCATGGCAACGACAGGCCGGCAGCCGCCCACCGTGAGCCCGCCGGCCGCACACACGGCCTGATCCTCGTTGCATGCGCGCACCAGCGACATGCCGCTTCCGCCACCTTCAATGGCCTGATGCAGTGCGAGTTGCACGAAATCGGGCACTGTCACAAAATGGCTCACTTCCGCCTCGCGGAGTGCCCCGATCAGTCCAGAGGCACTCATACCCTCATCGCTCGACACTGTTGTCTCCCATCGGATGGTTCTGTGGCGGCCATTCTAAAAATGTATCCCGGCAATTTCTGTAAAGAAAATGACAGAAGCGCAGCACGCCTCCTACCGCGAAAAATGTGAAGCCGTCCTGCGCCAGACTGCGTGGTTCGCCGATTGCGGTACGGAGTCCTTGCGGCATATCTGCACCACGGGGCAGATTCGTGCGTTGCCGCGCGGGACGATACTGACGCGGCGCGGCGAGCCCGTTTCCAGTCTTTGCGTCGTCATCGAGGGCCTGATGGAGGTCAGCGCGACCACGCGCACCGGCAAGCGCCATATCCTCGGCCACCCGCAGGCCGGCCGCCTGATCAACCTGATTCCCTTCATCGACGAGCAAGGCGCTATCCACGATACGGCCGCGCATACCGACGCCGTCATCCTGCTGATTGGCCGCGAACTGTTCCATCGGCTGATGACGGCAGAGCCGGGCCTGATGCACCGTCTGATGCGCGTGCTCTGCCTGCGTTCTCGCGTGGCGTATTCGCGGCTGGCGGAAACTTCGACGCTGACCGTGCGGCAGCGCTGCGCGTCGATCCTGCTGCAACTGATCGAGCCCTACGGTTCGGCTGGTGCCGGGGGCGTGGCGATTTCGCTGAAGCTGTCGCAGGAGGAATTGGCCGCCATCGTGGGCTGCTCGCGGCCGATGCTCAATCGCGAACTGAAGCAACTGGAGAGCGATGGCGCGATCCGCACGACGTACTCGCACTACGTCATCACGAATGCCGGGTTGCTGAGGTCGATCGTCGAAGCCGAATGACCGCGCCGTTCTGGCTGCAGGCGAGCCTGCCTTGTGGCCGCAGGCCTAGCCCGACCTGCGCGCATGGGTTCAACCCCCGCGCACCATCCGCTTGAACACCACGCAGTGCGGCGAAGGCGTTCCGGGAAATTGCGTCACGACGGCCGCCCCATGCCGGCAATGCGCTGCAGTGCGTCCAGGTCCCGGATCACGAATTGCGAATAGGCGGTTTCGATCACGCCTGCGTCCCGCAGCGCCAGCAATTCCTTGCCGGCCGCCTGCCGCGTGCAGCCGACCATCTCGGCAAATGCCTCCTGGGAAAGTCGGAACGGAATCTTCGCCGTCCCGGGCAATCCATTGCGGCCCTCATCGGCCAGCCACAACAGCACCAGCGCGCACCGTTCGCGCAGATCCAGCAAGGCCCGTCCGCACAGCCAGTCATGCAGCGCCCGCTCGCGACGGCACAGTTGCCGCATGACGTTGCGGTTCAGCACGGCATCGCGCACGAGCAATCCTTCGAAAATCTCGCGGTCGATCTGGAGCACCGTGCTCGGCGTGTGGCTGATGATGTCGTGGACGGAACCCAGCCCGTCGATCATCGACAGCAGGTTGACCGGTGCGCCCCGCTGGATATAACCGACCACGGAGCGCTTGCCGCTTGCGGCGGTGCGGCTGTACGCCAATACGCCCTCCACGATCATGCCCAGGAATGCCACGCTCTCGCCATGCCGGGCAAGCACGACGCCCTGGTCGCGCTCGACCAGCCGCCCGGATTCCAGCACCGCGTGGCACGTATCGGCGTGGCATTTCGCGAACAGCGGCGCGGTCTCCAGTGCATGCATGACCGTCTCATGCC